>ERZ826016.577-NODE-577-length-44144-cov-16.903105_pt1 | contig 44144 bp, 42 predicted proteins | sample MGYA00519872_ERZ826016 | MGnify/ENA primary metagenome ERZ826016 (study PRJEB31778, sample SAMEA3449218) | human gut metagenome | biome: human gut; feature: human-associated habitat; material: faeces | place: United Kingdom | collected 2010/2012 ... | reverse complement strand
TAACCTTAAATCTAATACTATGAAAAACACATTGCAAAGATACGGACTTTCCGGTTATCTCCAAATTATCCAAATAAAAAAGGATGTTTAATAACATGATTTAAGAACTTCATGGGAAAACATCCTTTTCTTTAATATATTTTTAAGACTTAAACTCTTTGACTGCCTTTTCCAACCGTTCCAAAGTAAGTTCACCGGATTGCCGCCAAAGCTGTTCTCCTTTCCTTAACAGCACAAAAGTAGGAATACTCTCCACTGTATAAAGATTGGCAAGAGCACTTTCCTCGTCAACATCAATCTGCACAACTTCAAGCTCATCTTTCATTAACTTTTTGAATTCTTCAACTATGGGATGCATACGCTTGCAATGAGGACACCATGAAGCATAAAACTCAGCCATTACCCATGCACCGTTTTCCAATGCTTCCTTATTTCTTTCTTCGCGAGCAACTTTCTTCTCTTTCATACCGATTATTTTTTTATAGTTAAACTGCAATTCCAACAATACGAAATGAAAGAATGTTTAGACCCGGAACGATAATACACATAGTTTTAAATTTGATTATATTTCGTTCAGTAATAATTCGGTCTCAAAAGCATACAAAATGAAAGATAGCCCATCTAAGCACGTTTGACTTTTTATCATTATTAACGCAAAATAATCGCTGAAAGATTAGGCTATTTCATTAGAATACCTACCTTTGTATATGTAATAGTTTACATTTTATCAGAAACCATTTAAATATTATACTATGAATATCGAAAAAATTATGTCCTCTCTTGAGGCTAAGCATCCGGGTGAATCTGAATATCTTCAGGCCGTTAAGGAAGTTCTTCTTTCTATTGAAGACATCTATAACCAACATCCAGAATTTGAGAAAGCAAGTCTGATTGAAAGACTGGTTGAACCGGATAGAATTTTCACTTTCAAAGTGCCTTGGGTAGACGATAACGGCAAAGTTCAGGTAAACCTCGGTTACCGTGTTCAGTTCAACAATGCCATTGGTCCGTACAAAGGCGGTATTCGTTTCCACGCGTCTGTAAACCTTTCCATCCTGAAATTCTTAGGATTTGAACAAACATTCAAAAATGCTTTGACTACCCTGCCTATGGGTGGCGGTAAAGGTGGTTCGGACTTCTCTCCAAGAGGAAAGAGCGATGCAGAAATCATGCGCTTCTGCCAAGCATTCATGCTTGAATTGTGGCGTCACCTAGGTCCGGACATGGATGTTCCGGCCGGCGATATAGGTGTTGGCGGACGTGAAGTTGGTTACATGTTTGGTATGTATAAGAAATTAACCCGCGAATTCACAGGTACATTCACAGGGAAAGGTCTTGAATTCGGTGGTTCTCTTATCCGTCCTGAAGCAACAGGTTTCGGTGGATTGTATTTTGTAAACGACATGCTTAAAGCTAAAGGTATAGATATTAAAGGTAAGACTGTTGCTGTTTCCGGTTTCGGAAATGTGGCATGGGGTGCTGTTACCAAAGCAACCGAACTAGGTGCAAAAGTAGTTACCATCTCCGGTCCTGACGGCTATATTTATGATCCGGACGGAATCAGCGGTGACAAGATCGACTACATGCTTGAACTCCGTTCTTCAGGTAACGATATTGTGGCTCCTTATGCAGAAAAATACCCGAACGCTAAATTTGTTGCAGACCGCCGTCCTTGGGAAGTAAAGGTAGACATCGCTCTCCCTTGTGCAACCCAGAATGAATTAAATGGTGAAGATGCACAAAATCTGATAAAAAATAACGTTATTTGTGTCGGAGAAATATCCAACATGGGCTGTACCCCTGAGGCTATCGACGCATTTATCGAACATAAGATGATGTATGCACCGGGTAAGGCAGTTAATGCCGGTGGTGTTGCAACATCAGGACTCGAAATGAGTCAGAATGCCATGCACCTTAGCTGGGGCGCTCAGGAAGTGGATGAAAAACTCCACGGAATCATGCACGGAATTCATGCTCAATGCGTGAAGTACGGTACTGAGCCCGACGGTTATGTTAACTATGTTAAGGGTGCGAATATTGCAGGTTTCATGAAAGTGGCTCATGCAATGATGGCACAAGGTATTGTTTAATGAAAATATTTCGTTTAGTTGTATTTGTATTTTGTATTGAAAGCGTTACCTGTCTCTTTGCACAAGAAGTGGGTAACGCTTCTTACTATTCCAACAGATTCCACGGCAGAAAAACTTCGAGTGGCATTGTCTATCACAAAGACAGCATGACTTGTGCACACAAAACCTACCCTTTTGGAACTCTTCTATTGGTGCGAAACCCGGAAAACAATAAAGAAGTTATAGTGAAAGTTACAGATAGGGGACCATTCAATAAGAGATTAATGATCGACTTATCCTATAGTGCAGCAAAGGAACTGGAAATTATCCAGCATGGGGTGATGGAAGTAGAAGTCAGTGTTTATAACCAATTGAATGCTCCATTCCGCCCCGATATTATCTTAACTCCCATATGGAATAAAGAACTTGCCGTTCACGGAGTGCCTAAAGAAGAAATCAAAGAAGCGCAAAAAGCCAAAGAACCTACCTTTCTTCATTATTTTAACAATATTTTTCAAATAAATAACAATAAATTATACTACAAGAAATAAAAGTCAAACATTCATTTGTTTATATATATTTTTTTTCATTATATTTACACAATATAATTATCCATATCTATCAAAGCATTATATTATGGAAAAGAATATTATGCATCCACATTCACTATCACTAATAACAACTTATCAATGTACAAGTCAATGCCCTAATTGTTGTTTTAATTGTTCTCCTCTAAAACAGAGAGTAATGACTATCAATGAAATTAAATCATATATTGATATGTCTACTAATTATTATACATCGATTAAAACTGTTATATTTACTGGAGGAGAATGTTCTTTATTAGGGATAGACACTTTAACCAATGCTATAAATTATGCTCAAAAAAAGGGATTATCTACAAGAATTGTAACTAATGCAAATTGGGCATCCAATAAAAATAAAGCATTATTTTTTATTTCACAACTAGCAATAGCCGGATTAGATGAATTAAACATAAGCACAGGAGATGAACATACATCTTTTGTACCTATCACTAATGTACTATATGCTATTCAAGCTGCAATCACAATAAAAAAAATAAAAAGCATTGTCATAGCTGTTGAAAATCAAATAGGAAATAAAATTACTAACCAATATGTAATTGATAGAATCAAAGAATTTTTAACCCCAAAAGAAATTAAATTATCACAAGATAAACTTATAATTATTGCTGATACATGGGTTAGATTCTCAGATATAAAATCACATTGTAAATTTAATGACTCTAATAACACAGACAACACCAATATCAAAGGATGCGATAATATTTTTACAAGTATCAATATTAATCCAAATGGAGAAATGTTATCTTGCTGTGGATTAGCCGCAGAATATAGCCCATTTCTTAGATTAGGACAATTAAATAGCAACAATAATATAAAAGAGCTATATGAAAATCAATTTAATGATTTCTTAAAAATATGGCTCTATACAGAAGGCCCAAGTGGGATTATTTCGTATCTTGAAAAACATCATGTCCTAAAAGACAACAAGCATGAATGCAGTTTCTGCTTAAATCTGTTATCCGATCATAATTACATACAAAAATTACTTAATACAGAAGTCACAAAAATAAAAGCTGAATTTCTAAAATTGGATCTTAAAAATATAACTTTATGAAAAACAAATCACATATTCAGAAAATTATTTCATTACTGACAAGTAGTAGCATACTTTTTACATCATGCGGAGGAGATAATTTAATAAGTATTTTTAATCAAGATGAAAAATTCAACTTTAATAGAGATAAATTTGCAACAAATACAGAAAGTATAGAGTTGATACCTTTGGATATATATCTATCAGAAAAAGATATAAAAGAGATTACATTTATCCACAAATTCTCAAAAGATATCATTAAAAATCCCGAACTAGTAAGTAATTTTATAGCCAATCCAAATTCGATTTTATCACAATATAATATTAATGACATAGAAATTGATTTAAATAGCGAAGAAATCCAATTATTAATAGCATTAGGAGATAAAGATATTCACAAAGCTATTCAAGCTAAAGATTTAAAAACATTTCTGTTTTTACTTCAAAAAAAAGGATTACTTCAAAATGATATAATAGAAGGAATGACTCAGATAACAACCAATTATAACAAAGGTAAGATAACTACAAGATCTGGTGATGATAATGGAGAACAGTTTGATGAAAATATATGGCCCATTGCCATATGCGCATTAGGAGTCGGTATTTATGTTGTAGGCATCACGTGCTTTTGGCTTGAAGTAGCTGCTCAAGCACATTTTGCAGTTACAGGGTTTGAAGATGATATGCCTGATGATATGGATGATGATATGGATGATGATATGGATGATGATATGGATGATGATGTGGATGATGATGAAACTAATTATTCGAGTACACAAAGGTATATTGTAAATAAAATATTATCCGACAAAGCTATAAAGCTTTTTTATAATCAAAATAGAACAGCCTATACATATTTGAACGAAAATGAGAAAAAAGATATGGCACAATCAATAAACATTATATTATCTTTTCTCAATATAAAAGAAAATAATAAGGACGAAATTATCAATTTCATTTGTAATATTTACACCGCAAACAAAAACAATCATGAAAACTAATTATTTTTTTAAGCCATCTATCTCAGTATGTATTATCACTGCACTATTTTTATTTCTTGTAGGATGGGCAATTACAAAAACTATAAATAATCATCCGATCTCATGTACAATCATATTGGGGGTAACTTTATATATTATATCTATAGCCCCAATTTTCATCTCTGTATCAGATAACTATGTCATTCTACACAGAATAATAGGCAGAAAGAAATTTAATATAAAGGAAGATTACACCCTGAGAAAAATCACAGTCAAAGAACTAGATAATAGTAATACAATTCGGGCATTTGGTAGCGGAGGATTTATGGGAATACTAGGCATCTTCTATTCTAAGAAGTTCGGAGGATTCTTTTACGTCTATATAGTCAATGATAAAGAAATGGCTTTACTTGAAAACAAGAAAACCAAGAAAGTATACATTATCAATTATCCGACAACAATATAATTAAAATCCGAAATCATCCGGAGCCTCTTCATGTTTTTCCGACTCCTTAAACGGAACAGCTTGCTGATGCACCTCATTTCCTTCAATATAAATAGCCCGGTAAGGACGTGCAGGGCACACATACTCGCAACCTCCGCAACCTACACATATATCCGGATTTATATGTGGGATTGTTAATCCGCCCCTATAAGGCACCATGCTGACGGCCTGCGTAGGACAATGTTCCGAACAAGCCCCACAACTGGTATCATCTTTATAGACAATGCAGTTTTCCTCCACAAACACTACCCTTCCTACTTGGGTAAGATGTTTTTCCTCTTTTGTTAAAGGTAATATAGCTCCATTTGGACACACCTCGGAACAAATGGTACAATCAAAATTACAGAAACCTTTCTCAAAGCTCATTCGAGGTTGCATAATTCCTCCCAAACCATATTCAAATAACGCAGGAGTAAGCACATGAGAAGGACAACGGCTGACACATAAGTGACAAGCTGTGCAATGCTTCAATAAATGCTCGGCACTTATTGAACCCGGAGGCGAAAGCGGGTGATTCTTTGTATATGGTTTCCCACCTTCAAATTTAGCAGTTACTTCCTTGGCTTTGGTCAATGGAGAAACAAAAAGGCTTACGCCGGCAACAGTAAGAAAATTACGACGGCTTTCATTTGACTCTTTTACAGGTTTTGAAGCAGTAACATAAGTGTAACCTAAAGCTTTCTGCTTACACACATCCAAACAATCAAAGCAATCCACACATCTACTGTAATCAATCTGATGCTCTTTACTATTTATACAAGACGCTTTGCACTTAGTGGCACACAATCCGCAACTATTGCATTTGTTTTCGTCTATCCTGATTTTGAATAATGAGTACTTGGAGATTACTCCGAGAAAAGTTCCAACCGGACAAATCGTATTGCAATATAATCGCCCGTATTTAAACGACAGCCATGAAACAACAAGCAAGCTAACTACTGCTACACAGAACGAAAGTACACTGCGAACAGCCACATCAACATAATATAATGTATAGTTATCGAATTTCTCAAGTAATGCGGCAATCAGGTTATTAGCCTCAAGGTAAACAGGCTTAAACACATTTACAGAGATACGGGCATACATACTGTAAGGATCAAGCAGCCCTAACAAAAATGTCATGCCCGAAAGAAAGGCAACAATAACAGTAGCCAGCATGCTATATCGCAAAATAGTTCTTGCTTTACGGAATTTATACTTTTTCTTCCGATTCACTCTCCCTGCAAACCAATTAACTACATCCTGCCATATCCCTAATGGGCAAATGAAAGAACAATAAACACGTCCAAACAGGAAAGTAGCCGCAAAAAGACAAAACAACACAGTTATGTTCAAAGCCAACAAAGCCGGAACAAACTGTATGCGTGTCAAAAATCCATTCTGAGGAGTGAGCCCGGCAAAATCAATAAAGAAGAAAGTGATCAGCGTGAGCAAAACAACAGAAACAGCTATGCGTATTTTACGTAGCATCTTATAATTTAATTCGTTTAATGTTCAGTTTGTCCAGATTGGATGTCCCTACCTTCAAAGCCTCGGCATTGGCTATGTGGGTTACATGCTCCAAAGGCATACTAACAATCTGATTAAAGAATTTTGTAGCAGCTGTATCGACAGCTACCATATCCGAAGACATGAACAACCCTTTAGATAAAACCACATCGGCAGCAGACTTCCCACGAGGACCGTTTGTTTTCATTACTCTATATGCATCTACTACATTCAGAACAGGACGTTTAGGCAACGTACATACATCGGCAATGCACTGCTGTAAATCATGGCTATGGAAAAATCCCCTATCCCATACAATACCCATCATGTTTTTCATGGAGATGGTCATTTTAGCTCCTCCGTGATTCTTCAGAATAGGAACATTAATCCACACATCGCAATCAAGGATAGCCTGATGTATTTTTGCCGTCTTCATATTCTTTGCATTCGGAAGGCTGACAGAACGGTAGTAAGTTTCTTCATGTGCAGGGACGACTTTGGCTCCGGCTGCTTTCGCTGCATCTTCTATACCACTGTTTTTATAACATTTGCGCCAGTCATCACAAGTATGGTCGAATACAATCACTTCAGAAGCTCCTGCAGCCAAACACTGTTTTATAATTTCAGATATTAACTTCGGATTGGTATTTCCCGCCAGCTCCGGTGTTTTATCCCAACCGATATTCGGTTTAACAACCACCTTCTGTCCTTTTTTCACATACTTGCCTATCCCTCCCATTTCCTGAATGGCACGTCGAAACATTGCATCGGGTTCACCTCCCATAACGGCTATCATGTCATAAGCCGCTCCGGTTTCTGTACTCTCACCTGTTTGCATCAGCATATCAAATGCTTTACTCGGAATTACGGTTGCAGCCAGACCTGTCAGAGCTATACTTCGCAAGAAATCTCGTCTTTTCATACTCGATATTTTTTAGCATTCATACCTGGCAAGCATTTTTAATACAAACCAGCCACCCACTATCTGAACAATCATGCCGGGGAAACCTAATCTGAAATCTTGCAAAGCCATGGAAAAACTATTAGTAATAAACAGTTCGGCTACCGCACCAGTCAACTGATAAGCCAACACCACTCCTGCAAGAAGCCACAAAGAAACCTTGCGACTATGCCGGGCTACCAATGCAGCAGCTACTGCAAGCAAAGAAGACTTAATCAATAAAACAGGTAATACAGCCATTGGAGGCATACCAAACAATAAGTGATTGCAAAGCGGTGATAAAATAGCAGTCAACAATCCCAGACGTATCCCAAACTTATAAGAAGCTATCAATGTAAAGAAATAAATAGGCAGTAAAATTTTACCCCCGTCCGGTACAAGGTGACATAACTGAGGGAAAACAATGTTTCCTAATACAAATACTGATGCAAAAAGATAAGTCCGATAATTAGACAAGCCAAGCGCCACCGGGCGGAAAGATACTATTGTTTCCATTGTTTCAGAATTGAGTTAATCATACTATATCCTATTTGTAATCAGGACACTATGCAAAAATAACGATAATTTTAATTTTTCCAAATAAAGTTTGAACATAATATTCTTACCTTTGCCCACAAATCAAAAAAGAGAAATAAAAGATGAATTTAAATGCGGAAATTGAAACACGGAGAAACAAAATCCGTGCATTAATGTCAAAAGCAAACATAGATGCTGCACTTATAACCTGCAATGTCAATTTACTCTACACATGCGGACAAATTATCAGCGGTTATCTATATATGGATGTAAGCGGAAAAGACTTTTTATTCGTGAAGCGGCCCAATACCCTGAATGGAGAAAATATTTTCCAGATACGCAAGCCCGAACAAATAGTTGAGATCTTACAAGAAAATGGAATAACATCCCCAAAAACTCTGATGCTCGAAGCCAGTGAATTGCCATACACCGACTACATGCGTTTGGCAAAAATGTTCGGTAACTCTACATGTGTAAACGGGACTCCTCTTATCCGGGAAGCCAGAAGCATAAAAACTCCTTATGAAATAGAATTATTCCGTAAATCTGCCACCGCACATGCAAAAGCTTATCAACATATTCCCGAAGTTTATCGTAAAGGAATGAACGACTTACAACTTTCTGTTGAAATAGAAAGATTAATGAGACTTGAAGGTTGCCTGGGTATATTCCGTATTTTCGGCCAAAGCATGGAAATCTTCATGGGAAGCGTACTGACCGGAGAAAATGCAGCAAACCCTTCTCCATATGATTTCGCATTAGGAGGAGAAGGGCTAGATCCTTCTTTACCCGGTGGCCTCAACGGGACAAAACTACAAGAAGGCAATACCGTAATGGTAGACCTCGGTGGAAACTTCTATGGTTATATGTGTGATATGTCACGTGTTTATTCCATGGGAAAAACAAAAGAAATAGCATATCATGCTCATCAGGTTTGTCTCGAAGTGCAAGATAGAGTAAGCAGCATGGCAAAACCGGGAGTTGTATGTGAGGATTTGTATGATGCTGCCATAGAAATAGTTAACCGGGAGAAACTAGCTGAATATTTTATGGGAACAAAACAACAGGCCAAATTCATCGGTCACGGCATCGGATTGGAAATAAACGAAGCACCGGTACTGGCACCAAGAATCAAACAAGAGCTTGAACCGGGAATGGTATTTGCATTGGAACCTAAAATCGTATTGCCACAAATAGGCCCGGTTGGTATTGAAAATTCATGGGTGGTAACTGAGTACGGAGTAGAAAAACTAACCAAATGCCCGGAAGAAATTATAGAATTAAAATAAGTCTGCTTCATCAAATAAAACATTCAGAAATATCCCGGTATTAACATTACCGGGATATTTTTTTAGATTGTTAATCCGTTCTTTTCGAGAAACATTCGAGTTACTCTGTCGTTTTCCAAAATAGGAAAAACTGAAATTATTATTGAGATCACATTCATTATTATTATGCACCGATAGTTAATCTTTATTTTAATTAAAAAAGATCACTACCATACCAATTAATTTTTATTTATATTTGCGACTAATATGGTACTATCACGAATAACGCCGCCATAGCAATTAAAGTTTATTAGATGTTCAAATATATCTAAAACCAAGAAAGAATGACAGTCGAAATACTTAAAGGCACAGAGGACAGATTGTATGAATTAGTGGCTCATTTAGTTATGAATCCGGATGTTTTAAAACAAAACAGGAACTATCCTTTTAAAACATCAGAAGCATTTATATGGTTTGTTACGATAGAAAACGAAGAAGTTGTCGGATTTCTTCCGGTAGAAATCAGGGAGACGAATGCCATTATCAATAACTATTATGCACTTGAGGAGGATCTAAAGATACTAGATGCCATGATAAAAAAAGCATCAGAGTATTTTCATAAAGATTATACATTGATTTCCATTACACAGAATCAGCATATTCAAGCTTTTATTCCAAATAAATTCGTTATAGACCATGAGTGGAAAAACTATGTAAAGATGAGGAGGGTAGAATGAAGAACCTGAAAAACGAAAATGTATATGAATTAGTGCAGAAAAGACTAAAATTCATTTTTGCAGAATTCGATAATGTATATGTTTCCTTTTCCGGCGGAAAAGACAGTGGAGTGCTGCTAAACCTATGCATTGATTACATAAGACAGCATGGGCTTAACAGGCGACTCGGAGTGTTCCATATGGATTATGAGGCCCAATACCAATTGACCAGTGATTATGTGGATTATATGTTCTCCCAAAACAGGGACATTATTGATGTTTACCGGGTTTGCGTACCCTTCAAAGTTGCAACATGCGCATCCATGTATCAGGAATACTGGCGTCCGTGGGACGAAAAAGATAGAAAAATATGGGTAAGGGATAGACCACTTGAATGCATGGTGAAAGAGGATTTTCCCTTTTATAATGATGATATGTGGGATTATGAATTCCAGATAAAATTCTCTGATTGGTTACACAAAAAGAAAGATGCTGTAAGAACTTGCTGCCTTGTAGGAATACGCACACAAGAAAGTCTGAACCGTTGGCGAAGTATTCATGGCAGTAACCGTTATAACAGTTATCACAATTTCACATGGATGCGTAAACTCTACCCGGATGTCTACAATGCATATCCCATTTTTGACTGGAGAACAACAGACGTTTGGACCGCAAACGGCAAATTCCTGTGGAAATACAATCATATTTATGATTTATACTACAAAGCCGGGGTAGGAATTGAAAAACAAAGGGTGGCAAGTCCTTTCATATCGGCAGCACAGGAAGCGTTGAAGTTATACAAGGTTATCGATCCAAACACATGGGGGAAACTTATTGGGCGTGTCAATGGAGTGAACTTCACAGGAATATATGGGGGAACCAAAGCTATGGGGTGGCAAACCATAAAACTCCCACCGGGATACACATGGAAGGAATATATGAATTTCCTTTTGCAGACTTTACCCGAAGAAACAAAGAAATCATATCTCAACAAACTGGCGGTAAGCATTGACTTCTGGCGTTCCAAAGGTGGTTGTCTGTCAACGGAAACCATCAAGAAACTGAAAAACATGGGAATAACCTGTTATGTGCAGAACAACACGAATTATAAAACGGATAAGTTGCCTGTACGTATGGAATATCTGGATGACATAGACATACCGGAGTTCAGGGAAATCCCGACTTATAAAAGAGTATGCATCTGTATACTGAAGAACGATCATGCCTGCAAATACATGGGATTCACTCCAACCAAATCCGAGAGAATGAGAAGAGAAAGAATTTTAGAGAAATATAAACATATATTACAATGAGCGATTATATCAGTCCTGTTTACAACGTTATTTCCGTACCCATCGAAAAAGTAAGAGCCAACAATTACAATCCGAACAAGGTGGCTCCTCCCGAAATGAGATTACTGGAAATTTCAATTTGGGAAGACGGATACACTATGCCTTGCGTATGTTATTATAACAAAGAAGAAGATATGTATGAAATAGTGGACGGATTCCACCGTTACACCGTATTGAAAACTTCTCAGCGAATTTACGAAAGAGAAAAAGGAAGATTACCGATAGTAGTCATTAACAAAGATATATCCAACAGAATGGCATCCACCATACGGCATAATCGTGCCAGAGGAATGCATAATATCGATCTGATGTGCGAGATTGTTTCCGAGCTTACGAAGTCAGGAATGTCTGATGCATGGATTATGAAGAATATCGGAATGGATCGCGACGAGCTTCTTCGCTTAAAACAAATTTCCGGGTTAGCCGAACTCTTTGCCGACAAAGATTTCAGCATACCGGAACTGCTTTAAACCATTAACTTATTTAATCTTCTCGGGAGCACGCTTCATGGCTTTAACTATGAGGTAAATCCCGAGAATAATCAACGGAATACTCAGCCACTGCCCTATATTTAAAGACATACCCGCCTCTGCTGCCACTTGCGGATTCTTTATAAACTCCAAACCGAAACGGGCACCAAAGAATATTAACAGGGAAACTCCTGTAATCAAACCTACCCTTGATTGCAAATGATACTTCCAATACATAACGGAAGAAACAGCAAAAGCCAAAAGACAATAAAGCATTTCATAAATCTGCGTAGGATGACAAGCCTGACCTGCATAAAGAGTTTGCCACTCACGCGAACGGATAAACTCGAATCCCCACGGCAAAGTAGTAGGATAACCGAATATTTCGGAATTCATCAAGTTGCCCAGACGGATACATGCACAAGCAATGGCAATAGCCGGTATCATTCTGTCGAACAACCACCAAACGCTTTTATGAGTCACATGTTTGGAATAATAAATAAGAGCAAGGATCAATGCAAACACACCTCCGTGACTTGCCAAACCGCCTTCCCATATATAAAGGATTTCAATAGGATGCTGCGAATAATAATCCCACGAATAGAATAAACAGTGTCCTAATCTTGCTCCCACTACTGCGCTCACAATAGTGTAGATAAACAACTTATCAACCCAATTCTCTGGTAGTTTTTCATGTTGAAAGACACGTCTCACCATCTCATAACCTATAAGGAAACCAATTCCCCATAGCAAACCATACCAGCGTATTTCCTTTCCTCCGATAGAAAAAATGGTGGGATCAACATCCCAAACAATAGATAGAAGCATATTCAGCAGTTTTTGTTTGTTTCATAAAATAAAAAAGCGGGGACAGATAAGCTCTGCCCCCGCAAATATAAATATTATTATACCAAATGCGAAATTAATTCTTCACGTTCTCCGTGAAGCAAGTCAATTACAGGAACTTCAACCATGGTATAGCATCCCGGTTGTTGTTTCATGGAAGCACGGGCTACACAAACAAGAACCTGAGCAGTCAATGCAGGATTATTAATCTTCATGTTGAACTCGAACAACTGGTTTTGTGTCTTACCCGACACACCTTTACGAGTCAGATTCACCCCGTGTCCCATATCAAGAAGAGCATCCACATTCGGAACCAATTTCACATGAGTTTCATCATTTACGAAATAAGGATCGGCTTTGATGGCAGCAGCTACGTCTTCAAACTTATATCCGTCTTTCAATTCGATGTAAACCATGCGGCGGTGAATACCCGTTCCGGTAGGAATAGTCATTGACAAGGCAGCTTTCACACCATCCACAGCTTTTACAGCCACAGTGTGTCCCATGCTCATGCCCGGACCGAAGTTTGTATAAGTGATTCCCTTTGGAGCGATAGCCTCAAGCATGGTGCGAACGATAGAGTCACTTCCCGGGTCCCATCCTGCAGAAATAATGGAAACCGTATTATGTGCTTTGGCAACCTTATCCAATTCGCGACGAAGGTCTACGATTCCTGTATGAATATCAAAACTGTCTACCGTATTGATTCCCAGTGCAAGAATTTCTTTTGCATACTTTTCAACACTTCTGGTAGGAGTGCAAAGGATGGCAACATTTACATCCTTCAATTCTTTTATATCTTTTACTACTGCATAATCATTCAGCTCGGCAGGTTTATCAACATCACCATTACGGCGAACCACACCTGCAATTTCAAAATCGGGAGCAACTTCCAATGCTTCCAAAACATATTTTCCGATATTGCCATATCCAACAATGGCAGCTCTTACTTTATTCATTCTTTTAGCTGTTTAAGTTTACACATTTATTAAATCCGGACACAAAAGTAAGCATTCTGAACCGAAAATGTAAAAAGTAACATATAATATATTGGAAAAAATAACGTTTAACGACAGTCTTTAGCTTTTAACACAAGAAAAGCGTACATTTGTAGCTTTTCATAAATAAAATCAGGAATAATGATAGAATACATCAAAGGAAACATCACGGAAATAACTCCCGCCATGGCCGTGCTCGAATGCAACGGTGTGGGATACGGCATCAATATTTCCCTGAACACATACTCTGCCATACAGAACCTCAGCAGTTGCAAGTTATATATATATGAAGCAATCCGCGAAGATGCTCACATACTCTATGGCTTCTTCAACAAACAGGAACGCGAGCTTTTCCTGCTGCTCATTTCCGTTTCGGGTATAGGAGGAAACACTGCCCGAATGATTCTTTCGGCACTGACAGTAAGCGAAATATGCAATGTTATCAGTTCCGAAAACGTGAATATGCTGAAGACAGTGAAAGGCATTGGTTTGAAAACCGCCCAGCGTGTCATCGTAGAGCTAAAAGACAAGATAAAAGTAACGGGAGTGGAAGCCGGCTCCCAGCCTATAAAGAACCCGGAAATACAGGACGAAGCAGTTGCCGCCCTCACCATGCTTGGTTTCAACACGGCAGCATCACAGAAAGTTGTTGCGGCTATCTTGAAAGAGTTGCCCGATGCACCTGTGGAACAAGTTATCAAGTTGGCATTGAAAAGACTGTAACAACAAATTATGTCTCTCTCTAATAAAAAACTTGCAAACCACCTATCACACCTACACCACAAAGATAACTTATTGTATATAAAATGTTTAGGATGTACATGCAGCTTCTTTTCACCTACACCTTACCTATCACCCGCCTACACCCAATGTTCTGTGTAAGCAATAAGGTGTTTTTTTTGAAACAACCTTTTGTTTCTTGAAAATGTGCCATCGTTTTAATGTTTACACCCGGGTGTAAGACTAGTTCACACCCGGATGTAAAAACGCTCACACCCGGGTGTGAATAGAGTTAACACCCGGGTGTAAGCAAATAAATATTCCGTTGTTTTAGGGATTATTCCTTATCTTTATCTTTTCCCTCTGCAATCTTACGGTTAACGAACTCTATCTTCAGATTAGCTTCTTTCTGATTCTTCTTTATTTCTTCGATAGCGGAAAGTATTTGTGCAAGTTCATATACGGCAGCAAATGCTTTGCGGTCGTTCGGCTGCATCTTTACGGAGTATTTGCGTTCTCCCAGATAATCCACTTTAATATCGTTATCTTTATTCAGATAGATGAAACCGATTACATTTCCATCATTGCCGAGCTTATAATCGCACTTCTCTATCTTCTCCCCCAAATCCGTAGTTTCATAACTGTCGTTGCTGGCAGGAGTTTCAGCAAAACTGCCGTCTTTCGCAATAACTTTCACGGCCGCATGGTGAATATTATAAGGACCGCAATAAATAGAAGTCATAGCCATTTCACCACGTTCGTTAACCTGGGCACGAAGGTAAGAGCGATGCACATTCTTTTCAACCGTCTGGGTTGGATAGAAATAGTTACCCACCTTTTGATATGCCGTGTCTTTCTCCAACACAAACCGGTCTTTTATCTCATCAAATGCTTTTTGCTTTGCCTGCATCATACTATCCAGATACACCAAACTCTGTTGCTGTTCTTTCAGTTCAACCTGTTGAAGCAGTTTTATGCCTGCTTTCCTTGCTTCAAAAGCTTTGGGATAAAGTATTTTAATGCTGTCCAACTGGAGTTTGGCTTCATTAAAGTCTCCTTTTGCAAAGGCTTCTTGTGCCAGCGTCAGTTTCTCCTGCGCTTTCTTTTCCGTGTTATCGCAAGCAGACAAAAGTAAGAGCGATAATGCTAATATTCCAAGTTTTCTCATAATCATCTTATCTGAATTTGCGGACAAAAATACAATTTATTCATCAGAGTTATCCGATAGCTGAACGAATTATTGTATTTTTGTGTCCTTTTTAGAGAGAAACGATATGATGAAAGTTACAAAAGAAGAACTTAAAGAGCACCTTAGCAAGAAAATATTTACCCAAATTTCTGAAACGGCAGATGAATTGGGATTGGAATGTTACGTAGTAGGCGGTTATGTAAGAGATATATTCCTGAACCGCCCCTCCAAAGACATTGATGTCGTGGTGGTAGGCAGTGGAATCAAAATGGCGGAAGCTCTCGGCAAGAAGTTGGGTAAGGGAGCGCACGTAGCAGTCTTTAAGAACTTTGGAACTGCACAAGTAAAATATCATCAGACGGAAGTTGAATTTGTCGGTGCACGCAAAGAATCTTATCAGAGAGATTCGCGTAAACCAATTGTGGAAGACGGAACATTAGAAGACGATCAGAACCGCCGGGATTTTACCATCAATGCTCTTGCCGTTTGCTTAAACCAAGCACACTTCGGAGAATTGGTCGATCCGTTTGGCGGACTTGAAGACTTGAAGGAAAAGACTATCCGCACACCACTCGATCCGGATATTACCTTTAGTGATGATCCTCTGCGTATGATGCGCTGCATTCGTTTTGCCACACAACTGAACTTTTATATTGACGACAATACGTTTGAATCGCTTTGCCGCAACAAGGAACGTATCAATATTATTTCCAAGGAGCGCATTGCCGACGAGCTAAACAAAATTATCCTTTCCCCTATTCCATCTAAAGGTTTCATAGACCTTGACCGTAGCGGGCTGCTGGATATTATTTTCCCGGAACTCAAGAAACTGGATATAGTAGAGGAGAAAAACGGGAAAGCGCATAAAAACAACTTCTATCATACGCTCGAAGTATTGGATAATATATCCAAACACACTGACAACTTGTGGTTACGTTGGGCTGCATTGCTCCATGATATTGCCAAGCCGGCAACAAAACGCTGGGAGCCCAGGGTAGGATGGACTTTCCATAACCATAACTTTATCGGAGAGAAAATGGTACCGGATATTTTCCGTAAGATGAAACTCCCGATGAACGAAAAGATGAAGTATGTTCAAAAGATGGTAGGTTTGCATATGCGTCCTATTGTTCTTGCCGAAGATATCGTAACCGATTCTGCCGTTCGCCGCCTGTTATTTGACGGAGGAGATGATATAGACGATTTAATGACTCTTTGTGAAGCTGATATTACATCCAAAAACATGGTACGCAAACAAAGGTTCCTTGATAATTTCCAGTTGGTGCGCAAGAAGTTGAAAGATCTTGAAGAGAAAGACCGCATCCGGAACTTCCAGCCTCCTGTTTCAGGTGAAGAGATTATGGAAGTATTCAATCTGGAGCCTTGTCGGGAAATCGGATCATTGAAGATGGCTATAAAAGATGCGATACTGGACGGAGCTATTCCCAACGAATATGAGGCAGCTTATCAGTTTATGCTAGAGAAAGCAAAGAAAATGGGATTAAAACCTAAAAAATAAACATAAAAAAAGAGTTACCTCAATTGAGATAACTCTTTTCCTTATATAATGGAATAATTAGTTCTTAGCAATAGCTTCTTTAACTACCATCGGACGACCTTCGTATTCAGCACCGTTCAATTCTTTGATTACGTTTTTCGCTTCGTCATCGTTCGGCATTTCTACAAATGCAAATCCTTTAGATCTTCTGGTTTCACGGTCTGTGATTAATTTAACAGATGCGACTGTACCATACTCTTCCATAACTTCTCTCAAATCTGATTCCTTAATACGGTAATTAAGGTTTCCTACATACATGTTCATAATACAAATAAAATAAAATAAATAATAAAATTAAATTTAAACAAATGAAGTTTGGTGAATAGTCTGTTACAGCAATATAAAACTCTATACTTTAAATACGAAGTAATTACATAGAAGATAAAGAACAATTATAAACTATCTCTTGTTTGTTGGGTACAAAGGAAAGCAAATAAATTGGTATTTGCACTATAAACGTCCAATTATCTTTCAAAAATGTTTATTTTTATAACAATAGTAGTTATTTTAACTAAAGCTTTTTAATCGTGTTACACTTAATTCTCGTACTTTTGCAGTGCATTCACAAATTATAAAAGACACTCAATGGGTAAAAGATATACATTAGGCGAAGAGGTTGCCAATTCGGTTTCACACGGAATAGGAATTATATTCGGAATTGTTGCCGGATTCTTCCTGATGCACAAAGCAATAATAAGTGGCGATCCTTGGGCCATAGGCAGTGTTCCTCTTTATCTGTTCGGTATGCTTTCCTCTTATTTTACTTCAACCTTATACCATTCTATTAAAGACGGAAAAACAAAAGAGTTACTCCGCAAATTCGATCACGGTGCTATCTATCTGCACATTGCAGGAACTTACTCTCCTATCACTCTAGTTGTTTTACGTAATGTAGGTTATTGGGGCTGGGGACTGTTTATTTTTGTATGGTTATGTGCTGTTATCGGTTTTCTGCTTAGTTTCACTAAGCTGAAAGAGCACAGCAATCTTGAAACAATCTGTTTCGTGGCAATGGGAGCTTCCATCCTGGTTGCATTCAAGCCTCTTGTAGACACTCTTTCTCCACTTCATGAGTTAAGTTCTGTTTATTGGATTATTGCCGGAGGAGTTTCTTATATTATAGGTGCATTGTTTTATTCATGGAGAAAAGTCCGGTACATGCATTCGGTTTTTCATCTATTCTGTTTAGGTGGAAGTGTATGTCATGTCATAGCTATCTACACTATATTATAATTCGCTTCTTTAATCCTTTTTGGAAAACTCCTATTTTATTTTCAATGAATAAGTTATCCATTTCGGACAACTTTATTGGAAATAAAACATAAAAAGTTTCCAGGAAAAAGCGAACAAGTAATCACATTTACCGTTATCTTTGCAGAAGTCATTGGAAAGGGAATGCCGTGAAAAGCGGTAACAGTACCCGCTGCTGTGATTCCCTATGAGCTTGAAACAATATGCCACTGCAAATATTTGCGGGAAGGTGTTTCAAAGGAGGGATAAGTCAGAAGACCTGCCAATGTATCAACTATATTATTATTAATGTCTAACACTTTCGGGAGTTAAAGTTATGAACTACGCAGAAATTTGTATCATCAAACGTGATGGTAAGAGGGAGGATTTCTCCATTAGCAAAATTAAGAATGCAGTATCTAAGGCATTCAATGCAACAGGTATCAACGACGAACAGCAATTAATTGCCGACATCACCATGAATGTTATCGGACAATTCGCCACTCTTACCATTACGGTAGAAGAAATTCAGGATTTAGTGGAAAAAGAATTAATGAAAGTCCGTCCTGAAGTCGCTAAAAAGTATATCATCTACCGTGAATGGAGAAACACGGAGCGTGAAAAGAAAACGCAGATAAAACATATCATGGATGGTATTGTTGCTATCGACAAAAATGATGTGAACCTCAGTAATGCCAATATGTCGAGTCACACTCCTGCCGGACAGATGATGACGTTCGCTTCGGAAGTTACTAAAGATTATACATATAAATATCTCCTTCCCAAGAAGTTTGCCGAGGCGCATCAATTAGGAGACATTCACATCCATGACCTGGATTATTATCCGACCAAGACTACAACTTGTATTCAATATGATTTAGGTGATTTATTTGAACGCGGCTTCCGCACCAAAAACGGAAGTATTCGTACGCCACAATCTATCCAAAGTTATGCAACTCTGGCTACCATTATTTTCCAGACCAACCAGAACGAACAGCACGGAGGACAGGCTATCCCGGCTTTTGATTTCTTCATGGCAAAAGGAGTTCGCAAGTCATTTTTAAAGCATCTGACATCTTATCTCAGCTTCTTTATCAGTATGCAAGGAGGACTTTGTGATGACAAATCACTGAAACTGATTATTGAAGAGAATATATCTTCCATAAAAACAGAAGAGACCGAACGTGAAAACCTTCGTATGGCACTCAATCTTTTGCGAATCAATATAGATAAAGTACAATTGATACGCATTATAGACAAAGCCTACCAGCAAACCCGTAAGGATACTCATCAGGCTATGGAAGGATTTATTCATAACCTGAACACAATGCATTCACGCGGAGGAAACCAAGTGGTATTCAGTTCCATCAATTATGGAACCGATACTTCTGCGGAAGGACGCATGGTAATGGAAGAACTTCTCACTGCTACAATTGAGGGATTGGGCACACGGGGTGAAGTTCCTGTATTCCCGATCCAAATATTCAAGATAAAAGACGGAGTATCTTATTCGGAAGAAGATTACAGTTTGGCAATGGAGAACTTCGATGAAGCATTGGCAGGAAACATAAAGTTCTCTGCTCCCAACTTCGATTTATTCCTTAAAGCCTGCCAAACCACAGCAAAAGCCCTTTTCCCAAATTTTATGTTCCTTGATACTCCATTCAACAAACATGAAAAATGGAACGCCGATGATCCTGAACGTTATAAATATGAACTCGCTACTATGGGCTGTCGCACACGTGTATTTGAGAACGTTGCGGGCGAAAAAACATCTTTAGGCCGTGGCAACTTGTCATTCACCACTATGAATATGCCCCGACTTGCCATAGAAGCACGCATCAAAGCAGAAAACATAGTAAATTCAACCAAAGAAGAAGCTATTGAAATAAAAGCAAAAGAGATATTCATTGAATCGGTTCACAACATGGCGGTACTGATTGCCGAACAACTTCACACCCGTTATGAATACCAACGAACGGCACTTGCCCGCCAATTCCCATTCATGATGGGTAATGATGTATGGAAAGGCGGAGCAACACTGGAGCCTAATGAAGAAGTAGGCAACGTAATCCGCAGTGGCACCTTAGGAATCGGATTCATCGGAGGACACAACGCTATGGTTGCTCTTTATGGGAAAGGGCACGGACATGAACAAAAAGCTTGGGATACTTTGTATGAAGCCGTTCAGGAAATGAATAGAGTTGTAGATGAATACAAAGCAAAATACAACTTAAATTACTCGGTTCTTGCTACTCCCGCCGAAGGACTATCAGGACGTTTCACCCGTATGGACAAGCGTAAATATGGCATCATCCCCGGAGTTACAGACAATGATTATTATGTAAACTCTTTCCATGTAGACGTAAAAGAGCCTATCAGTATTGTTGAAAAGATAAAGTGCGAAGCTCCTTTCCATGCCATTACCCGCGGAGGGCATATCACTTATGTGGAGCTTGACGGTGAAGCACAGAAAAACGTACAAGCAATCTCCAAGATTGTGAAAGTAATGCACGACGAAGGCATAGGTTATGGTTCTATCAATCATCCGGTAGATACCTGCAATGCCTGCGGATATAAAGGAATGATCTATGACAAATGCCCTGTTTGCCAAAGTGAAAACATTCTCCGCATGCGCCGAATCACCGGTTATCTTACCGGAGATCTCAGTTCATGGAACTCTGCCAAACGCGCAGAAGAGAAAGACAGAGTAAAACATCATTAAAATAAGTTTAATGCTAAACCTCTTGTACAAATATCCCGAAACCATCGTCGATGGCGAAGGGATACGTTATTCTATTTATCTTGCAGGGTGCAGCCATCATTGTCCCGGCTGCCATAATCCGGAATCATGGAATCCACAGGCAGGAACACCTCTCACTCAAGAAAGAATAGAAGAAATTATCAACGAGATTAATGCAAATCCCTTGCTGGACGGCATCACCTTTTCGGGCGGAGATCCCTTTTATAATCCTGAAGAATTCCATCTTTTAGCCAAACTGATAAAAGAAAGGACAGGACAAAACATTTGGTGCTACACGGGATATACCTACGAACAAATAAAAGAAGATAAAAGGCTATCGGTTGTCTTACCTTATATAGATGTATTGGTTGACGGAAGATTTATACAAGCCGAGTACTCTCCATATTTAGAATTCAGAGGAAGCGGAAATCAGAGAATAATAAACTTGAGAAAATGAAAAAGAGAGATTAATAACACTATCAATCTCTCTTTTTACATTCATATCTTCACTCCCTAAAAGAAGAACCTCACTATATCATTGAAGTTAGCCCATATAAGCAAAGCAAACAAGAGGAACATACCCGTCATTTGTGCATACTCCATGAACTTGTCACTCGGTTTGCGTCGAGCCACAATTTCATACAACAAGAACAATACATGACCTCCGTCCAATGCAGGAATAGGAAGTATGTTCATAAATGCAAGGATGATAGAAAGGAATGCAGTCATTTCCCAGAAACGATGCCAATCCCATTGTGCTGGGAAGATACTTCCGATTGTACCGAAACCTCCCAAACTGTTTGCACCTTCTTTTGAGAATACATATTTCATATCACTAACATATCCTTTCAGAGTTTCCACACCCAATTTTACTCCGGCAGGGAAAGACTCAAAGAATCCGTAATCCTTATCATTTATCTTATAGAAATGAGCAGGTCCGTAAGTATATACACTTGCTTTATACAATGAATCCAACTGAACCGGAGCTGTCAACGTTTCACCGTTGCGAACAAACGTTAGTTCCACATCACGGGACGCGCCCTGTTCTCTCATTTCAGAAATCAACTTATCATAATCATTAAAAGCAGGAGTTGCTATCCCGTTCAAAGCAATGATACTATCACCACGTGTCATTCCCGCAGCAGCCATTGCCCCACCCGGAACTACACTATCCACCACAAACGGATAACGGCAATCGGACAAATAAGTCTTTGCAGCCATCAGGCGGTTCATCAAGTCCTCGGGTATCTGCACATTTACTTCCTTACCATCACGCAATACTGTTACTTCTTTAGCATTCACAATCTGGCGGTTCATTTTAGGAAAGCGATCAAGTTCCGCGCCATCGGCATATAAAAGAATATCCCCATCTTGGAAACCGACTCCTTTAGCAACTTCGCTAAACTGCATACCCATCTTCATATCCTTCGGAAGCATATACTTATCTCCCCAAGCAAAAAGAATCATGGAATAAATAAACAAGGCAAGCAGGAAGTTGAAAAGCACGCCGCCAACCATAATAAGCAAGCGTTGCCCGGCTGGTTTGGAACGGAATTCCCACGGTTGGGCAGGTTTCTTCATCTGCTCCACGTCCATTGACTCATCTATCATTCCCGCTATCTTCACGTAGCCGCCAAGTGGCAACCATCCGATACCATATTCTGTTTCACTATTCTTCGGCTTGAACTTGAACAAAGTAAACCAAGGATCAAAGAACAAGCAGAACTTCTCCACCCTTACTTTGAAAAGACGGGCAAAAAGAAAGTGTCCTCCCTCATGGATAATAACGAGCAAAGACAAGCTCATTATCAACTGTAGGGCACGAATTAAAAATGTTTCCATTAATTGTTACTGTTATTGTTTTATTATTATTTAATCATTTCACGGGCTATCCGTCTTGCTTCCGCATCCGTAGCCACATAGTCTTCATAACTCGGTGTTTTGATATAAGCCACCTCTCCCATTGTCTTTTCTATCACATCGCTCATGTGCAGAAATCCTATTTCATCCCGAAGGAAAGCAGCTACCACCACTTCGTTTGCCGCATTCACGATGCAAGGCATATTTCCCGCACGGTGCAGAGCTTCATAAGCCAGAGCTAAGTTACGGAAACGGGTAGTATCGGGTTGTTCGAAAGTTAGATTCGTACACTGTGTGAAGTCAAGCCTGTCAAAAGATGATTTCACACGGTCGGGATAAGAGAATGCATACTGTATAGGCAGCCTCATGTCCGGCATACCGAGTTGTGCTTTCACTGCACCATCTTCGAACTGCACCATCGAATGAATGACCGACTGAGGATGGACAACGACTTCAATCTGTTCCGGTTTCACGCCAAACAGCCATTTTGCTTCAATCACCTCAAAGCCTTTGTTCATCATCGAAGCCGAGTCAATGGTAATCTTTGCTCCCATCTGCCAGTTCGGATGTTTTAAAGCCTGAGCTTTTGTCACGCTTTTAAGCTGTTCCAACGTGCAAGTTCTGAAAGGGCCTCCCGAAGCCGTCAATATCACCTTTTCTATCGGATTGCCTATTTCTCCCGCTAAACACTGGAATACAGCCGAATGTTCGGAATCGACAGGCAATATCGGTACGCGGTATTGCTGTGCAAGGTCATTTATCAACTCGCCCGCAACCACAAGTGTTTCCTTGTTTGCAAGCGCTATTGCCTTTCTTGCTTTAATCGCATTTATCGTAGGTTTTAGACCAGCATATCCCACCATAGCGGTAAGCACAACATCAATCGGTTGCGACTCCACCACTTGACCGAGAGCTTCCACCCCGGCATACACCTTAATAGGAAGATCTTGCAAAGCCTCTTTCAGTTGAATGTATTTATCTTCATTGGCAATCACCACAGCTTCCGGCAGGAATTGCCTCGCCTGTTCAATCAGCAGTTCCACACGGTTATTAGCCGTGAGCGCATAGACCTCATACAAATCGGGATGCTCGGCTATCACCTGCAATGCCTGTGTGCCGATGGAACCGGTAGAGCCTAAGATTGCTATTTGTTTTCTTTTGTTGTTACTCTCTTTATTCATTTTTAAAGTAGTCAATTGTCAATCCTCCATTGTTAATCAGAACACAATGTACTTCGTAGGATCTACTGCTTTTCCCTTGTACCACAATTCAAAATGAAGATGCGGTCCGGTAGTCTGTCTCCCGGTGTTCCCAACAAGAGCTATTACTTCTCCCCCTTTTACAATATCGCCTTCTTTCTTTAAAAGCGAACCACAATGTTTATATACTGAAATCAAATCCTGATTGTGTTGTACCATAATCACATAACCCGTCTCGGCTGTATAAGTACTCATGATAACCGTACCGTCGAGCGTTGCCAATACACTTTCATTAGGATTGGCAGCAATGTCCACCCCATAATGCTTTTCCTGCGCATCGAAACCGGCAGAAACCATTCCTCTGGTGGGACGGTAGAAGATAAACGAACCGGCATTTACCATTTCCGGCATATTGCTCAGGTTATACTTCTCCCTTTCTTCATATTGAGCACGGAATTCTTCTTCACGCTTAGTACGTTCCATCAATGAATCCGAGCGCATTGCCGTCAGAGAGTCAATAGACTGAACGGTATCTACTCTTACTGTTCCCTTGAAAATATCCTGAATATTCATGATATACATGTTTTGCTTCTCCAATATCTGCTGAAGGGAATCCATACGCAAAGCATTATCCACAATCTGCGAACGTACTTCGCTATTCATGTAACCGGGAAGATAGTTTCTCAAAGGAGTGAAGATAATTATGGTGGCAGCAATCGCAAAGATGATGGTTACTGCCGACAAAAGAACGGAAAGCCCATTCAACTTGGATACATGAAGCCCCACAAGTTCTTCCAGTGTATTCTCGTTGATAATAGATAGTTTATATTTAAACTTTATGTTATTCCAGAATGCCTTATTCCGTTTTTTCTTTGCCATATTCAATTTTGTAAGAAAGTACAAATGTAAGAATTTAGATGAACTCTAACTATCTTTCTTTATTCATTTTAACGATTACGGCATTCTTTATTGTGTTCATCTTTATCTATTAGCATTTTTCATGGCAGTAATTAACTAATTCGCACTGTCATATTAACTGTTTCACTGCAATGGAATAAGCATTTCACTGCAGAGAAATACTTATTCCACTACAGTGAAATAGCTATTCCATTGCAGTGAAATAGTTAAAACGCAAGGAGTAACCGACTAGTTATTGCCCATTAATCCAATAACCGGTAAGGATATAAAATATATAAGATCTATATTTATAGGTTTACCAAACCTTCGGGTAGGTCTACGGTCATCTGCTTTTTCTTATTATCCATCTTGACAATAAATTCCTCTTGTGCCGGAATCAGAAGTTCTTCCCCGTCATGGTCTATTACGAAAAGAGTGTTGACCGTCGAATCATCTACTTCTACTATGCTGCCCAACTCACCATGTTTTTTATCTTTTACCCGGAAACCTACAAAATAATTCCATGAAAGATGAACCGGTTCATCAGCCTCATCTATGAACTTAGTGGGAAAATAAACTTCTACATTGGTAAACATGCGGGCTTTCTCGGCAGTATTTATGCCGTCGAGTTTCACAAGCGCCGTGGTATCGGAACGGAAACGGTATTCTTCAATAAAGAAAGGTACAAAGATACCATCCAGCAGACAAATAAGATAATCACAGTCTACCCGGTCAAAAACATCATCGGTAAAGGTAAAAGATAATTCGCCCTTTACACCGTGAGGTTTATTGAAAACTCCTATTTTATATACTTCTTCTTTTCTTATCATATTCTCGTAATACGTGCACCGATAGCATTCAATCGTCCTTCAATGTTCTGGTATCCTCGGTCTATTTGCTCGATATTATGAATACGGCTGATGCCTTCCGCACTCATTGCTGCAATGAGCAAAGCAATACCGGCACGAATATCCGGAGAAGTCATGTTGCCTCCACGAAGCGTAAAGCCTTTGTTGTGCCCAATAACTACGGCACGGTGAGGATCACAAAGAATAATTTGTGCGCCCATGTCAATGAGTTTATCTACAAAAAACAAACGGCTTTCGAACATCTTCTGGTGAATAAGTACACTACCTTTAGCTTGTGTCGCCACAACGAGCAGCACACTGAGCAAGTCCGGTGTAAGTCCCGGCCACGGAGCATCGGCAATAGTCATAATAGAGCCGTCAATGAATGATTCTATCTGATAATTCTCTTGTGCAGGAACATAAATATCATCGCCTCGTTGTTCCAAGCGAATGCCTAAACGGCGAAAGCTCTCCGGAATAATTCCCAAGTTCTCGTATGACACGTTCTTTATAGTGAGTTCACTGCCTGTCATGGCTGCCATACCGATGAAGCTTCCCACTTCAATCATATCGGGAAGCACAGTGTGGTCAGTTCCTTTCAAGCTTTCCACTCCTTCAATAGTCAGCAAATTCGAAGCAATGCCGCTGATCTTTGCTCCCATGCGGTTAAGCATATTGCAAAGTTGTTGCAAATAGGGTTCGCACGCAGCATTATAGATAACCGTTTTACCTTTGGCAAGCACAGCAGCCATAACGATATTTGCCGTACCTGTAACCGAAGCCTCATCCAAGAGCATGCTTGCCCCGTTAAGTTCTTTGGCAGTTATCTCAAACACCTCCCTGTCAGGATTATAAGTAAAGTCGGCGCCAAGCTTTTGTATTCCGATGAAGTGGGTGTCCAAACGGCGGCGTCCTATCTTATCTCCACCGGGTTTAGATATCATAGCCTTACCAAAACGTGCTACCATCGGACCAATCAACATAACCGATCCGCGCAGGCTGGAACATTTCTTCAGGAACTCATCACTTTCCAAATATCCTAAATCCACATTGTCGGCTTTGAAACTATATACATCTATTCCCTTCTTCGACACAGTAACTCCCATATCACGCATAAGCTGAATAAGATTATTTACGTCGAGAATATCAGGGATATTATGTACAGTCACTTCCTCGGAAGTAAGAAGCGTGGCACAGATTATCTGCAACACTTCGTTTTTTGCTCCTTGCGGATGTATATCACCGCAGAGTTTATGTCCACCTTCGATTACAAATGAAGCCATGTTTTTTTAGTGATTAGTGGTTAGTGTTAAGTGATTAGTGATTAATCACTGTTTAAAGTTTCTCCGATTATTATTATTGTTGTTTGCCGGACGAGTTTTACGAGGAACGAATGAACGTTGTTCCATTAGTTTTGTAGTTTCCTCACTCAACAGAATGGCTCCCTCGGTATATTCTTTCAAATCATCGAATATCTTACGGTCGTCCACCGAGTCCTTGTTCCATGCCATGAAACTTTTCTTCATATGATTGGCAACCAAAGAAACAAGTTGCTTCTTCTCCTCTCCTTCGGGATAGTCGGCAGCTTTCTTAATCAGCTTCTCCAACATCCGTCCGTAATGACGGTTGCGAATTCTGGAACTGGGATATTCTACCGGCTCAGGTTTAGTTTTCAGATTGTCTTTTTCCACAATTTCATACGGATAATCAATATCAAGATTAAAGTCGGACATGATGGCAAGATGATCCCAAAGCTTATGTTTAAAGTCGGGTACATCACGCAAATGCGGAAACATGTTGCCCATGATATTGATAATAGTATTAGCGCAACGCTGGCGTTCTGCCTTGGCTTCGATAGTCAAAGCATAGTCAACCATATTTTGAATACTGCGTCCGTATTCGGGAAGAGGTAATTTCCTTCGCTGAGTATTATATTCCATTTAAAATGTATTTTGTTTATAATAATTTCTTAGGCTTCGAAGCTACAAACTCTTTCAGGTAGAAAGGTTCGAAATAAGCAACATCTTTAAAGTCTTGTTTGGCAACAGCCTTTTCGGCAAGCGGGAACATCATCTTTGCCAACGGGTTAATGTTTTCAATGAAGTGTGCATTGGGATGCGTAATCTTATCACGGCATTTCAAAGCTCCGTCGCCAAAGAAATAAACAGGATGCTCGTTCAAAAAGTTCAAATAAGAGTTTTCATCTACAATGTCGGCAGCTATTTCACGCTTTACATTTAATGCACGGTCATAGATCGCTGCATAAACTTCCATACGTCGTGCATCAATCATGGGGCATAGCAAAGCATCTTCGGGGAGTTCATGGTACAACAACACGGGCACACAAAGCACTTCCAAAGTAGGAAGCCCGATTAAAGGAATATTTCGTCCGTAACAAACGCCTTTCGCCATTGATACTCCGATACGAAGTCCCGTATAAGAACCGGGACCGCAGCTAACTGCCACGGCATCCAAAACCATTGCATGACTATCAACGAAAGAAAGAGCTTCGTCAACAAATACGCCTAAAGACACAGCATGGGAAGGTCCGTTATGGTCTTCTTTGGAGAAGATAGACAAACCATCCTCACTCACTGCCACCGAACACACTGCGGTAGAAGTTTCAATATGTAAAATACACGACATAATCTTATTCTTAGATAATGCTGCAAAAATACACTTTTAAAAAGACATTACGGGATTTTACTTGAAAAAAGTGACGTAAATAAAATAAGAATCCGCCCTTGCGTTTACATTACGCCCCGGCATTAGAGTAAAACAACCGTTAAGCTAAGCCCGTATATCCATAGAGTTAGACCTAAACGACCGCACATTTTTTTAATTACCCCTACGGCTTATTCTAATTAAGTCTACACTTTATATAAGTTAGGTGTAGACTTTATATATATAAGCTCTACACCTATTTATGAATATGTCCCGTCAAATATCCTTAGATATATAGGGATTCGGATCTAACTTAACGGTAGTTTCACCTTAACACCGGTTACAATGGCATGTTTCCGTGCTTCTTCGGCGGATTGGTCTGCATTTTGTTTTGCGCCATTTCCAATGCCTGTATCAGTTTATAACGGGTTTCTTTGGGGAGAATAATCTCATCTATGTAACCAAGTTCCGCCACACGGTAAGGATTGGCAAAGTTCTCCCGGTATTCTTCGATAGCTTTTTTCTTTCCCTCTTCATCGGCATTCCGATAAAGGATATTAACCGCACCTTCGGCTCCCATAACGGCAACCTCGGCAGTGGGATAGGCCAAATTCACATCGGCTCCCGTTTGTTTGCTACCCATTACTACATAGGCCCCGCCATATGCCTTGCGTGTTATCAATGTTACTTTAGGTACAGTTGCTTCAGCATAGGCATAAACTATTTTGGCTCCGTGACGGATTATCCCGTTATGCTCCTGCACACTGCCGGGAAGGAAACCGGGAACATCCTCGAACGTCACAATCGGGATATTGAAACAATCGCAAAAACGGATGAAACGGGCAATCTTATCGGAAGCATCAATATCGAGCACTCCGGCAAGGAACGCGGGCTGATTGGCTATAATGCCTACGGGTTTACCACCCAAACGGGCAAATCCTATCACGGCATTCTTGGCGAAATGAGGCATCACTTCAAAGAAATAATGATCGTCGACCACAGGTTCTATGACATCTTTCATGTCGTACGGAATATTAGGATCGGAAGGCACGACGGATTGCAGGGCTTCCACTTCCCGCCGAATATCATCGTTGCAAGTTCCCGACGGGGCATCTTCCATATTGTTTGACGGAAGAAAACTCAACAACTCACGGATACCCATAATAACCTCTTCCTCGGTGTTGCTCATGAAATGCGCCACACCACTCTCTGTGCTGTGAACGTATGCACCACCCAATTCTTCCTTATCCACTTCTTCATGGGTAACAGTCTTTACCACATCGGGACCTGTTATAAACATGTGGCTTTTATCCTTTACCATAAATATAAAGTCGGTGAGCGCAGGTGAGTAACATGCTCCTCCGGCACAAGGACCAAGTATGGCGGATATTTGGGGAATCACTCCCGAAGCGATCGTGTTCTGATAAAAAATAGAAGCATATCCCGTGAGGCTTTCCACACCTTCCTGAATACGCGCACCGCCCGAATCATTGAGAGCAATGCAAGGCGCTCCGTTTCTCAATGCCAGAGTTTGCACTTTCACTATCTTCTGTGAATTAGCCGAACTGAGTGTTCCTCCGTAAGCAGTAAAGTCATAAGCATAAACAAATACCTGCCGTCCGTCAATCTTGCCATAGCCCGACACCACTCCGTCACCCGGAATTTTATGTTTATCCATGCCGAAGTTAGTACAACGATGAGTCACCAACTTGTCGAGTTCCACAAACGTTCCCTTGTCGAGCAACAAGTTTATGCGCTCCCGGGCTGTCATCTTTCCGGCAGCATGCTGCTTCTCTATTTTATCGATACCGCCGCCCAGCCCGGCACTCTTATCTTTCTCGATAAATGCTTTATATTGTTCTTCTCTTCCCATTACTTTATTCTTTTGTTACTTCCAAATCCAATAATATTAATTCCTGATTGTTGTTAATGGTATCTCCTTCCTTCACCAGAATTTCCTTAATGATACAGTCCGAAGTTACCTTATAATTACTTTGCATCTTCATGGCTTCGACAACAATAACGGTATCGCCCGCTTTCATCCTGTCACCCACTTTTACCGGAACGGATACCACTTTACCCGGCATGGGCGAAATAATCTTATTATCCTGCCGCTCTTCTCCACCTTTCTTCAAACGGAGATATTTGGCTTTCGAGTCTATAATATCCACATTATATGAGGAGAAATGCGTGCTTACCTTATAATTCTTCCCGTTGTCCGAGCGAATAAGCTCGGCATTATATGACTTGCCATCGTGAAGAATGGAACATGAACCGTTTTCCACCATCACTACATCCACTTCATACTCTTTCCCGTCGATAGTCAATTTTACGGTATTGCCCTCTTTACTCAGCAATTCCACTTCTGCTATTCTGCTTCCTATACGTATTTCCATAACTGTTTATATTCTAAGTACTCCTTTATGCAATCCGAACTCTCTCCAGCGGCTTATAGGGCGATTGTCTCCAGCCGCACCCGGATTGTTCTCTTCCAAATTCATCAAGTAATCAATGTAGGCTGCAATCATAGCTATATTTTCTGTCTCCTCATTGGTAGTGCAACTACACTTCTGCAAGCGCTCTCCGTTTTTGGGAATAAAACCTGTATCATACTTTCCACGAACAAAATCGGGAGCATTCATAATGCAGCGCAGATAACTGATGTTCGTCTTCACCCCGCTGATCTTATATTCATAAAGTACCCGGCGCATGCGCTCGATAGCATAATCACGGTTTACCGCCCAAACAATCAGTTTGCCGATCATAGGATCATAATGAACCGGAATCTCATATCCTTCATATACATAACTATCCATGCGGACACCAATGCCGGTCGGCTCGGTTATTTGCCGGATCACACCGGGTGAAGGCATAAAATTGAATTCCGTATCTTCCGCACAAATACGGCACTCGATAGCATGTCCCCTTTGTTTTATGTCTTCCTGTTTAAGCCGTAGCGGAAAGCCGTTTGCCACATTGATTTGCTCTGCCACCAAGTCTACCCCAAGCACCTCTTCCGTAATGGGATGTTCCACCTGAAGACGGGTATTCATTTCAAGGAAATAGAAGTTGCGATGTTTATCCACAAGGAACTCAATAGTCCCGGCTCCCACATAATCCACCGCTTTGGCTGCGGCAACTGCTGCGGCTCCCATCTTGGCACGCAGCTCGGGTGTGACAAAAGGAGAAGGACTTTCTTCCACAATCTTCTGATTACGGCGCTGAACGGAGCATTCGCGTTCGCACAAATGAATGACATTCCCATGAGTATCACCCAAAACCTGAAACTCTATGTGATGAGGCTCTTCCACAAACTTTTCAATATAAACGGTATCGTCTCCGAACGAAGAAAGGGATTCGGACTTGGCATTCAGATAAGCTTCTTTCACTTCTTCCTCGCCATGAACAAGGCGAATGCCTTTACCGCCACCTCCCATAGATGCTTTCAGCATAACAGGACAACCTATTTGCTTACACACTTCAATGGCTTCTTCCACACTTTGCAATCCTTTTTGAGTACCGGGAACAACAGGAACACCGGCTTCAATCATCCGTTTGCGGGCTGAGATTTTGTCTCCCATTGCATCCATTGTCTCGGCAGTGGGACCGATAAAGACAATTCCTTCTTCCTTGCAACGCCGGGCAAACCGGGAGTTCTCGGAAAGAAAGCCATATCCCGGATGAATGGCATCCACTTCATGGGCTTTGGCTACTTCGATAATCTTTTCTATATTCAGATAGCTGTCTTTAGATGCAGCACCTCCCACACAATAAGCTTCATCGGCATACAGTACATGCTTGGCAGTTCTGTCTGCTTCGGAGAATATAGCTACCGAGGTTATCCCCATTTCCCTGCACGAACGCATTACCCTGATAGCTATTTCACCTCGGTTGGCTACTAATATTTTTCTAATCATACTTTTTCTTTCTTTATGTAAACGTGTTCAATATATTATAACACATCAAACAGAATATATGTTTTTCTTACTTGGATATTTGTTATTTCGTGCACATTGTGTGCCGTATATGAACTTAAAAGATTATTTTTGCAAAAAATATTTTGTACCATGATACAGTCGATGACAGGTTACGGCAAAGCCACAGTTGAATTTGCCGATAAGAAAATTAATATTGAAATCAAGTCACTCAATAGCAAAGCTATGGATTTATCGACACGCATTGCCCCACTCTATCGCGAGAAAGAAATGGAGATACGCAATGAAATAGCCAAAGCATTGGAAAGAGGGAAAATTGATTTCAGCCTATGGGTAGAGAAAGACAATGCAGAAGTCAGCAATCCGATTAACCAAACTATTCTGGAAGGATACTACAACCAGATTAAGCAAATATCGGACAATCTGCAAATCCCTATGCCTGCCGACTGGTTTCAGGTGCTTCTTCGCATGCCGGACGTAATGTCGAAAACAGAAGTGCAAGAGCTTACCGAAGAAGAATGGGCAACAGTTCGTGGCGGAGTATTGGAAGCTATCAGCCATTTAGTGGATTTCCGCAAACAAGAAGGCGCTGCCCTGCAAAAGATGTTCACTCAGAAGATTGAAAATATCCATAACTTGCTCGACTCTGTCACTCCTTATGAGAAAGAACGTGTAGAGAAAGTGAAAGAACGCATTACCGATGCTTTGGAAAAGACCGTAAGCGTAGACTATGACAAGAACCGTTTGGAACAGGAACTTATCTACTACATTGAGAAGTTGGATATTAATGAGGAAAAGCAACGTCTTGCCAATCACTTAAAATATTTCATGACTACATTGGATGGTAACTCGGGACAAGGAAAGAAACTCGGTTTCATCGCTCAGGAAATGGGACGCGAAATCAACACAATGGGAAGCAAATCCAATCATGCCGAAATGCAAAAGATTGTAGTTCAAATGAAAGATGAACTGGAACAGATCAAGGAACAAGTATTAAACGTAATGTAAATGGCAGGCAAACTTATTATATTCTCCGCTCCCTCAGGTTCGGGCAAATCTACTATTATCAATTACCTGTTGACTCAAAACCTCAATCTGGCTTTCTCAATATCGGCAACAAGCCGTCCGCCACGAGGGGAAGAAAAACACGGAATCGAATACTTCTTTCTGTCGCCGGAAGAGTTCAAACAACGTATTGCCAATGATGAATTTCTTGAATATGAGGAAGTTTACGAGAACCGTTTCTACGGTACACTCAAAGCACAAATAGAAAAGCAATTGGAAGCGGGACAAAACGTGGTATTCGATGTAGACGTAGTGGGTGGATGCAACATTAAAAAGTATTACGGCGACCGTGCTTTATCCCTATTTATACAACCGCCCAGTGTGGAAGAACTTCGCAAACGCCTCATAGGTCGTGGTACGGATGCTCCCGAAATCATAGAGTCACGCATTGCCAAAGCTGAATTTGAATTAGGCTTTGCCGATAAATTCGACACAGTGATTATAAATGATGAACTGGAAAAAGCCAAAAGCGAAGCATTGCAAGTAATTCAAGACTTCTTAAAGAAATAAAATATATGAGTAAAGGTACCCGAAAAGTGTCTACCAAAATGTTATTGCTTTGGTTAACTATTGCAGTAGCTGCTCTCGTTCTTGGTGTTGTTTACCTGATACATAAAGAATACATCATAGCTGCTGCCATGTTTATCGTAGCAGTGGCACAAGGGCTAAATTATATCAAAAACAGGAAATAATGCAATCTTTGGTAAGAACCGGAATCTTTGGAGGATCGTTCAACCCCATTCATATAGGACATTTGGCTTTAGCCAACTATTTGTGTGAGTTTGAAGGGCTGGACGAACTTTGGTTTATGATTACCCCTCATAATCCACTAAAAAAGCAAACCGAGCTTATGCCTGATAGCTTCCGGTTGGAACTTGCCAGACTTGCCGTTAAAGGTTATGATAAATTCAAAGCATCTGACTTTGAGTTCGGTTTATCACAGCCTTCCTATACCATCCATACCCTTGATGCTTTGAAAAAGGCTTATCCAGAAAGAGAGTTTCATTTAATAATAGGTGCGGACAACTGGCAACTGTTCCATAGGTGGAAAGAATCGAAGAGAATGCTCCGGGAAAATAAAATTCTTGTTTACCCACGTAGCGGTTCTACTGTAAATACGGATTCACTTCCAGCCAATGTCAAGTTGGTTAATGCTCCGTTAATAGAAGTCAGTTCCACTTTTATAAGGGATGCCATTGCCGAAGGGAAAGACGTGAGATACTTTCTTCCCTCTGTCGATGTATGGAATAAGTTACACTCCTATTTTATGGAGCATATCAAATAAGTCTACTTTATTCAATGGTTTGGACAAATAGCCGTTAAATCCTCTCGACATTACTTTACGCTTATCTTCATGGAAAGCAAAAGCCGTTACAGCAACAATCGGCACTGTTGACGACATTTGCCGTATAGCTTCCGTAGCCTGATAGCCATCTACCAACGGCATACCTATATCCATTAAAATAGCATCGGGAGTATGTTTCAGGAATAGAGCAACAGCTTCCTCGCCATTGACCGCCCGAATCAACTTATAATCCTTTGCAAGAAAGGCTTCACACAAAAAGAAGTTATCATCCATATCCTCGGCAATCAGCAAAGTTCTCTTTTCCAGACTCTGTACCTGTTTGCTTTCTTCTGTGGTTTCTTCACATCCTTTTTCTTGAATGGGTAGGAATTCAATAGGTTGTACAGGCAGTGTAAACCAGAATGTAGAACCTTTGCCTAACTCTGACATGGCTCCTATTTCACCTTCAAGTTTCTTTATAATAGTCTGGCTTATGGCAAGTCCGAGACCTGTACCTTGTCTTTTGGCATCCAATTTCGTGAATCGCTCAAATACCGTATTGACCTTATCGGCCGGGATGCCTGTCCCCGTATCTGTCACATAGAAATACATGTCATTACTGCGCACTTCATATCCAAGCGTTATGCTACCTTTCGAGGTGTACTTAAATGCATTGGACAAGAAATTGGAAAGTACCTGAGCTACTCTGTTCTTATCCGTATGGATAAATCCCACAGGCAAGGCAGGAATAAAATTTACCCGAACCGGGCTGTCTGCTTCTTCCAGCCTCAAACGGAATATATCTTCCAGTTCGTGCATTATCTGGTTTATATCTACATCGGAATAAGAAAACTCCAATGTTCCCGATTCCATTTTAGATATATCCAATATATCATTGACAAGCTGCAACAACATATTGGTATTCCCTTTGATGATTTCCACATATTTATTACGTTCAATTTCGGGTGCAGTGGCAAGTAACCCTGCAAAACCTACGATGGCATTCAACGGAGTGCGCACCTCATGGCTCATATTGGCAAGAAAGGCCGATTTCTGCTCTGCTTCAAACTTAGCCTGCATTCTATCTTCTTCCAATTGACGTTGCAGTTTCTTTTCTTTGGTGACATCACGCACTGTCAGCAATATCTTTTCTTCATCATGTAAAGTCAGGCATGAACCGGAAACACTAACTTCGCAATCAACAAAGTCTCCAATTTTTGCAGAAGTATATAACCGCATGGGAACTTCCAATTTAGAGAACCCTCCTTTATTTTCAAAGCTTTTACTGATAGCTGCACGCACAGGGCACTGAGAACACATTTTATGCGTACCGCATTGTCCCGCATCGAGTCCGTTCTTACAACGGAGTAACTCTCCTACACGAAGCGGTTGATTGTTCTCAGGTTCTTTATTAAGGCGGTAATAATTTGTCTTTTCAACTATAAAATCCCTATTCGCCAATATTATATAAGCATCCACATTATCTAAAACGGCATCATTTATTTCGGTAACTGAGATTAGTTTTTGTTGTAGTTCGGCAGTGGAAGCATCACGATTCTTCTTCTCCTTAATATATAGGAATAAAAGGCAGATCAGCAAGAGAGTTAAGATTACGACAGAGATCCCCATAGTTGTTTATTTTGGTCTGAGCAAATATAATATATTTCACACAAAATATGTTATAAATCCCATAAATAATCAAATCCCTTCTATTTTATACAATTTTAATTTATTGTATAAGGTCTTTCTATCTATATTCAGCAATATGGCAGCTTTACTTTTATTATTACCCGTCTGACGTAAAGCTTCAATAATATGCTCTCTTTCAACATCTTCATTTCGTAAAGCCATGTTACTTACGGACGAAGCCGGCTCAAGTAACTCTGTTCCTAATTCATGGAGCGAGATGAAATCTTTTTGTGCAAGCAGAGTTGCACGTTTCACTATGTTCTTCATCTGACGCAAATTTCCCGGCCAGTGATAGTTCAATAATGCTTCGGTTGCCCTCGAATCAAAACCTATCAGATGCTTATCCAATTCTTTGTTTGCCTGGTCGAGAAACAGGTTGGCAAACAATAAAATATCTTCCCTTCTGTCTTTCAGGTTAGGTATGTGCAAAGTAAACTCATTGATACGGTGAAAAAGATCTTCACGGAAAGTGCCTTTCTCTATGGCTTGTTCCAAGTTTTCATTGGTAGCAGATATTAAACGGATGTCCACTTTTATCTCCTGATTCGAGCCGATCGGTCTGATTTTCCTTTCCTGCAATGCACGAAGTAACTGAATTTGTATCTCATAACTCAAATTACCTATTTCATCCAAAAAGATTGTTCCTCCGTTAGCAGCAACAAAAGCTCCCGTCTTGTCGGCTAGTGCTCCCGTAAAGGAGCCTTTCACATGCCCAAAAAACTCGGAAGCAGCCAATTCACGGGGAATAGCTCCACAATCAATAGCAATGAAAGGTTTATCGGCACGTTTGCTTAACTGGTGTATTCTGTGTGCCACATACTCTTTGCCCGTTCCACTTGCCCCATTGATTAGTACCGACATATTTGTGGGAGCTACGAGACGAACATAACTATACAACTGTTTGGCAGCATCACTTTCACCCTCCATGTAATTATCAGGCAAAGGCGCTTGTTTGGATTCTGTCCGTGAGACAGTAACAGGCTGGGCTTGTAAAGCTTCTCCTATCTTCTTTAATAATTCATCGGGATTAACCGGTTTCGAAATATAATCCTTTGCCCCCGACTTAATGGCCTGCACCGCCGTTTGAATATCCGCATATCCTGTCATTATGATAAGAGGCAGTTGCATCCCTTTCTGATTCATCCAGTCCAATAAAGATATACCATCATTGTCCGGCAAACGCAAGTCGGACAAAACCAAGTCAAAGTCAGCCGTTTCCAATTGCTTGCGGGCACGTGCGATGTTACTTGCCGTATCTACCTCAAAGCCTTTCTTTCCGAGCCAAGTCTTTAACATCACACTAAACGTGATATCATCTTCTACTATTAGTATGGATTTAGACATTGTTTATTTCTTTATTTTGCAAAACAAAGGTAAACTTATTTTTCCGTTATCTATTTAATAGGAAGAGTATTCTAATACCTTTTAACAAAACTTTCCGCTTCATTTATTACTTCATTTACTTTAACAAGCACAAATTCAGCCTTTTCTTTCATTTCTTCGGTAAACTCTTGTTCTCTTTGTTTTTCCAACCAGATAAGCGGAGCTATGCATTGCGTTGCATTTATCAACCTCAATAAGGGTAGTAACTTATGCGCCATGGCAGCCACTCCCTCCGCATTGTGTTTATCCAAAGCTTCCCGAAGCCTTTCTTTATTCTTTTCAGTTTCCGAAATAAAAGTCTGAATTATTTCCTTTGCAGCATTCGAGTCATCTTCCGAGAAAGCAGTCAATGCCGAGAAATTAAGCCCTTCCTCTACAACCTCCGTCACAATGTCTTCCTCTATTTCTTCTTTAGGAAAAAATGTTTCAACCACCCGTTTTATGACTTCCGCCAGTTCTGCAAGTGAGAAGGGTTTATGCAAACAACCTGCAAATCCTTTGTCAATAAAGCTCTGCTCATCCATGTCACTACGTGCAGTAACAGCTATAACCAATATTTTCTCTGCTTGCGGAATACCGGAATTCCTTAATTTATGAAGAAGTTCAAAGCCGTTAAGTCCGGGCATCTGCACATCGGTAAGAATAAGATCAAATGTTTCGTTCTTCAAATACTCAAATAGTTCTTCCGGATGTTCACAGCAAACGCAGTTTACCCCCAGTTGCTTTAACATGGCAGATGTAAGGTTCAACTGTATTCGGTCATCATCAATTAACAGGAGATTTACTTCTTTCTCCGGCATTTCTGTTTCTTCCTTTTCCTCTGCTTGTACGGAGCTGTGTTCTGCCATGCCGCCTATGGGGTACAAAGGCAAATGAACGATAAAGGTACTTCCCCTACCCGGCAGACTGTCTATCTGTATATCACCTTCCAATAACAATACCAGCTTCTGGGTAATGGACAATCCCAGTCCAAAGCCTTCTTCACCTTGCGCACTGCGCAAACGGGTAAATTCCTGAAATATATTTTCTTTTTCTTCGGCAGATATTCCGCTGCCTGTGTCTGTTACTGCCAACGTCAGAACAGAATCCTTATAAAAGACTTTAAGCCCTACACTTCCCTTTTGCGTAAATTTCAGTGCATTGCTCATCAGGTTATCCACAATTTGCCGGATGCGGAAAGGATCACTGATATAATTACCATCCAATGACTCATCTATCTCATAAGTCAATTCCAAGGATTTCTTTGCGGCAACAGGTTCAAAGCTCGTTTTAATTTCATTAAAGAGTTGACGCGGATTGAAAGCCACGCAGTTCACTTCCATTTTGTTGGACTCCAAACGGTGGAAATCAAGCAAATCATTTACCAGTTTCAATAAGTGTTGGGAGGAACCTTTCATGTTGGCAAGATAAAATTTCTGCCGTTCCTCGGTAGTCAGCCTGTCAAGCAAATCGGTATAACCCATAATAGAGCCAAGCGGAGCTTTGATGTCGTGAGTAATGGTAAGCATCAGCTTTTCACGTATTAACAGCAAATCTTCCGCCTTTTTCTTTGCAATCTCAAGCTGTCGGCGATAGTGATTACTCTTTGTAATATCTCTCCAGATAAGAATAAGGAAGATAGCCGATAAAAATACCGCACCGATGGCTATCCCTGCAATGGTACGCATGGAACTACGCTTAATATCCTGTTCCCGTTCTATTTTCATCAACGAACGGCTCATCTCATCTTCTTCAAAATCACGGATAATACGGTTTATCTTGGTAGTCAGCACTTGCCCGCTTATCTTCAGGGCGTACGTCCGCTTATCCAGCATTTCCTGCACTTCCTGCTGCTTGTTGGTTATCTGTATCTTTATATTCTTCAATATTCCGGCTACTGTGTCCGCCGGATTATATTCCTGCATCAAGGTATCGGTAAGCATTTCATGCGAAGTATTAGTAATGGTGGCAGTATCCCTCGATGGTGAGAATACTTCCCCGATACGCTTAAAGAATCCTTTTTTCCTTTTCACTACCGCATAAGAATTCTGTTTTACCACCACTTTGCGCTTCACCCGTTCCTGCTTCACCACAGAATCCTGTTCCATGATTACTTTTGCTATGTTTTGTTGGTAAAGGGTATCGGATTTTGCTTCTTTCAATATTTTCAAAAGACTCAGCATATTCCATTGCTTTTGGTCGAGCAAAGTGGAAACACTGTCTATTCTTGCCAACTGGAAAGAATCGGCAACGAAGCCTTTTAATGAATCGAGAGTGGATTGTACCTCTCTCATTGCCTTTTTATATGCGGGATAATCTGATAATCGCCCGGCGCTGAGTGACTGCCCTATTACTTCCGCTTCATATAGCTTGGCAAGGGTAGCATTGGTCACTTTCCGTTTCATTGTCATTTCCGTTTCATTGTCATCTGAACCGGAAAGAAGAGTCATTTCGCGGTACACAAAATAAACAGAGAAAAACAACACTGCGATAAGCAATAAATAGCCTACCGTCACCTTTGCTTTTATATTTTTATTTTGTTTCTGCATCGCTTTTATGTTTTAGTTTGTTGTTGAAACCTCCAAAAGAGCATAATTGCCGCACTTGTCAGGCCGAAAGGAAAAGCCATCCATACACCCGCCGTCCCCCAATCGAACACAAAGCCGCAAATATATCCCACAGGCAGCGAAATGAGGAAATAGGCAATGAAAGCAATAATCATCATAGGCTTCACATCGGCAATACCGCGAAGAGCATTGGCAAAAGTGATTTGCGTTCCGTCACCAAACTGATAAACAAGTAACGGGATAATAAGGCTCACCACCATGCGGCTCACTTCTTCGTTGTCCGTGAACCAGCCGCCAAGTTGATAACGCAACAAGAAAATAGGCAAGGAAGTACATACAGCCATTACCATGATGATATGGAAACCGGCATAAGCCGAACGGCGCACATTCAATATATCATTTTGCCCCTTGAAATTACTTACACGCACAGCAACAGCCGCCCCCATGCCATAATACATCATAAAGCAGATTTGCGAAATGGCAAGCATAATCTGGTGGGCTGCAAGCGCAATCGTTCCTATCCAGCCTATCATGATAGCACTGAGACTGAATGATGCCGTCTCCATCCCCATCTGCAAAGCAATAGGCCAACCCAATTGGTTCAGCCTGCGGAAATCGGGCTTATTCACATGAAAACGCTTGAATCCCACCAAATAACGGATATATCGTTTTGTGAAAAAGAAGATACAGGCAAAGACTATCAACATCACAATGCGGGAGAAAAGCGTACTGATTCCCGCACCCAGCAAACCGAGTTCCGGGAAACCTAACTTCCCATAAATCAGGATATAGTTACCGATAATATTGAGCACATTGCCACCCAGCAAAATCCACATGGAAGTCCGTGTATCCGTTATTCCGTCGGCAAATTGCTTGAATCCGTTGAATAGCAGGACGAATACCAGAGAAATAAGCAAAACTATGAAATAAGGCTTTATCAAAGGAAGCAGTTCTTCAGGCTGTCCCAGATTCTCTATATTGAAATAAAGAATGGTCATAAGCACAGTCATCAGGATGCCTACAAGGAAATTTGCCAATAAACTGTTTTTCAGGACACGCCCCACAGCCACCAATGAGTTATGACCATACAGGCTCCCCACAATGGGAGTCAGCCCATAGGAAAATCCCGTGCTGAATATGATAACAAGATTGAACATGTTATTCACAAACGATGCCGCACCAAGCTCATTGGTGCTGTGATGCCCGATCATCAGCGTATCGGCAAAGCCGAGTATTATCACTCCGATTTGCCCGATAACAATAGGAATCCCCAGATAGAGAAGTGCTTTATAGTGGTCTTTGTATGTACTGAAAAAACGTTTCATTATTCTTTTTTCTCCAAACTCTTATAATATAATGTAGAACAATTCCTGCGTACAAACGTGCGTTGTGCCACATCCTTCATTTGTTCCGCCGTCACTGCGCGATATTTGCTTACCTCGTCATTGATGTCTTCCGCTTTGCCAATCAATTCAAAATAGGCAAGATTGGTTGCCACATTCAGGTAATTGATGTTGCTGAATATCTGGTCGGACTCATATTTATTCTTCACTTTCTCCAACTCCTGTTCTTCGATAAGCGAAGTTTTCAAGTTGTCGAGTTCTTCCCAGATTGCTTTTTCCGCTTCTTCGAGCGTGATGCCCGGAGCGGGTTTTCCCGTGATGTGGAACAATCCGGCTTCCACACTGCCGGAGATATATGCATCCACAGCCGTAAATACCTGCTTTTCCATTACAAGGTGACGGATAAAGCGGCTCGAGCGTCCGCTCGAAAGTATATCCGACAACATATCGAAAGCATAATAATCCGGATGGCATCGGTCACTCATGTGGAACACCATGTAAAGGGCATCGATAGGGACATTCCTCTCCACCATGAGCCTGCGTTCTTCTGTTTGCACGGATTCCTGAGGCAGGTTACGGGGCACTACATTCCTACGGGGAATAGAGCCAAACCACTTTTCGGCAAGCTCCACCGTCCGTTCAAACGATATATTGCCGGTTACGGCAAGAATAGCGTTGTCGGGAGCATAAAAGCGGAAAAAGAATTCCTTCACTTCGTCCAAAGTAGCATTGGCTATGTGCGAAAGCTCCTTCCCAATGGTAGGCCATTGATAAGGATGTTCTTTATAGGCAAGACTGCGAACCAAGTGTGACACATCGCCATATGGCTGGTTCAAGTTGCGTTGTTTGAACTCCTCCATCACCACTTGGCGTTGCACTTCAAGACTCCGGGGATTGAAATCGAGGCTTAACATGCGGTCGGATTCCAACCAAAAGCCCGTTTCCACATTCTGTGCCGGGAGAGTGAGGTAATAGTTCGTAATGTCATTGTTTGTCCATGCATTGTTTTCACCTCCCGACTGCTGCACGGGACCGTCATAATCGGGTATATTCACCGAGCCGCCAAACATAAGATGCTCAAACAGATGAGCAAACCCGGTGTGTGCCGGGTTTTCATCTTTTGCTCCTACGTCATACAGCAAGTTGAGTGCCACCATTTGCGTGCTCAGGTCTTCACTGTGCACAATGCGCAACCCGTTTCCAAGCGTATGCCTGTTTACCTTTATCATAAAAGCGGTTTAGTCGATAACTGTAACTTTCTTTATCTTCACATCTTCATCCGGGCGGTCTGCCTTGTTTGTTTTCACCTTCTGGATAGCGTCTACCACATCCATGCCTTCCACCACTTCGCCAAACACAGTGTATTCGCCGTCGAGATGCGGAGTACCTCCTACTGTGGTGTATGCTTTCACCTGTTCGGGTGTGAAGTGGAACGGATGCTCTGCTGCCTCCTTTTCCGCCTGAGTTATCAGTGTGTCTTGCAGGTTCATCAATCCGTCCTGATCGTTCTCTTTACGCATTTTATAGATTTCTTTCATGTGCTTTTGTGCCAAGGCATTGAAAGCTTTGTTCACCATACCTTGATTCAGTTGATGTTCCATGCTGAGCAAAGTGGTATCCGAGTAGGCTTTTCCCGTTACAATATAGAACTGGCATCCCGATGATTCTTTCTTCGGATTTACCTGATCGCCTTGGCGAGCAGCCGAAAGTGCTCCGCATTTGTGGAAATATTTAGGATAAACAATTTCCGCCGGGATAGTATAACCCACATCACCCGAACCAAGCATTTTGCCTTTTGGTGCATTTTTAGAATCAGGATCTCCCGCCTGAATCATAAAGTCCTTAATGACACGGTGAAAGAGTGTACCTTCATATGTTCCGTTTTCAGCAAGTTTAATGAAATTATCACGATGTTGCGGTGTTTCGTTATATAGCTTCACCTTGATGTCTCCCATCGTTGTTTCAATCAGTAACATTGTTTCTTTATCCATGTTGTTTCCTTTCTTTGAGCCACATGCAGCAAGTGCACAGACTACTGTTATTAATGATAATACTATTATTTTCTTCATAAGTTTATGACTTTACAGTTTGTTAGTCTGCAAAAATACAATTTTAAACAACATTCTCCCCTACCTTGCGTTCTTTTTCCATCGACCACATTATATATGATACATTTATGA
>ERZ826016.574-NODE-574-length-44199-cov-17.165617_pt1 | contig 44199 bp, 42 predicted proteins | sample MGYA00519872_ERZ826016 | MGnify/ENA primary metagenome ERZ826016 (study PRJEB31778, sample SAMEA3449218) | human gut metagenome | biome: human gut; feature: human-associated habitat; material: faeces | place: United Kingdom | collected 2010/2012 ... | reverse complement strand
TCACGCCGATGGTACTGCGTATAAGTGGGAGAGTAGGTAGTCGCCGTTTTAGTTGTAGAGAGCATCACAGGTAGGAATACCAGGTGATGCTCTCTCTCTTTTTATTATATATGCCAAAGAATAATTTGGTTGGGGTTAATAAAATTGAGTCAGGAAGAGAAATATATGTACTTCTATAATGAGTAATTATATAATAGTACTTAATTAATGAAGATTTACTGCATATTTTGTGTAGTATCATAGGAATTATTTGTATCTTTGTCGCCCGAATTCTATACTCTTAGCTCGTTTAGGAGTAAAATAAAGAATTAGGAAGCTTAAAAGTTTGGGCTTTTTTTATAACTTTGCAAAGAAATTTAAATATCACTACTTTGGGAAAGTTTGATAAATATAAGATAGATTTAAAAGGCATGCAAGTAGACTCATGCACATATGAGTTCTTGCTTGATAATCTATACTTTACCAATATTGATGGACCGGAAGTTCAAAAGGGAAAGGTGAATGTTACTTTAAAGGTAAAGAAAACCTCAAAAGCTTTTGAATTCGATTTTCAGACAGATGGAACAGTATTGGTTCCATGTGATCGTTGTTTGGATGAAATGGAATTACCCGTTACATCTACAGATAAACTTTTTGTGAAGTTTGGTAGCACTTATTCGGAAGAAAGCGACAACATGGTTGTTATACCGGAAGAAGAGGGTGAAATAAATGTAGCTTGGTTCATGTATGAGTTTATAGCACTGAGTATTCCTATGAAGCATGTACATGCTCCTGGAAAGTGTAATAAGTCAATGATGGGTAAGCTTAACAAACATAAAGTAAATTCGGAAGAGGAGCAGGAAGATAATACTTTCGAAGCTGAGGTTGAAGAAGAAATTGAAGAGGTAGAAGAACAGCAGGCTACAGATCCGAGATGGGACGAATTAAAAAAAATATTAGATAATAATTAAAGTTTAAGAAAATGGCACATCCTAAGAGAAGACAATCAAAAACTAGAACTGCAAAAAGAAGAACTCACGATAAAGCAGTTGCTCCAACATTAGCTATTTGCCCAAATTGTGGAGAATGGCATGTTTACCACACTGTATGTGGTGCTTGCGGATACTACAGAGGCAAGTTGGCTATTGAAAAAGAAGCAGCTGTATAATTACAGGTTTTGATGAGTTAGTATATTTATAAAATATGGCCCGGAGAATCTTTCTCCGAGCCGCTTTTTAAATATACTTATTGCAGAATTAAAATTAAATTAATGGAAAAGATAAATGCAGTAATCACTGGTGTTGGTGGATATGTACCAGATTATATCTTGACTAATGACGAGATATCAAAGATGGTAGATACCAATGACGAATGGATTATGACTCGTATAGGGGTTAAAGAACGGAGAATTCTTAATGAAGAAGGATTAGGCAGTTCATATATGGCGCGTAAAGCGGCAAAGCAGTTAATGCAAAAGACTGGTGCAAATCCTGATGACATTGATTTGGTAATTGTAGCTACTACAACTCCCGATTATCACTTTCCTTCCACTGCATCTATACTTTGTGATAAGTTGGGCTTGAAGAATGCTTATGCATTTGATATGCAGGCGGCATGTTGTGGTTTTTTATATGCATTAGAATCTGCTGCTGCTTATGTATGTTCAGGGAGAGCTAAGAAAGTAATTATTGTTGGTGCAGATAAAATGTCCTCTATGGTAGATTATACCGAAAGAGCGACTTGTCCTATTTTCGGTGATGGTGCTGCTGCCTTCATGGTAGAGCCTACTACTGAAGATTATGGTATTATGGACTCAATATTGCGTACTGACGGTAAAGGTCTTCCATTCTTACATATGAAAGCAGGCGGTTCCGTTTGTCCTCCTTCCTATTTTACGGTGGACAATAAATGGCATTATATCCATCAAGAAGGTAGAACTGTGTTTAAATATGCAGTCTCTCACATGTCGGATGTAACAGCTCAGATTGCCGAAAGGAATAATTTGAATAAAGATAATATCAATTGGGTTGTTCCTCATCAGGCAAATTTGCGTATCATTGATGCAGTTGCCAATCGTCTGGAAGTTCCTATTGAAAGAGTGATGATTAACATTGAGCATTTCGGTAATACAAGTGCCGGTACTCTTCCTCTTTGTATTTGGGAATTTGAAGATAAGCTGAAGAAAGGCGATAATCTTATTTTCACAGCTTTCGGAGCAGGATTTACCTGGGGAGCTGTTTATGTAAAATGGGGTTATGATGGTAGTAAGAAATAAAAAATACATAAATCAGTAGATACAAATGAACGCATCCTTATTCCGATGCGTTTTTTTGTCTGTAATCAATAAATTGAGATTTTATGCATAAAGCCGGATTTGTGAATATTGTAGGAAACCCTAATGTGGGTAAATCTACATTAATGAATGCACTGGTAGGCGAACGTATTTCGATAGCTACCTTTAAGGCACAGACTACTCGCCACCGTATTATGGGTATTGTGAATACAGATGATATGCAAATCGTCTTTTCAGATACTCCGGGAGTATTGAAACCTAACTATAAGTTACAAGAGTCAATGCTGAACTTCTCGACATCTGCTTTGTCGGATGCTGATGTTTTGCTTTATGTGACAGATGTTATCGAAACTCCTGATAAGAACAGCGAGTTTGTAGAAAAAGTAGCTAAACAGTCTGCACCGGTTTTGTTGCTGATTAATAAGATTGATTTGACAGACCAAAAGAAATTGGAAACATTGGTAGAGGAGTGGCATGAAGTGCTTCCTAATGCTGAAATAATTCCGATTTCCGCTGCATCTAAATTCAATTTGGATGTAGTAATGAAGAGAATCAAAGAATTGTTGCCCGATTCACCTCCTTATTTTGAAAAGGATCAATGGACTGATAAACCGGCGCGTTTCTTTGTTTCTGAGATAATAAGAGAAAAAATATTGCTTTATTACGATAAAGAAATTCCTTACTCCGTTGAAGTTGTAGTCGAACAATTCAAAGAGGAAAAGAAAATGATTCATATAAATGCAGTTATTTATGTGGAACGTGACACCCAGAAAGGAATTATTATCGGCAAGCAGGGTAAAGCTCTCAAGAAAGTAGCTACCGAAGCTCGTCGTACATTGGAGAAGTTCTTTGATAAAACGATATATCTTGAGATCTTTGTAAAGGTAGATAAAGATTGGCGCAGCTCGGATAAAGAGCTGAAAAACTTTGGCTACCAATTAGATTAATAAGTATTCATACGACTGTGATAGTCGCTAAAAGAAAGAAAAGCTATGGGAAATTTAGTTGCAATTGTGGGACGCCCTAATGTGGGAAAGTCGACTTTATTTAACCGCTTGACAAAAACCCGTCAGGCAATTGTGAATGATGAAGCCGGAACAACTCGCGACCGCCAGTATGGAAAGTCCGAGTGGATAGGACGTGAATTCTCTGTGGTAGATACCGGAGGATGGGTTGTTAATTCCGACGATATTTTTGAAGAAGAAATCCGCAAGCAGGTACTCATGGCCGTTGAAGAAGCGGACGTAATCCTTTTTGTTGTGGATGTAACCAACGGAGTTACCGACCTTGATGAACAGGTTGCTGCTATTTTACGTCGTGCAAAAACTCCCGTGATACTTGTTGCCAACAAAACAGATAACAATGATCTGCAATACAACGCTCCCGAATTTTATTCACTGGGATTAGGTGATCCTTATTGTATTTCTGCTATGAGCGGAAGCGGAACAGGAGATTTGATGGACTTGATTATTAGCAAGTTCAAAAAGGAAGCGGATGAAATATTAGATGAAGACATTCCCCGTTTTGCCGTTGTGGGCCGTCCTAATGCCGGTAAATCTTCTATTATAAATGCTTTTATCGGTGAAGATCGCAACATTGTGACCGAGATAGCCGGAACTACACGCGATTCTATTTATACACGCTATGAGAAGTTTGGCTTTGATTTCTATTTGGTAGACACAGCCGGTATCCGCAAGAAGAATAAAGTAAATGAAGATCTGGAATACTATTCAGTACTCCGTTCCATTCGTTCCATTGAAAATTCGGATGTATGTATCCTGATGATTGACGCCACTCGTGGAGTAGAGAGCCAGGACTTGAATATATTTTCTTTGATTCAAAGAAACCAAAAAGGTTTGGTTGTAGTGGTGAACAAGTGGGATTTGGTGGAAAACAAAACCGATAAGGTAATGAAAGAGTTCGAGAACGCTATTCGTTCACGTTTCGCTCCTTTCGTTGATTTCCCGATCATCTTCTCTTCTGCATTGACTAAACAGCGTATTTTTAAAGTGCTTGAAGCTGCCAAACAAGTTTATCAGAACCGCACAACGAAAATACCTACTTCCAAGTTGAATGAAGAAATGCTTCCGCTTATCGAGGCCTATCCGCCACCTTCGATGAAAGGCAAATATATCAAGATTAAGTATGTAACGCAGTTACCGAATACTCAGGTGCCGTCGTTCGTATTCTTTGCAAACCTTCCGCAGTATGTGAAGGAACCATATAAACGCTTTCTTGAGAATAAGATGCGTGAAAAATGGAATCTGACGGGTACTCCGATTAATATATTTATCCGTCAAAAGTAAAAATACAATTAGTTGTTAATAGGAAAGACCGGATTTGTTTTAGGACAATCCGGTCTTTCTTGTATGTAGAGAAGTTACAATAAGCCCGATGTTTCATAAGTGATTAACAATGTTCTTTTGAAATTCCTTCATGTAAGGTGTTTTTATGTTATACTTTTCCCCGCTTGCTATAATCTTTTCCAACATATTTTTCACTTCTTCGGTCGAACATCTCAGATACCCTTCAAACATGGAAGCCATGACCTCGTTGCTGAATAGCTTCCTGACTATCGGCGAACAAATAAACAGTGGCAGATAATACAGCTTGTTTACTTTCTCCTTTTTAGGATTAATACCTCTTTGCTCACAAATCTGAAAGCCTTCTCTGATTGCTTTAATGGATTTCTTGACAATCTTCGGATTACCGGTAAATGACTTCATATTACCCCCTGATGCTATTATACCTGCTGATAATCCTGCAATAAATACATAATGGGGAATTAACCAATTCACTATTTGTTCCGAAACAAATGGTTTCATTCCTGCTTTCTCCATTACGTTTGTAATTTCTGTAATTCGGGGTATTACTTCTCCATTTGTTTCTCCAAGCATTGTTTTCGAATATTTGGAATCTGCAATAATGGAATAGATGGTTTTATCCTTTCGTCCTCCACCCGCCATAAAGGGGAAACCGAAAAAATAGCATCCTGTTGCAAAATGATTTTTTATACTCTCAACATCCCAGATATTTTGAAAGAAAAGAATATTTGCTTTCCCGGCTGATTGTGCCAAAGCGGGCAGTAAACCTTTTAATTGTTCCTCTCTGACCGACACAATGATGTAATCATAATCATTTTGTGGAAGCAGTTCGTCAATAACGTTAGGCCGGAAGACAACTTTTTCCACTTTCTTTGGTTTTTCTCTATAATCTGTGCATTGGATAGAAATGCCCGATTCTTCTATGGATTGCTTTTTGCCTTGTCTGACAAAGACTGTTACATCACAACCGGCTTTAGATAGTTGCCAACCGTAAGTACATCCGATTACACCGGCTCCATAAATCAATATTTTCATAAATTACATATTAGGGTTTTATATCCAGAAATGCCGACCTGAATAAAACATGATAGTCAGAATAGGGACTGCAAACCGAAAGATATTCTTTGGGGGTATAGCCGGAGAATTCTTTCATTTCCTTAATCAGATGCGACTTATCATAGTAACCGCATGTTTCGGCTAGTGGTGTCAAACCTGTTTGCAGACGAGTTTGTAACATATATGATGCTTTTTGAAAGCGGTTAATCCGTATATATTCTTTGGGAGTTGTTCCGATACATTCAGTGAAAAGACGTTTAAACTGTTTATATCCTAAACAGGCAGTTTGTGCAAGTTGTAAAATATCATATTCTCCGGAATGAATCGCTTCGAGGGAGGCAATCACTCGCTTTATCTTATATTCTTCCAAACGAACCATATGTTTTAACAAGAACTGTTCAATCAATTCCACACAAGTTTTGTTTTGGTCCGTTTCTGCCAAACGCTGCTCTAATTCTAAAATCAAGGGATCATGCAATAATTCAATGTTGATGTTCTGTTTATTCAGCTCACTCATGGGCATACTGAAGAAAGCCATTGCTCCGGCAGGTTGAAAAACAATTGAAATAAAGTCTACGGTTCCCGAGTAAATCAAGTTGGTATAGGTTGTTGCCTGACCGGACAAACAGGATGCGGAAAGCTGGTTATTCTGAAGATACTTATTCTTATGGAAAGTAAGCATTATACAACCATTTGGAACAAAACGTTGCATACCTTGCACCACGTTCTCCATTCTTAAGAACCAGTATTGCCTGACATATGGAGCAAGCAATGCGGAAGGTTGTATGACTTCGAATTTATCCATATAGTAATCTGGTAGCTGACTCAATTTATAATTGATACAAAAGTAGGTATATTGTCTTGTCAATGAGGTGTAAAAAAAGGACTTTTTTAATCTCATCAATCAGATAAGTTTGATAAACAAGACGAATGTTTTCATATTTATTGCTGAGGTATTTTCCGAAAGATAAGGTTGTTTTTAGTGTCCCACAATTGTGGGACACTAAAATGGTACGGTTAAAAACCAAAAAAGAGTAGGGGAGCAGCTAAAAATACTCCTGACAGAAAATAAAATTACCAAGCATCCTCTTTCTTTAATAATCAAGTTCAGCTACCACAGGACAGTGGTCTGAGAAGGCTATTTCATTCAAAATACTTGCTCCCGTCAATCTTTTCCTTGCTTCGGGAGTAACGATGTGATAATCGATTCGCCAACCTAAGTTCTTTTGTCGTGCTCCTGCGCGGAAGCTCCACCAACTGTATTTTGCTTCACTTTTGTCGAATTCGCGAAAAGAATCTATCATGCCGCTTTCTATGAAACGGTCGAACCATTCACGTTCTTCGGGCAGGAAGCCGGAATCTTTTGTATGACGTTCGGGGTGATTAATATCTATCGGTTTATGGCAAATGTTGAAGTCGCCGCAAATAAGCAGTTCGGGACGCTCTTTTTTCAATTCGTTAATGTAATTGGTGAAATCAACCAGAAACTCCATTTTAAAGTCCTGACGTATATCTCCCGTTGTACCCGAAGGAATATAAACACAAACCACAGTCAGCGAACCGAAATCGGCTCGTATCACTCTTCCTTCACGGTCGAAACGTTCGTTGCCTATTCCGATGGAAAAGTAATCCGGTGTTTGTTTACTGATAACGGCCACTCCGCTATACCCTTTTTTCTCGGCAGAGTTAAAAATACAACTTTGATAACCCAGACTTGAAAACAGGATTTGATCTATTTGGTCGGGTTGTGCTTTGGTTTCTTGCAGGCAGAACACATCGGGTGTTTCTTTTTCCAGCCATTCCGGTAATCCTTTGCTGATTGCCGAACGGATTCCGTTTACATTATATGATATTATCTTCATAAGTTTCTTGATTTTTCTTTATACAAAGATAGTTTGTTCCGTTAATTAATGCAACAGATGTTGTCAATAACCCGATTGAAAATTTGTATGAACTGAAAGCATAAGCAACCAAACTATTGTCATTGCCGACCTGATCGGCAATCTAAGTATCATGCTTGTTTAACTTTGTGCTAACAGATTGTCGGTCAAGCCGGCAATGACAAATGTATTATCCTTCTATATTCTGACTATATTCTGAATTTCGACTTCTTTCACCTTTCGAAGCAAATCTGAAGCGAAAATAAAATCGTTCAAGCGTTTATTGGTGGAAGTAAATATTTCATCTCTACATAAAAATGTTCGTTTTTTATTGATTATAAGAGGATAAAGTATTATTTTAGTAAAACAAAATTAATTGAGTATGAAAAAAAATATTATTTTAGCAATTGTAATGTGCATATCGCTGGTAAGTCCGGCTTTCGCGCAGTTTGTACTAAAGCCTGATGGTTTTTTTCATGTCGAGATATCTGATCAGAATTATGTGGTGCACAACTTCGAAGGACAATCCAAAGAAGATTTGTTTAGCAAATCAATAGCCTATTTGGAAAAATTCAAAGATGAAACTCTTACGCAAAATAATCCTGAAAAACGAGGAATTACAAGAAACGATCCGCAATTGGGCTTCATCAAATTTTACGGAAGGCTAAAACCTTTTGCTTCAACTAAATTGACTTATTACGCTGACGGGCGGAAACACCGTACAGAATTATGGCTTAATTATTATATGACTATACATTTTAAAGATGGTAAAATTCGATTTGATTCACCAGATTTCAATACAGATGTTGAAATTAAAGGAAATATATTTTGGGCCGGTTCATCCATAGGGGTTTATGTATATATAAAAGGAGAACGTTCATTGTATGATTGTAAGTATGTAATTTTTAATGAAGTAGAAAAGTTGAAACTACCGGAAATAAAGCAACATATTGAGAACTACTTTAATAAATTAGTTGCAGATTTTATTATAGCAATGAATCAAGTTCACGAAGAAGTACCCAAAATAGATGATAACTGGTAATATATAAAGTACTCTTTACATTCTTTTTTATTGAGATTATAACCTTAAATACTGTAATGATGGAAATAGCAAAAAGCAATAAGTTCTTTTTTAAGTTTTGGATAATTGCATGTGCATTTATATCGGCATTGTTTTATTCAATTGATGTAAAGTCTCAATTCCTTATTTTTCAATATAAAAAGATGGCGGCTGAGAGGAGTGGTGATTCTATTGCTTTAAAAAAAATTAAAGCAATGGAAGAGGCAGCTGAGACTCAAGCTGCCCCTAAATACATATTTGATAATCCTATTGATTTGCACGAAAAATATATTGAAGATATTGAGCTATGCAAAAGAATGGCAGAAAAGGGAGATGCTGTTGCTCAAAATGCCTATGGAACTCAATTGGATGTATGGCAGGGTAATTATTCTGAGGCTTTAATTTGGTATGAAAAAGCAGCAAAACAAGGCAATGGGCAAGCTTATGCTAATCTTGGAGTTTCTTATTTTTATGGAAATGGGGTAGAGCGTGATTATAAAAAGGCTCTTTTATATTTGGATAAAGCTCTCACTTCAAAAGATTGTTGGACTAAAGAAACTGTATTGGAACAGATAGGTTTGTCTTACTATTATTTACAAGATTATTCAAATGCACTGATATGGCTGCACAAAGCGGCGGAGGAAGGACAGACTTATGCTATGTTTGTACTGGGTGTGATTTATCAGAAAGGAAAAGGGGTAGAAAAGAACAATCAGATAGCTTTTGAGTGGTTTACCAAATCGGCAAAAGATGGTAAAGGAGAATATCCTGCGATGCTTATTTTAGGAAACTATTACTATGAGGGGAAAGAAATTCCGAAAGATGATTTGAAAGCATTTTATTGGTGGAGTAAAGCTGCGGGAAGGAATGAAGAAGCCCAATATAAGGTTGGTGCCTGTTATTGGAATGGTATTGGGGTGGAAATCAATAGACAAGAGGCTATAGAATGGTTTAAGAAGTCTGCTAAGAATGGGTATAAAATGGCAACGGAAATTCTGGATGAAATCAATAAAGGGGAATAGTATTCATTAAAATAAATAGTTATGAGAACGAAGACTTTACTGAATGGCTGTATTTGCTTAATAGCAGTACTCGGCATGGTAACAATGGCAGCTTGCTCGGATGAAGAGGAGAATAACGATCCTTTCGCTGAAAAGCTGGTTTCCGGAGTAGAGGCACTTGATTCTGAAGGAGACTTGTCTTGGACGAGAACTTTTGGCTATGATGCTAAAGGGAGAATGATAAAAACCGGCATTGATGAGGGTTTTGCTGAATATGACTATACGTTTATCTATTCTTACATAGATGATACCCATTTAACGATAACTTTGCCGGAAGAAGAGGGAGAGACCATTAATTATGTATTAAAGGACGGACACCCAGTCTCTATGGAATCCGATGATGAAACTTTTCTATTTGATTATGACGGCGCTTTTCTGAAATCTATTCATACTGAGTACGAATATGATGGTAGCCGTGAGACAGAGCATTATGATTACACTTGGTCGGGAGGGGATATCATAAAGGCAGTATATACGTATGATAGAGTGCTCTCTTCAACTACTCCGGCAAAGAAAGAAGTAACGACTGCTACTTACGAATATTCGGGAAAAGAGAATGTAATGAATTGTAATTTGTTTGGAATATATTTTTTATATCCGGGTGAAGAGACTTTCACACTTACTTTAGGAACAGAAATGACAAATAGTAAACATTTGCCGAGTTCCATGAGAATGGTGGAGGCAGACGGGAACATAATAACAGCTACATTCTTTGATTATGAATTTGATTCGGAAGGTTATCCTATCCGGGTTAATTGTAATTATAAAGACGGTGAAGAGGAGGAAAAAACAGTTTGGAAAATAAAATATTAACTTCGCAACTTTACAAAAGAAATAAAAGTTTAAAAAGTTGCCGTCACCCGTCACCTTTTTTGCTGAAACGCCTTACTGTAAATGGTTTTATGGGTGATTGCAACATTTTGGTTGGCGTCACTTTTGCCTTTTGCCGTCACCCTTTTGCCGTTTTTTACTGCATCTTTCCTGCAAAAGAATGGGAGAGGAGACTTGCCATAAGGCAATGGGGATTCGTTGCTGCCGAGGAGCAGACCTCTTGACAGTTGTCACGTAATCACTTGACAATTGTCACGCGTGTACTTGACAATTGTCAAGTGATTGCGCGACAACTGTCAAAAGGTTAATGGCACGGCATTGATGGAGGTGAATCAGGGCATTGAAGAGGCTTACCCTTCTATGTTTTGAATCTCTACTTCTTTCACTTTCCGAAGCAAATCTGAAGCGAAAATAAAATCGTTCAAACGTTTATTGGTGGAAGTAAATATTTCGTCCTTGTTTCCAACCCATTCTTCTTCACCTTTATAGATATAGATAATATTGTCGCCAATGCCCAATACGGAGTTCATATCGTGGGTATTGATGATGGTAGTCATATTGTACTCGGTGGTGATGTCGTGAATCAGTTCATCAATAACAAGCGAGGTCTTTGGATCAAGGCCGGAGTTGGGTTCGTCACAAAAAAGGTATTGGGGATTTAATGCAATGGCACGGGCAATGGCAACGCGCTTTTGCATACCGCCGCTTATCTCTCCGGGATATTTCTTTTGTGCATCCATCAGGTTCACACGGTCAAGGCAGAACTGTGCACGCTTGATTCTGTCTCTTAAAGTATCGTTAGAGAACATGTCAAGGGGAAACATCACATTTTCGAGAACAGTTAGGGAGTCAAATAGAGCGGCACTCTGGAATATCATTCCCATTTCCCGGCGAAGCACTTTCTTTTCTTTCTTTCCCATAGCGAGGAAATTGCGTCCGTCATAGAGGATTTCACCTCTTTCGGGAGTGAGCAGCCCAACGATGCATTTCATCAACACGGTTTTACCGGAACCGCTCTGACCGATAATCAGATTGGTTTTTCCGTTTTCGAATTTCGCATTGATATCTTTCAGGACATCCTTGTCCTCGAATGATTTATATAGTGATCTAACCTCTATCATCCCATTAATAATTGAGTTAATATTAAGTCGGCAAACAGGATAAGCACACTGCTTGTCACAACGGAATCCGTGCTTGCTTTACCTACGGCAATGGAACCGCCTTCAACGGAATAGCCGAAATAGGCGGAAACACTTGCTATGATGAATGCGAAGAACAGGGATTTAATGATGCCGCACCACACGAACCATTCTACAAACATATATTGCAGACCATATTCAAGGTCGGTTGCCGTCATGATACCTGCAAACCAGCACGTGGCAAATGCTCCGATGATTCCTGCGAAGATACTGAATGTAACAAGGATGGGAATCATGGTTACAAGGGCTGTTATTTTAGGTAATATGAGGTAGCTTGCGGAGTTGACCCCCATAATCTCGAGTGCATCTATTTGCTGAGTCACCCGCATTGTTCCTATTTCGGATGCAATGTTGGAACCTACTTTACCGGCAAGTATCAAACACATAATGGAGGAGGAGAATTCGAGCAGCATAATTTCGCGGGTTACGTAACCAACCGTCCAGCGCGGCATCCACGGGCTTTCAATATTCAGTTTGATTTGAATAGTGATAACTGCTCCGATAAAGAAAGAGATCAGCAGAACGATACCAATGGAGTTTACCCCCAGTTGTTCCAGCTCTTTCAGGTATTGTTTGAAAAACATACGCATACGTTCGGGACGTGAAAAAGTCCGGTTCATCAGTAAGATATATTTTCCTAAACTATTTAATGCTTTAGTAATCATCATAGCCTTGCAAATTTCCTGCAAAAATAAACTTTTTTAATCTAAAACGTTTTCCTTTTTTCATTTAAAACCTTTTTAAACTTAAAAATAAAGTCGTTTTAACGTAAAAAGCTATTGGAAGCAAAGTTTTTTCGTACTTTTGCCTCAAATTATTCAGTCTATGGCAGAAGAAGTAATGACAAATAATCCGTCGGAAGAGAAAATGGTGCTCCGCACCGAAGACCTTGTGAAGAAGTATGGCAAACGTACGGTGGTAAGCCACGTTTCCATTGATGTGAAACAGGGTGAGATTGTTGGTTTGCTTGGTCCTAACGGAGCCGGGAAAACGACTTCTTTTTATATGACCGTAGGGCTGATTACTCCCAATGAAGGACGCATTTTTCTGAATGATTTGGAAATAACCAAGTATCCGGTGTATAAGCGTGCACAGACCGGAATCGGTTATTTGGCACAAGAGGCATCCGTATTCCGCAAAATGAGCGTGGAAGATAATATTGCTTCTGTTCTCGAAATGACGAATAAACCAAAGGAATATCAGAAAGAGAAATTGGAAAGTCTGATTGCGGAGTTTCGCCTTCAAAAAGTAAGGAAGAATCTCGGTGACCAGTTATCTGGAGGTGAACGTCGTCGTACCGAGATTGCCCGTTGCCTTGCCATTGATCCGAAGTTCATCATGCTCGATGAACCGTTTGCCGGAGTCGATCCTATTGCCGTAGAAGATATTCAACACATTGTTTGGAAACTGAAAGACCGTAATATCGGTATTTTGATTACCGACCACAATGTGCAGGAAACTTTGAGTATTACCGACCGTGCCTATTTGCTGTTCGAGGGTAAGATACTTTTTCAGGGAACACCGGAAGAATTGGCTTCCAACCAAGTGGTTCGTGAAAAGTATTTGAGTAACAGCTTTGTGCTTCGCCGTAAAGATTTCCAGTTGAAAGACGGAAAATAACCTGTTTATTCTTGCGAAACTTCCTGCTTCTTGCTTCTTGTTTTCAGTTTGTACATAAAGAAACAAACTAAAATAAGGCTGATAACTCCTGTCCATATGGGGGGATTTTCACCGTTCAGGGTTTCAACAATGCCACTGTCCTGCTTTATAAGGGCGCTCGACAGGATAACTACCATTGCATTATTGAACGAGTGTGCAATGATGGGAACCCAAATGCTTCCACTCCATAGGAACATATATCCTAAAAGGGCTCCGAGAGCGAAACGTGGTAGGAAACCGAAGAACTGCATATGAACAGCACTGAATATAAAAGCGGAGATAAGTATACCCGCATGAACGTTTTTTGTCCATCCGATAAAGAACTTCTGTAAAACGCCTCTGAATACAAGTTCTTCGCCTACACCTGCCATGATTGCTATGACGATGATGTTTACGATAAAACCTGTCAGCGTATTGTCTGCCAATAATAATTTAGTAACGGTTTCGGCTTCTTGTTCGGATTGAATCATCCATTGCTCTACAGCATGCATGCATTCGGGCAAATGCATTCCTTTGTTCCACATGGCAAGCACATTCACAAAAGGACTGATAAACATCATTGCGAGTATGCCCCATAGTAAGACGGATGAAGCCGGAGTACGGAAAAGCAAGCATTCTTTTAACGGTGCTTTCCAGAGAAAATATTGTGCAATGAAAGGGGATAACACAAACAAGAAACCATTTTGCAGGAATAATAATGCTTGTGTGTTTGATACAGTACTGCCGGATTTGAATATGAGCAAATAGATTGTTGAAGCGAATAGTCCCATGAGGGCACATGCGAAAACTATTATCAGAATGACGAATAGTTTCATAAAATTAGAACTGTTTTCAAAGTATCCTTTCACCATGCTTTTTTCATTGTTTGATTTAACGAGACAATTATAATGAAAAAAACCTTCTGTTGAGTAAATCAACGGAAGGTTTTTCAAATTCCTTTATTCAAAATCAGGCTTTCGGTCTTGCTTCTTTTACGACCATAGTTCTACCTTCGAATTCAGCACCGTTAAGTTCTGCGATTACCTTAGCGCCTTCTTCGTCGTTTGGCATTTCCACGAAACCGAAACCTTTTGATTTTCCTGTTTCACGATCAGTCACAACTTTTACAGATGCTACTGTTCCATAATCTTCCATCACTTGTTGCAAATCTGAGGCCTTAACACGATAGTTAAGGTTTCCAACATAAATGTTCATAATAAAAAAATGATAAAATAAATAAATTGATAAAACTCTCTTCAAAGATGACTTCTAATACGATGAATTAAAATGACGAGAGTTTACAAAACGTTTTTAGACGGAAAGTAAAACCTTGCAATAAAAATCAAAAGACTAAACTGTCATCTTTGCGCGACAAAGAAAGTGATAAATTTTGAATATGCAAGCAATCTCGGCTTCTTTTTTATATAATTATCAAGTTTTTCCTTCTAATATTTAAAGGATTTATGTGTTAATGAAAGATACCTTTATGCTTTATGAAAACCGGAACCGGATATTGGATATTTATGGTTGCCAAACTGCTAATGAATGTTTCTAAATGAATAATTTATAAGGCAAGAGTTTGATAATTGAAAGATTAACACTAATTTTGCACACTCTTTTTGTGAAACAAAGTAATAATTAAATAAATAATTGTCAGAATGAACGTTTCATTGCAAAACATTGACAAGGTAAGCGCATTGCTTACTGTTAAGCTTGAAAAAGCTGATTATCAGGAAAAAGTAGATAAATCATTGAAAACATTCCGCCAAAAAGCCAACTTGCCGGGATTTCGTCCGGGCATGGTTCCTATGGGACTTATCAAGAAACAATATGGTAAAGCTATCTTGGCTGAAGAAGTGAATAAAGTTCTTCAGGATGCTGTTTACAATTATATCAAAGAAAATAATGTAAACATCCTTGGTGAGCCTCTTCCAAACGAAGAAAAACAACAACCGGTTGATTTCGATACAATGGAGGAATTCGAATTTGTTTTCGATATTGCTTTAGCTCCTGAATTCAAGGCAGAATTGACAGATAAAGATAAGTTGGACTATTATACAATCGAAGTAACCGACGAAATGGTGGACAAGCAAGTAAGCATGTACACTCAGCGTGGTGGTAAATATGATAAGGTAGACAGCTATCAGGACAAGGATATGTTGAAAGGCTTGATTGCCGAACTTGATGAAGCCGGAAACACAAAAGAAGGCGGCATTCAGGTAGAGGGTGCTGTTATGATGCCTTCATATATGAGCAATGATGAACAAAAAGCTATTTTCAACGATGCTAAAGTTAATGATGTATTGGTGTTTAATCCGAATGCAGCATTTGGTGGTAACGAAGCGGAAATCGCTTCTCTTTTGAAGGTTCAGAAAGAAGAAGTTGCCGGTATTACAGCTAACTTTAGCTTCCAGGTAGAAGAAATTACTCGTTTTGCTCCTGCTGAATTGAATCAGGAAATCTTTGATCAGGTTTATGGAAAAGATGCTGTAACTTCAGAAGAAGCTTTCCGTAACAGAATCAAAGAAGATTTGAGCGGTCAGTTCGTTGCTGATTCTGATTATAAATTCTTGATTGATGCTCGTACTTACTTAATGGAGAAAATTGGTAAGTTGGAATTCCCTGACGCTCTTCTTAAGAGAATTATGTTGCTGAACAATCAGGAAAAAGGCGAAGCTTTTGTAGCAGAAAACTACGATAAGAGCATCGAAGAGTTGACTTGGCACTTAATTAAAGAACAGTTAGTTAAAGACTGCGGCATCAAAGTTGAGCAAGATGATATTATCAACATGGCAAAAGAAACAACTAAGATTCAGTTTGCTCAATATGGCATGTTGAACGTTCCTGAAGATTTGTTGAATAATTATGCTCAGGAAATGTTGAAGAAGCAGGAAAACGTAAACAACTTGGTTAACCGTGCAATCGAAACTAAGCTTTCTGCTGCTTTGAAAGATAAAGTACAATTAGAAAATAAGACTGTTTCAATGGAAGAATTCAACAAAATGTTTGAATAATCTTTAATATTGAAACGGGACTTTACTAAAACTTCCTAAAAGAGGAGGCTATTGGTCTAAATATTCTGCTATAAAGAAAACTACATATATAAATGTATTATTTATTTTTGTAACTTTGTTAGCTCGAATAAAAAGGAAGGCCAACAGCCTCCTTCTTTTATTTATAAATTTAAAAAAGGAGAATGAATATGGATGATTTTAGAAAATATGCTACCAAACATTTGGGAATGAGTGGTTTGGTTTTAGATGATGTGATCAAGTCTCAGGCAAGTTACTTGAATCCTTATATCCTTGAAGAACGCCAGTTGAATGTTACCCAGTTGGATGTATTCTCACGTTTGATGATGGACCGTATCATTTTTCTGGGAACTCAGATAGACGACTATACTGCAAATACGCTTCAGGCGCAGTTGTTGTATTTGGATTCTGTGGATGCAGGAAAAGATATTTCTATTTATATCAATTCACCGGGTGGCTCTGTTTATGCGGGATTAGGCATTTATGATACCATGCAATTTATTTCAAGTGATGTTGCTACTATCTGTACTGGGATGGCAGCATCAATGGCGGCGGTACTTTTGGTTGCAGGGACAGAAGGTAAGCGCTCTGCTTTGACTCATGCCCGGGTAATGATTCATCAACCGATGGGTGGAGCACAGGGACAAGCTTCTGATATTGAAATTACAGCTCGTGAAATTCAGAAGTTGAAAAAGGAACTTTATACAATCATAGCCGAACATTCTCATACGGATTTCGATAAAGTTTGGGCCGATTCTGATCGTGATTATTGGATGACTGCACAAGAAGCTAAAGAATACGGAATGATTGATGAGGTTTTAACACGTAAACCGAAAGCTTGATATTAGTGGTTAGTATTTCAGTGATTAGTGATTAATCACTGATCGCTAATCATTAATCACTATATTAATTAAAGTATAACAAAACAAATAAGACATTGGAAGATTCAAAAACTTCGAAGAATAAAAAAAGGTGTAGCTTTTGTGGACGCACGGAAAATGAAGTCGGCTTTCTTATCACGGGAATGGACGGATTTATTTGTGATGAGTGCGCTAACCAAGCCTATGAGATAACTCAGGAGGCATTGGGAGAAGCACAAAAAGGTGCTGCGAAGAAGCTGAACTTAAAAGACTTACCGAAACCGATTGAAATTAAGGGTTTTCTTGATCAATATGTGATTGGGCAGGATGATGCCAAACGTTTTCTTTCTGTTTCAGTCTATAATCATTATAAACGTTTATTGCAAAAGGATTCCGGTGATGATGTGGAAATTGAGAAATCCAATATCATCATGGTAGGTAGTACCGGTACCGGCAAGACTCTTTTGGCAAGAACAATTGCTAAATTGCTGAATGTCCCTTTCACTATTGTAGATGCTACTGTATTGACAGAAGCCGGTTATGTGGGTGAGGATATTGAAAGTATTCTGACTCGTTTGCTTCAGGTTGCCGACTACAATGTTCCGGAAGCGGAAAGAGGAATAGTTTTCATTGATGAGATTGATAAGATTGCTCGTAAGGGAGATAATCCTTCCATAACACGCGATGTTAGCGGGGAGGGTGTACAGCAAGGTTTGCTTAAATTATTGGAAGGATCGGTTGTTAATGTTCCGCCTCAGGGGGGACGCAAACACCCCGACCAGAAAATGATTCCGGTAAATACTAAAAATATTCTTTTCATTTGTGGCGGAGCATTCGATGGCATTGAGAAGAAAATTGCTCAACGATTAAACACACACGTGGTAGGATATAATGCATTGCAGTCAACTCTTCATATTGATAAAAATAATATGATGCAATACATTGCTCCTCAGGATTTGAAGTCGTTCGGTTTAATACCCGAAATTATCGGCCGTTTACCGGTATTGACATATTTAAATCCGTTAGACAGAACTGCATTGCGTGCAATTTTGACTGAACCTAAAAATTCTATTATCAAGCAGTATATCAAGTTATTCGAAATGGATAACATAAAATTGACTTTCCAACCGGAAGTATTTGAATATATTGTGGATAAGGCAATAGAATATAAATTAGGTGCCCGCGGTCTGAGGTCTATTGTGGAAACAATCATGATGGATGTGATGTTTGAGATACCGTCTCAGGATGCAACTGCTTATGAGGTAACATTGGATTATGCAAAGCATCAGCTTGAAAAAGCCAATTTATCAAGGTTGCAAACTGCTTAGATTGGGCAAATTGAAAAGAAAATGAGCTTTTTTCCTGATTTTCTTGAAAAATAATAGAGAAAATATTCGTGATATTTGAGAACTTGTTTATAACTTTGTTTAGAACATCTAAGATGTTTCGATGTATAACTTGGAACAGCCTAAAAACTATTATACAATGACAGAGAAGACAAATTTGACAGAACAACTAAAAGCGTATTTTGGATTTGACAAGTTCAAGGGAAATCAGGAAGCAATTATAAAAAATGTGCTTGACGGCAATGATACCTTTGTATTGATGCCTACTGGTGGTGGTAAATCTCTCTGCTATCAACTTCCTTCTTTAATGATGGAAGGAACAGCTATAGTTATTTCACCCTTGATCGCTTTGATGAAGAATCAGGTAGATGCTATGCGTAATTTTAGTGAGGAAGATGGAATTGCACATTTCATCAATTCTTCTCTGAATAAAGCTGCCATAGATCAGGTTAGGGCTGATATTTTATCAGGGAAGACCAAGCTGTTATATGTAGCTCCGGAATCTTTAACAAAAGAAGAAAATGTAGATTTCCTGAAACAAGTCAAGATCTCTTTTTATGCTGTAGATGAGGCTCATTGTATATCTGAATGGGGGCATGACTTTCGCCCTGAGTATCGCCGTATTCGCCCTATTATTAATGAAATAGGCAAAGCACCGTTAATAGCTCTTACGGCTACTGCTACTCCGAAAGTGCAGCATGACATTCAGAAAAATCTAGGAATGATAGAGGCACAAGTCTTTAAATCTTCATTCAACCGCCCGAATTTATATTATGAGGTACGTCCGAAAACAAATAATATAGATAAGGATATTATTAAGTTTATTAAAGCTAACTCCGGTAAGTCGGGCATTATTTACTGTTTGAGCAGAAAGAAAGTAGAGGAACTCGCTGAGATTTTGCAGGCAAATGGGATAAATGCGCGCCCTTATCATGCGGGAATGGATTCTGCTACTCGTACTGCTAATCAGGATAATTTCTTGATGGAAAAAGTAGATGTGATAGTGGCAACCATTGCTTTTGGTATGGGAATTGATAAACCGGATGTTCGTTTCGTTATACATTATGATATTCCGAAAAGCTTGGAAGGTTATTATCAGGAAACCGGACGTGCTGGACGTGATGGAGGTGAAGGACAGTGTATTACATTCTATACTAATAAAGACTTGCAGAAACTGGAAAAGTTTATGCAAGGTAAGCCTGTGGCAGAACAGGAAATAGGCAAGCAGCTTCTGCTCGAAACCGCTGCATATGCCGAATCTTCTATTTGTCGTCGTAAGTCTTTGTTACATTACTTCGGCGAAGAATATACAGAAGAAAATTGTGGAAATTGTGACAACTGTTTAAACCCGAAAAAACAAGTGGAGGCTCAGGATTCATTATGCGCCGTGATAGAAGCTATCTTGGCAGTAAAAGAAAACTTTAAGGCAGATTATATTATTGATGTTTTACAAGGAAGGGAAACTTCCGAAGTATTAGCCCACAAACACGAAGATTTGGATGTGTTTGGCTCAGGTATGGGTGAAGAAGATAAAACATGGAATGCTGTCATCCGGCAGGCTTTAATTGCAGGTTATCTTGCTAAAGATGTCGAGAATTATGGATTATTAAAAGTTACGGTTGAGGGACAGGAATTCCTTAAGAATCCGAAATCGTTTAAAATAACAGAAGATAACGAGTTTGAAGATACAGAAGAAGAAACGCCGGCACGTGGAGGAGCATCTTGTGCTGTCGATCCGGCTCTTTATTCTATGTTGAAAGACTTACGTAAGAAATTATCTAAGAAATTAGATGTTCCTCCTTATGTTATATTTCAAGATCCCTCATTGGAGGCGATGGCGACTATTTATCCGGTTACTTTAGAAGAGTTACAGAACATTCCGGGTGTTGGTGCTGGTAAGGCAAAACGTTATGGACAGGAGTTTTGTGTATTAATTAAAAAACACTGTGAGGAGAATGAAATTGAACGTCCGGAAGACCTTCGTGTACGTACTGTAGCGAACAAGTCAAAATTGAAAGTATCTATTATCCAGAGTATTGACCGGAAAGTGGCATTGGATGATATTGCATTATCTAAAGGTATAGAGTTTTCGGAATTGCTTGATGAAATAGAAGCGATCGTTTATTCAGGTACCAAACTAAATATAGATTATTTTCTGGAGGAGATTATGGATGAAGATCATATGGAAGATATTTATGATTATTTCAAAGAATCCACTACCGACAAGATAGACGATGCGATGGATGAACTTGGCGATGATTATACAGAGGATGAAATCAGACTGGTAAGGATTAAGTTCATATCAGAAATGGCAAATTAATAAAGGATAGCAGCAGACATGATTGTTTGCTGCTTTTTTTATCTTTTTTCTAAAAAAATCTATTGATTTCACTCCTAAACTTGAATAAAAACCGTATATTTGCACGCAATAATTTTTAAACGCATAACCCTATGTCATTTATTGCAGATAAAATTGTGATGGACGGATTAACGTATGATGACGTACTATTAATCCCTGCCTATTCAGAAGTATTACCACGCACTGTCGATTTATCGACAAAGTTTTCAAGAAACATTCAGTTGAAAGTTCCGTTTGTTACTGCCGCTATGGATACAGTAACAGAAGCGAAAATGGCTATTGCTATTGCTCGTGAAGGTGGTATCGGTGTTATTCACAAAAACATGTCTATCGAAGAGCAGGCAAGACAAGTAGCTATTGTTAAGCGTGCTGAGAATGGCATGATTTATGATCCGGTAACTATTAAAAGAGGATCTACTGTTAGCGATGCTTTGGCTTTGATGGCAGAATACAAGATCGGGGGTATTCCTGTAGTGGATGATGAAGGTTACTTGGTAGGTATTGTTACTAATAGAGACTTGCGTTTTGAAAGAGATATGGCTAAGCATATCGACCATGTCATGACTCCTAAAGAAAAGCTAGTGACTACTAACCAATCAACAGATCTTGAGTCGGCAGCCCAGATTCTTCAGGAGCATAAAATTGAGAAATTGCCTATTGTTGGAAAAGATGGCAAGTTGATAGGTCTTGTTACTTATAAAGATATCACTAAAGCCAAAGATAAGCCAATGGCTTGTAAAGATGCCAAAGGACGTCTTCGTGTTGCTGCCGGTGTTGGTGTTACTAATGATACAATGGAGCGTATGCAAGCTTTAGTTGAAGCAGGAGCAGATGCTATTGTCATTGATACAGCTCACGGTCATCAAATTAATGTAATTGAAAAATTGATGGAAGCGAAGAAGCGTTTCCCGAATATTGATATAGTTGTAGGAAATATTGCTACCGGCGAAGCTGCCAAAGCTTTGGTTAAAGCAGGTGCTGATGCTGTCAAGGTGGGTATAGGCCCGGGTTCTATCTGTACAACCCGTGTTGTTGCCGGTGTGGGAGTTCCCCAACTTTCTGCAATTTATGATGTTGCAAAGGCATTGAAGGGAACAGGAGTGCCATTGATAGCAGATGGTGGTTTGCGTTATTCCGGTGATGTTGTAAAAGCTTTAGCGGCTGGTGGATATTGTGTGATGATTGGCTCGCTTGTTGCCGGAACAGAAGAATCTCCGGGTGATACTATTATTTTCAATGGACGTAAGTTTAAATCATATCGTGGAATGGGTTCTTTGGAAGCTATGGAAAATGGTTCCAAAGACCGTTATTTCCAAAGTGGTGAGACTAATGCTAAGAAATTGGTTCCGGAAGGTATTGCTGCACGTGTACCCTATAAAGGAACTTTGTATGAAGTAATTTATCAATTGACAGGTGGCCTTCGTGCCGGTATGGGATATTGTGGAGCCGAAAATATAGAAAAGCTTCATGACGCTAAGTTTACCCGTATTACTAATGCAGGAGTTTTGGAAAGTCATCCGCATGATGTGACTATTACAAGTGAGGCGCCTAATTATAGCCGTCCTGAATAATATAGGATAATAGTCTGAAAGAAAACGAGGAAACGGTTTTATTCACTATTAGCCGTTTCCTTTTTTTGATTTTATGTAGTATGAAGAGATATATCTTTCTATTGATTAGTTTGTGTACTGCACTCTGCATGTTTGCCGGGCAGGAAGAACTTATATTGATAAAAATAGGGAGTAGGGAAGTGACTCGTTCAGAGTTTGAATATATGTATCGTAAACATTGTTTAGACTTTAAAAATGACCAAGAATCACTGGACAAGTATCTTGATTTGTTCATAAATCTGAAACTAAAAGTTGTGGAAGCAGAATCTTGTGGATATGATACTCTTCAATCTTTTAAAGACAATCTATTAGAATTTTGCGATAGATTGAATGGAGACGATAAAAATATAACAGAGAATATTTATGAACCATCTGGTAATGAAGTACGTGTTGCCCATATATTTAAATATTTATCTCAGAATGCATCTGGTAAACAGATAGCTAAAGCTACAGCCTTAATGGATTCCATATATACTTCTTTGTTGCATGGAGCGGACTTTGATAAATTAGCAAAAATGTATTCTGATGATAAGGAAACGGCAGATAAAGGAGGAATTCTACCTTGGCTTACGATAAATAGGAAAGTTAAAGAATTTGAGTCTAATGCTTTCTCTGACTTGCCAATAGGAAGTTATATTGCTCCATTTTCTACTCCTGGAGGACTTCATATTTTAAAATTATTAGGGCGCAGACCAAACCGGGAACAACAAAACTTAGAAATTGATAATCTTACTTTTCCTATCCAGGAATACCGTGATGCTATACTCTCTGCGAAAATAGATGATAAGATACTTCTTAATAGGAGCAAAGATTTAACATTGGAAGATTTCTTTAAAGAAAATAAATCTGATTATAAATGGGATGTTCCTCGTTTTAATGGAATAATCTTTTATACGAAAGATAAGAAACAAATTAAAGAGATAAAAAAACTTTTGAAGAAGATCCCTAGGGAAAAGTGGGCTTCTAAGCTTAAAGAGGTAAAAGCTGAAAATAAAAGATATGATATTATTTTTTCAGATATGTTATTTGCAGAAGGTGATGATGCTAATGTAGATAGAGTGATATTTAAGAAAGGAGAGTTACAACCTAAAGCTGGCTATCCTTATATGAGTACACTGGGTAAGAAGGTAAAGAGACCGGAAACTTATAAAGATATTTTTGATTTGGTCGTTTCTGACTACAAGAAATATCTTGAAAGATCTTGGATTAGTGATTTGAAAGCCAAATATAAGGTTGAAATTAACCAAGAGGTTTTAAAAACAGTTAATAATCACTGATGTAATTGATTATTGCATTATCTTCGTCATCTATTTAATGATTAATAAGTAGTAATTTATGAAAATATTAGGAGGTTTATTTCTTATGTTTTGTATTTTTGCTGCATGTAGCAGTGAAAAACATGATCATCAGGGAAAAACTCCTTTAGTGGAAGTAAACGGAAAGTTTCTGTATGAGGAAGATTTGCATTCGGCACTTCCACCGAATTTATCCAAAGATGATAGTGTGCTTTTTGCCGAGCATTATATGAAAGATTGGGCCGAGGGTATTTTACTCTATGATAAGGCTGAGAGTAATATCCCGGATAATGATAAAATAAATGAGTTGGTTGAGAATTATAGGAAAGCATTGATTTTGCATACTTATCAACAAGAACTTATTAATCAAAAAGTATCTCAGGAGGTTACTGATGGTGAAATGCAGGAGTATTATGATGCTAATAAGCAACTTTTCACTGTAGATAGGCCTTTAATAAAAGGTTTATTCATAAAAGTTCCTTTAGGAGCATCGGGCTTGAACAATGTTCGGGTATGGTATAAACAAAAAACTCCTGAGGCTATAGATAAATTAGAGAAGTATAGTTTGCAGAATGCCGTAAGTTATGATTACTTTTACGACCGTTGGCTTTTGGCTTCAGAAGTTTTGGATAAAATTCCGTTGAAGGTTTCTAATCCCGAACAATATTTGAATGATAACAGGCATATAGAATTGAAAGATACTGCTTTTTCTTATTTTCTTCATATTGAAGATTATTTGGAAGTGGGAAAGCCGGAACCTTTCGATTTTGCAAAACCTGAAATAAAAGATATTTTGGTAAACCTTAAGCAGGTTGATTTCATGCGAGGGGTTAAGAATGATTTATATCAAAACGCGATAGACAAGAAAAAGATTATTTATTATTATTAAAAGCATAGGATGAATAAATTATTGAGCTTTAGAATACTGACTTTGTTGATTCTCCTGGTTGCAGGAAAAATTGCGTATGCACAAGACAATGTTATTGATGAAGTTGTATGGGTTGTCGGTGATGAGGCTATATTGAAATCAGACGTTGAGGAAGAACGTTTGAATGCGCAATATGAAGGACGTAAGATTGATGGAGATCCTTATTGTGTAATTCCTGAAATGTTAGCCATACAAAAGTTATTTTTGCATCAGGCCGCTATAGATAGTGTTACTGTTTCCGATTCTGAAATCTTGCAACGCTTGGAGGCTCAGACCAACTATGCGATTTCACAAGTTGGATCTAAAGAAAAGCTAGAAGAGTACTTTAATAAAACATTGACTCAGATTCGTGAGGCTTGGCGAGAAAATATCCGCGATGGTCAGACCGTTCAGAAGATGCAGGAAAAAATTGCAGGGGAAGTAAAAGTAACTCCGGCGGAAGTACGTCAGTATTTCAAAAGTTTGCCTCAAGATAGTGTTCCGTATGTTCCTACACAGGTAGAAGTACAGATTATCTCTTTGCAACCAAAGATTCCGCAAGAAGAAATAGACCGTGTAAAGAAGCAACTTCGTGAATTTACAGACCGTGTAAACTCCGGTGAATCCCAGTTCTCTACTTTGGCTCTGCTCTATTCTGAAGATCCGGGTTCTGCCCGTAATGGTGGTGAGCTAGGCTTCAAAGGACGTGGAGAGCTTGTTCCCGAATATGCGAATGTAGCTTTCAACTTGCAAGATCCTTCGAAAGTTTCTAAGATTGTAGAGTCTGAATATGGATTCCATATTATCCAGTTAATTGAAAAGCGTGGTGACCGTATCAATAGCCGTCATATTCTTATCAAACCAAAGGTTGAAGAAAAAGATATAGAGGCTTCAATTGCCAAGCTTGATTCTATAGCAGATGATATCCGTAACAATAAGTTCACTTTTGAAGATGGTGCAACATATATTTCACAGGATAAAGAAACAAGAAATAATCATGGTTTGTTGCCTAACCCAATGACAGGGACTTCCCATTTTACGATGGAAGAACTTTCCAGAGTATCTCAGGAAGCTGCCAAGGTAGTGGATGGCTTGAATGTTGGTGAGATTTCTAAACCGTTTACCATGATTAATGATAAAGGAAAAGAAATTTGTGCCATTATTAAACTGAAGTCTAAAATTAATGGGCATAAGGCTACTATTACAGACGACTATCAAAAATTGAAAAGTCTTGTAGTAGAGAAGCGTAAGGATGAGAAATTGCAAAAATGGATTGTCGAGAAGCAAAAAAGTACTTATGTTCGTATTAATGAGAAGTGGCAAAAATGTGATTTCCAATATCCGGGTTGGATAAAGAAATGAAGTTGAAGTATATACATATAGTAAATATATGCTGAATATTGATAAGAAAAAATATTTTAAGAGCAGGCATAGAATATTTCTCGTAGGTATTCTATGCCTGTTTGGCATTTGTCTCATTGCGCAGAATAAACCTAAAGCTACTAATAATAATCCTGAGGAGAAAAAATCAAAGGTTTATCTGATACACTCTGATATATTGAGATTTGATAAAGATGCCAATCCTGATGCACAGATTGTAGAAGGCTCTGTGGTGTTTAGGCACGATAGTGTTTATATGTATTGTGACAGTGCTTATTTCTTTGATAAGACCAATTCATTGGAAGCTTTTGGCAATGTCAAGATGAACCAGGGAGATACGCTTTTTCTTTATGGCGATTATCTTTTTTATGATGGAAATACTCAGATAGCCATGGTGCGTGAAAATGTCCGGATGGAAAATAAGAACACCACCTTATTGACAGATAGTTTGAATTATGATCGCATTTATAACTTAGGTTATTATTTTGATGGTGGTACTTTAATGGATGAGGAAAACGTACTGACTTCCGATTGGGGGGAATATAGTCCTGCAACTAAAATTTCAGTATTTAACCATGATGTGAAGCTTGTAAATCCGCGTTTCATTTTAACGTCTGATACATTGAAGTATAATACTGCAACTAAATTGGCAACAATTCTCGGCCCTTCTAACATAGATAGTGAAGCGAATCATATTTATTCGGAAAGAGGGTATTACAACACATTGTCCGATCAGGCTGAATTGCTCGATCGTTCCGTGCTGACTAATGATGGAAAGAAATTGACCGGAGACAGTTTGTACTATGATCGTAAGCTGGGATATGGTGAAGCCTTTGATAATGTTGTAATGAATGACACGGTAAATAAGAATATGCTGACAGGAAATTACTGTTATTATAATGAGTTAACCGGTTATGCTTTTGCAACTAAACGGGCAGTCGCAGTTGATTATTCGCAGGGAGATAGCCTGTTTATGCATGGAGATTCATTGAAGTTGTTTACCTTTAATATGGATACCGATTCAATGTACCGGGAGATGAGAGCATACCGTAAGGTGAGGATGTATCGTACTGATGTGCAAGGAGTATGCGATTCCCTTGTATTTAATTCAAAGGATTCTTGTTTGACAATGTATTATGATCCTGTTTTATGGAATGAGAAACAGCAACTTTTAGGTGAAGAAATAAAGGTTTATATGAATGACAGTACAATAGACTGGGCGCATATTATAAACCAGGCGCTGACTGTAGAAATGAAAGACTCAACTCATTATAATCAGGTAACCGGAAAAGAGATGAAAGCTTTCTTCCATGAGGGGGATATGCGTCAGGTGGATGTCATAGGTACAGTTCGTGTAATCTATTATCCTGAGGAAAGGGATACTACAATGATTGGTATGAATGTATCCGAGACAAGCGTGCTGAATATGTTTTTAAAGGATAGGAAAATGGAAAAGATGATTATGAGTCCTAAATCTAATGGGACATTATATCCGATGGATCAGATTCCTTCCGATAAATTGAAACTGGATAATTTCGTGTGGCTTGATTATATGCGTCCACGTAATAAAGAAGATATCTTTAACTGGATACCTAAAAAAGCCGATCAGATATTAAAGAAAACAACACGGAAATCGGTACCTTTGCCTAACAGGGAGATCTTAAATAAGAAGTAGCTATGGGGATGTTTAGTATAAGAAAGCCAAGAGGCTTTAACCATCAGTATATATACGTAGATGAACGTAAGGAAAAACTTACGAAAATGGAAGAAGATGCCAAGAGAGAATTAGGTATGCTTCCTCCGAAAGAGTTTAGTCCCGAAGATATTCGCGGAAAGTTTATAGAGGCTACTACTCATGTGAAAAGAAGGAAACACAGCAGTAGGAAGCCATTGTCATACGGTATGATATTGATCCTGATTCTGGTGCTGCTGTTTATTATGCATTATTTGGTAACAGGAGAATGGACTGTATTCTAAATTTCTTGAATAATTATGAGTGATGTTATAAGATTGTTGCCCGATTCGGTTGCCAATCAAATCGCTGCCGGTGAGGTGATTCAGCGCCCGGCTTCTGTTATTAAGGAGTTGGTGGAGAATGCGATTGATGCACAGGCAAAAAACATACATGTACTTATTACCGATGCCGGAAGAACTTGTATACAGGTGATTGACGATGGCAAAGGCATGTCTGAAACAGATGCCCGTTTGTCATTCGAACGTCATGCCACCTCCAAAATCCGTAAAGCAGATGATTTGTTTGCTCTTACCACTATGGGATTCCGTGGAGAAGCTTTGGCATCTATTGCCGCTGTGGCGCAAGTTGATTTGAAAACACGTACAGAGGGTGAAGAATTAGGCACACTTATCAGTGTTGCAGGCTCTAAAGTAGAGAATCAGGAACCTGTTACTTGTCCTAAAGGCTCTAACTTCTCGGTAAAGAATCTTTTCTTTAATGTTCCTGCACGCCGTAAATTCTTAAAATCAAATCAGACGGAGTTGAGTAACATCCTGACCGAATTTGAACGCATTGTGCTTGTTCATCCGGATGTAGCTTTCACCCTTCATCATAATGATATGGAAATGTTTAATCTGCCTGCTTCCTCTTTACGCCAACGCATCATCAGTGTGTTTGGTAAAAAGATGAATCAACAACTGTTGACGGTAGAGGTAGAAACTACTTTGATAAAGATTTCCGGTTATATTGCCAAACCTGAAGCCTCCCGTAAAAAAGGAGCTAACCAATACTTTTTCGTAAATGGTCGTTACATGCGCCATCCCTATTTTCATAAAGCGGTGATGGAAGCATATGAACAACTGATTCCGGTGGGTGAGCAAATCTCTTATTTCATATATTTTGAGGTAGATCCCGCCAATATAGATGTGAATATTCATCCGACTAAAACAGAGATTAAGTTTGAAAACGAACAAGCAATCTGGCAGATAGTTGCTGCTGCGGTGAAAGAGTCTTTGGGAAAGTTTAATGCTGTTCCTTCCATTGATTTTGATACGGAAGGAATGCCCGATATTCCCGCCTATGATGCAAACCCTTCCATCCAGCCTCCGAAGTTGAACTTTAATCCGGATTATAATCCTTTCAAGACTTCTTCGCAACGTGATTATTCCCGTCCCAAAGTAGAATGGGATGCACTTTATGAAGGATTGGAAAAAGTAAGCCATGAAAGTAAGATGAACTTTGAACCGGATGTTGAAGAGTTTCCCGCGTTTACAGAGAATGAATCTGCTGCTTCACCCATGCCATTGTATGGAGAAGAACATGGAATAGAAAAAGGAGCACAACATTATCAGTTTAAGGGACGCTTTATTGTAACTTCCGTAAAGTCCGGTTTGATGATGATTGACCAGCATCGTGCCCATGTGCGTGTTCTTTTTGAACAATATTTGCAGCAAATTACTCAGAAGCAGGGAATGTCGCAAGGAGTACTTTTCCCTGATATATTACAGTTGCCTATATCGGAAGCGGTGGTATTGCAGGATATTATGGGAGATCTTATTGCAGTCGGATTCGATTTAAGCGATCTTGGAGGAGGAAGCTATGCTATTAATGGCATCCCTTCGGGCATAGAAGGATTAAATCCCGTTGAGCTGATTCGTAGCATGCTGCATTCTGCAATGGAAAAAGGGAAAGATGTAAAGGATGAGATTCATAATACTCTTGCTTTGACATTGGCAAAAGCTGCTGCTATTGTTTATGGACAAGTCCTCACTAATGAAGAAATGGTGAACTTGGTAGATTCTCTGTTTGCTTGTCCTACCCCTAATTTCACTCCCGATGGCAAGACTGTTTTGACTGTCATTTCTGAAGATGAAATAGAACGGTTATTCAAATAAGAAGAACTTTTAAAGAAATACCACTATGGAATATGCAATCTGTTTTCTTCCCAATATTCCTTTACGCCGCACTCCCGAGGATGGCGGTGAGATGATGACCGAACTTTTATTTGGCGATGCTTGCGAAGTGTTTGAATATACCGGAACATGGGCAAAGATCAAGAATAAAGCAGATGATTATGAAGGTTGGCTCACTGCCAAGATGCTGACGTTCATATCAAAAGAAGAATACGATGCTTATGATCCGACTGTTTTACCTGTTGTTTCAACGTATTATGCTGAGGCTTTTAATGATAAAGGGGAACATTTGCTTTTAACGGGCGGTAGTGTCTTGCCCGATTATCATCAGGATGGTTCTTTCCGGGTTAAAGACGAACGTTACCGTGTTGAGCCTTCAAAGGTGGAACTGCCGGTTGGAGAAACTGTTTTGCAAACTGCTTATAAGTTTTTGCATTGTCCCTACCTGTGGGGTGGTAAAAATGCTTTGGGAATAGATTGTTCGGGGTTGACTCAGGTTGTAATGCGCATTCACGGGAAGCAGATACTTCGCGATGCACGCCAACAAGTGGTGCATGGCGATTTGGTTCCTTTCATTCAAGATGCATTGCCGGGTGATATTGCTTTCTTTGACCATGATGATGGGCGCATTTCGCATGTAGGTATTGTAGCAGAAGACGGGCACATTATCCATGCTTCGGGTTCTGTACACATTGATAAGTTGGACGGCGAAGGAATCTTTAGTGAGGAAAAGGGAGTCTATACACATAAATTGCGTTTGATAAAACGGCTCTGAGGCAAATCGGATAAAAGAAACTGCAAGAAAAGAAAATTCATAAGGTTAAATGCCTGCATTGATACTGAACGGGAGGTCACTTGACAGTTGTCGAGCGCTTACTTGACAATTGTCGAGTGACCGCGTGACAATTGTCAAGTGATTGCGCGACAACTGTCAAGCGGTTTCTTCTTCAGCCTTTATAGATGCAACTATAAGGATGAATAATAGAATTGATTTATTGTTTGCTGATAAGCACTGTGGCATAGGCAGAAATGCCTTCTTCCCTTCCTGTAAATCCTAATTTCTCTGTTGTGGTTGCTTTGATGGATATATCGTCTATATCAATGTCCATCACTTTTGCCATCGTTTCTTGCATGGCAGGAATATGTGCTTTCAGTTTAGGACGTTCGGCACAGATAGTTGCATCGATATTTCCTATTTCATATCCTTTTTCACGGATTAAGCCAACAGTGCGTGCTAGTAAAATTTTACTGTCTATATTCTTGAATTCTCCGGCAGTGTCGGGAAAATGATAACCTATATCCCGCATATTGGCAGCTCCTAGTATGGCATCACATACGGCATGAATTAATACATCGGCATCCGAATGTCCGAGTAATCCTTTCTCATGTTCCAATTTAATTCCACCCAACCATAACTCGCGACCTTCTACAAGGGCATGTACATCAAAACCGAATCCTACTCTTATTTTCATCTTTCTAATTCTTTTGATTTATCTGACATAGAAGTCAAGAACCTTTTCATTTTCAAGATACCCGGTCAGGTGATCTCCAACTTTTACGGGACCAACTCCCACAGGAGTGCCGGTAAACAATAAGTCTCCTATTTTCAATGTGAAGAATTGGCTGATATATTCTATGATTTGGTCTACTCTGAACAGCATGTCTTTCGTATTGCCTTGCTGTACGGTATTATCATTTATGTCAAGGTGGAAATTAAGATTCTGTATATCTGCAAACTTATCTACCGGAATAAAATGGCCGATAGCGGCAGAGTTATCGAATCCTTTACTTATTTCCCAAGGGTTTCCAACGGATCTCAATTCACGCTGCAAATCTCTTGCGGTAAAGTCGATACCTACTGTTACAGCATCGTAATAGCGGTTTGCAAATCTTTGGGCAATATTTTTACCCAGACGGTTAATGCGTACCACAAGTTCTGTTTCATAATGCACTTCTTTTGAGAAGTCGGGGATGAAGAACGGTTTGCCGTCTTTCAACAAGGCAGAATCGGGCTTCATAAATATAACAGGTTCTTTAGGAAGAATAACGGTGTGTCCCAATTCCTGATTGTGGGCAGCGTAATTCATTCCTACAGCTATAATTTTCATTATTTTATCTGGTTAAAGTTAAGACGGTTAAACATAACAGCCAAATGTGCATACAGTGAAGTATTTTGCACAACAATATTTTCGGGGACACGAATACGGAACGGAGTAAAGTTCCACACGGCTTTTATCCCGCCTGTTATCATTTTGTCCGTAATCTCCTGAGCTATATTAATGGGAACGGTCAGCACTCCGATGTTTACGTCGAACTCTTTCATTTTAGCCTCGAAGTCGTTGGAATGGAAAATAGGAATGCCATTAATGTCTTTCCCTATTAAGTCGGGATTTACGTCAAAAGCCGCCACTATTTCAAGTCCGAAGTGATTCAAACCGGAGTCACGCAATAATGCACCTCCCAAACTACCTACTCCAAATAAGAAAGCTTTGTGCATGTTGGTAAATCCTAGGAAATCTTCCAGCACATCGATGAGCGTGTCTACTTCATAGCCAACTCTTGTACGTCCCGAAACATTGACGTAAGAAAGGTCTTTGGCGATTTGTGAAGCGTCAATATTTATCTCTTTTGAAATTTGTGTAGAAGAAACATATTGTTCTCCTTTTTCTTTCATCAGCTTTACATTGGACAGATACCAGGGAAGTCTCCGCAGGGTAGGCTCCGGCACTTTATCTGCCTCTTTTCGTACAGAACTGCTCATACTTCTTTCTACAATTATTTGGCGTTTTGCAAAAGTACATTATTTTTTTAGACTGACAACTCTATACGGAAAAACCTTAATAGAGATTAAACAAAACAATGAAAAATAGTTCTATATTTGGTCTGTTCCTATAAGTTTGATACTTTTGAGCATAAATATAAGCGGAAATTATGAAAAAAAATGATTGGAAAGATAGGTTGAATGTGGTTTACTCCACAAATCCCGATTATGGTTATGAGATGGACGATGACGAGGAACAAGTAACGCTTGATAAAGAAAAGCAGAATCTTCGTGTGTGTATTGATAAGAAAAACCGCGGTGGTAAAGTGGTGACTCTCGTTACAGGCTTTGTAGGTACGGAGGATGATTTGAAAGAGCTTGGCAAGTTATTGAAAAGCAAATGTGGAGTAGGAGGGGCGGCAAAAGAAGGTGAGATTCTTATTCAGGGAGACTTTAAAGTTAAAGTTACCGAGTTGCTGAAGAAAGAAGGGTATATAAAAACAAAAATGATGGGATAAAAGAAAAGGTGTTTAACCAACCGGTTAAACACCTTTTTTAGTATTGTGTGAGACTAAAATTATTCAGCTCTTAAAGTGAAGCGTTTGAAAGCAACAACAGTTAAGTCTTTGTCTGATTCTTTCAATACGTCTGCTACAGTCTTCTTCGGGTCCATGATGTCTTCTTGATTTAACAAGCAAACTTCTTTGTAGAACTTAGCGATACGGCCCATAGCGATTCTTTCAATCATATTTTCCGGTTTGCCTTCCTGACGAGCTTTGTCGGCAGCGATTTCTTTTTCGCGTTCCAATACAGCAGGATCCAAATCTTTTTCGCTGATAGACAACGGATTCATTGCAGCAATCTGCATAACTACTTCGTGAGCTACGTTTTCGGCAGCAGCTTTGTTGAAAGCAGCGATTGTGCAAAGAGCGTTTTTGTTCTGGTGGTTGTAGATAGCTGTATCTTCGCCTTCAACGAACATGTAACCGTCTAATTCCATTTTTTCGCCGGTGATACCGCTTCTGTCGGTAACAGCTTGTTCCACTGTTGCATTTCCCATTGGAAGAGCTTTCACTTCGTCCAGGTTTTTACATTTCTTGGCAACAGCTGCATCAAGAATATCTTGAGTCAACTTAACAAAATCTTCATTTTTAGCTACGAAGTCAGTTTCGCATTTCAAAGCGATGATTGCAGCAAATTTTCCGTCTTTCTTTGCAAGAACACAACCTTCTGATGCTTCGCGGTCAGAACGCTTGGCAGCAACTGCCTGTCCTTTTTTGCGGATAATTTCCATTGCCTTATCGAAATCGCCTTCTGCATCTGTCAGCGCGTTTTTACAATCCATCATACCAGCTCCGGTCATTTTGCGTAGCTTGGTAATATCTGCCATACTTACAGCCATAGTTTTCTTTTATTTTATTGGGTTATTATTATCTTTAAAATAGTTGAGAGCTGAGAATTGAGAGTTAAGAGTTACTTTTGAATATAACTCTTCACTTTCAACTCTCAACTCTCAATTGTATATTAAGCTTCTTCGTCTTCTTTCAAGAAAGCAGCAGCTTTAGCAGCGTTGATTGCTTCCTCGTCAGACTTGTCAAGTCTTGCTTTTGAAGGTCTTTTCTTTCCCTTGTTGGCAGCAGCTTCACCGGCAGCTTCCATATCTACTTTTTCTGCTTTTCTTTCTTCAAGACCTTCAGTCATTGCAGAACAGCAAGCATCAAGGATAACTTCTACTGATTTAGTAGCGTCGTCATTTGCAGGGATTACGAAATCTACGTTTGTAGGATCAGAGTTTGTATCAACGATAGCAAACACCGGAATACCCAAACGGTTAGCTTCACGAACTGCGATAGCTTCTTTCATTACATCGATAACGAAAAGAGCGGAAGGCAAACGAGTCAAGTCAGCGATAGAACCAAGGTTCTTGTCCAACTTAGCACGTTGACGTGAAATCTGGAGAATTTCTCTCTTAGAAAGGTTAGAATAAGTACCATCGTTAGTTAATTTGTCGATAGTAGCCATTTTCTTAACTGCCTTACGGATTGTCGGGAAGTTTGTTAACATACCACCCGGCCAGCGCTCGATTACATAAGGCATATTTACTGCTGCAGCTTTTTCTGCTACAACTTGTTTAGCTTGTTTTTTAGTAGCAACAAAGAGAACTTTCTTGCCTGATTTTGCAATTTGCTTCAAAGCTTCAGCAGCTTCGTCTACTTTTGCAACTGTTTTGTGAAGGTCAATGATATGGATACCATTGCGTTCCATGAAGATATAAGGAGCCATTGCAGGATTCCACTTTCTTTTTAAGTGACCGAAGTGGCAACCAGCTTCTAATAATGTATCAAAATTTGTTCTTGACATCTTTTATTCTTTTAATCGTTTACTTTCTTTTTTGTTTTTAACCAACCGCCGGGTAGTCCATCAGAAAGAATCTCGGCAGTTTAGATACTAAACGCTTATCCAGTTGACTAATAAACCAACTCTTAACGTTTACTGAACTGGAATCTTCTACGAGCTTTCGGCTGTCCCGGTTTCTTACGTTCAACAGAACGTGGATCACGAGTCATGAAGCCTTCTGCGCGAAGAGCTTTTTTGTCTTCAGCATTCATTTTCACCAATGCACGAGCGATAGCTAGACGCAATGCTTGTGACTGTCCGGTGAAACCACCACCACATAAGTTAACTTTGATGTCATACTTCTCAGCAACTTCAAGTTTATTCAATGGTTGTTTTACAACATACTGAAGTATAGTTGATGGAAAGTACTCTGCAAGGTCTCTCTTGTTAATAGTAATCTTTCCTGTACCTTCGCTTACGAATACGCGTGCAATTGCACGTTTACGTCTGCCTAATGCATTTACTACTTCCATTATTTATTATTTAAGTAAGTTTATATCAATTGATTTTGGGCTTTGAGCTTCGTGCTTATGTTCGCTACCGGCGTAAACATAAAGGTTACCGAGCAATTGTGCTCCAAGACGATTCTTAGGAAGCATACCCTTTACTACTTTTTTCAGCAATCTTTCATCGCCGTTTACTCTTTTTTGTAACGCTGCCGGAGTAATTTCTTTCTGGCCGCCAGGATATCCGGAATATGAATAATAGATTCTTCCGTTCCATTTGTTACCTGTCAATTTCACTTTGTCTGCGTTGATGATGATAACGTTATCACCACAATCTACGTGAGGAGTGAAATTTGGTTTGTACTTACCTCTCAAAAGTTTAGCAACTTTTGAGCCCAAGCGTCCAAGCACTTGGTCTGTTGCATCAACAACAACCCATTCTTTGGTTGCAGTTGCTTTGTTTGCAGAAATGGTCTTATAACTTAAAGTATCCACTGCTTAAAATTTTTAAATTGTTAACTACTAAAAAACTTTTGTCGCGTGCTTCTAACCATCTTCGGTCAGAATTTGTGTAACACGCTAATTATTAAAATCTTATCTGTTTAGATAATAATCGGCTTGCAAAAGTACTGCTTTTCTCTGAAATGGCAAACAATTTCGATGTTTTTTTGATTTTATCTGTTTGCTCTTAGTGGGGAAGTGGGAAGAAATGGGAAATAAAAAGAGGAATCCGTGATAGATTCCTCTTTATTATATATGCGTTAAAATTCGGCATTGTTCGGAGTACGTGGGAACGGTATCACATCGCGGATGTTCTGCATTCCTGTTACGAACAACAACAAACGTTCGAAACCTAAACCGAATCCCGAGTGTGGGCATGAGCCGAACTTACGGGTATCCAGATACCACCACATATCTTTCATCGGAATGTTTAGTTCCTGAATGCGTGATATAAGTTTGTTGTAATCTGCTTCACGTTCGGAGCCACCGATGATTTCTCCGATTTTCGGGAACAACACGTCCATTGCACGTACAGTCTTTCCGTCTTCGTTCTGCTTCATGTAGAAAGCTTTGATTTCTTTCGGATAGTCTGTCAGGATAACCGGACGTTTAAAGTGGTCTTCTACCAAATAACGTTCGTGTTCTGATGCCAAGTCAACTCCCCAGTAAACCGGGAATTCGAACTTGTGTCCTTTGGCTACCGCTTCTTCAAGTATCTTGATACCTTCTGTGTAAGGCAAACGCACGAAATCTTCTTTCAATACGCCTTGCAGACGTTCGATCAATCCTTTGTCGAACATATCGTTCAGGAACTTCACGTCGTCGGCACAGTTGTCTAACGCCCATTTCACACAATACTTGATGAATTCTTCCGCCAAGTCCATGTTGTCGGTGATGTCGTTGAAAGCAACTTCGGGCTCAACCATCCAGAATTCGGCCAAGTGGCGCGGAGTGTTTGAGTTCTCTGCACGGAAAGTCGGACCGAATGTATAGATAGCTCCGAGAGCTGTCGCTGCAAGTTCACCTTCGAGCTGGCCTGATACTGTGAGGCTGGCTTGTTTTCCAAAGAAATCATCATCATAGATGATAGAACCTTTTTCGTCTTTCTTCAAGTCATACAGGTTCTTTGTTGTAACTTGGAACATCTGCCCTGCTCCTTCACAGTCCGATGCTGTGATAATAGGAGTGTGGAAGTAGAAGAATCCCTTCTCGTGGAAGAAGTTGTGAATGGCAATCGCCATGTTGTGACGAATGCGGAACACTGCTCCAAAAGTGTTGGTACGCGGACGCAAATGGGCAATCTCACGCAAGAACTCCATAGAGTGTCCTTTCTTCTGCAAAGGGTATGTGTTATCGCAAGCTCCGAGAACTTCGATTTCACGTGCCTGTACTTCTACCTTTTGTCCGGAACCTACAGATTCAACCATTTCACCGTTCACGCTAATGCAAGCGCCGGTAGTGATTTGCTTCAACATTTCTTCGTCGAAGTTGGCAAGGTCAACTACTATCTGTACATTATTTATTGTAGAACCGTCATTCAGTGCGATAAAGTTAACTTGTTTGCTACCTCTGCGGGTGCGAACCCATCCTTTCACATTGACCATTGAGCCAAAGTCATCACGCTTCAGCAGGTCAACAATTTTTGTTCTACTAATTTTTTCCATAAAACGTCTCCTTTATTTTGTAGTATGTCTCAATTCTATTATTCGAAAGCTCCCATGCGAAGCATGTTCACTTCTTGTTCTGTCAGGTATCTCCATTCTCCACGGCGAAGAGCCTTTTTGGTAAGTCCGGCAAAGAATACGCGGTCGAGTTTGATTACTTTATAACCGAGTGATTCAAAAATGCGGCGCACGATACGGTTCTTGCCTGAGTGAATCTCAATCCCTACTTGTTTCTTGTCCACCGGATCGGCATAGCTGATTGCATCTGCGTGGATTTCTCCGTCGTCGAGCTGGATGCCTGCTGCGATCTGATCCATGTCGGCTTTGGTAACATTCTTGTCTGTGTACACATGGTAGATTTTCTTCTTTAAGTATTTCGGGTGAGTCAGCTTGGAAGCCATGTCACCGTCGTTGGTAAGAAGAAGAACTCCTGTTGTGTTACGGTCAAGTCGTCCCACCGGATAGATTCTTTCCGAACAAGCGTCTTTAACCAAATCCATTACGGTTTTGCGGGCTTGCGGATCATCGGAAGTGGTAACATAATCTTTCGGCTTGTTGAGTAACACATAAACTTTGCGTTCGATGTTCACCGGCTCGTCGTGGAATTTCACCACGTCGGAGCGTTTTACCTTTGTTCCGAGTTCGGTCACTACTTCGCCGTTCACCGATACCACTCCGGCTGTGATGTACTCATCTGCCTCGCGGCGTGAGCATATTCCTGCATTGGCAAGGAATTTATTCAAACGGATCGGCTCGTTGGGATCAACGAATTGTTCCTTATATTCTATTTGTTTCTTTTTGCTGTATTTAGCATTCGGATCATAATCATCACTGTTTCTGCGAATCGGACGTGAGAAACCTTGCGGACGGTCATTTCCTCCGTTCGGGTTGAAACGCGGACGTCTTGCCCTGTTGTCATCCCCGCCTTCACGGTTGTATGGACGTTGCGGACGATCGCCGTTGTTTCTGTTGAACGACGGACGATAAGGTCTGCTTCCTCCTTCTTCGGAATTGTTGCGCCAAGGTCTGTCTCCTCCTTCACGGTTATACGGACGCTGTGGGCGGTCGCCTCCCTCGCGGTTGAAACGAGGTCTGTCTCCACCTTCGCGGTTATATGGTCTTTGCGGACGATCTCCTCCCTCACGGTTGTAAGGGCGGTAAGGTCTGTCTCCTCCTTCGCGGTTGAAGCGTGGTCTGTCTCCACCTTCACGGTTATATGGTCTTTGCGGACGGTCCCCTCCTTCACGGTTGAAACGCGGTCTGTCCCCGCCTTCCCTGTTATAAGGACGTTGTGGACGGTCGCCATTATTTCTGTTGTATGAAGGGCGGTAAGGTCTGTCGCTTCCTTCGCGATTGTAGCGTCCCTCTTGGTTATTACTGTCTCTGTTAAAATACCTGTTACCATCACGGCTGGCGTCTTTTCTCTCTTCGGAGCTGTTGTCACGCCAATTTTCGTTGTCTGTACTCATTGTTGTTTTATCAAATAAATTATTACTTAGCCTCACGGCCATTATATTTTAGTGATTAGTTGTTTAGTGATTAGCACTAATCACTAAACACTAACCGCTATTTTAAATTCCTGTGTAACTGTGCGGCGTAATCGCTCTCAGTTCTTTTTTAATGTCTTCGCTCACGTTCAGTTCTTCAATGAACTCTTTGATTGAGCTTTCGGTGATAGCTTGGTTGGTACGTGTCAATGCTTTCAATGCTTCATAAGGATGCGGATATGCTTCGCGGCGAAGGATGGTTTGGATAGCTTCGGCAACCACGCTCCAGCAATTATCCAAATCGCGGTAAATGGCTGTTTCGTTGAGCAGCAATTTGCGCAAACCTTTCAATGAACTTTGAATGGCAATAACGATGTGACCGAATGGAACTCCCACGTTACGCAATACGGTGGAGTCTGTCAAGTCTCTTTGCAAACGTGAAACAGGAAGCTTTGCAGCAAGGTGTTCGAGGATAGCGTTTGCTATGCCGAGGTTGCCTTCCGCGTTTTCGTAGTCGATCGGGTTTACCTTGTGAGGCATTGCGCTCGAACCTACTTCTCCCGCTTTAATCTTCTGTTTGAAGTATTCCATAGAGATATACTGCCAAAAGTCGCGATTCATATCAATCATAATGGTATTGATACGTTTCATTCCATCAAATATAGCAGACAGGTTGTCATAGTTGGAAATCTGAGTGGTGTACTCTTCACGTTCCAAACCGAGGTTGTCGGCTACGAAACGGTTTCCGAATGCTTTCCAGTCGTGCTGCGGATAAGCAATGTGATGTGCATTGTAGTTACCCGTTGCTCCGCCAAACTTGGCTGTGATGGGACATGCTTTCAATGTTTCGAGCTGGCGTTCCATACGGTAAACGAATACCATGATTTCCTTTCCCAAACGGGTAGGGGAGGCCGGTTGACCGTGTGTCTTGGCAAGCATTGAAATATTTGCCCATTCATTGGCATAAGTTTTCAACTGAGCTATCAATTCTTCTAACAAAGGATAGTAAACATTGTTCAATGCATCTTTGATAGATAATGGAACTGATGTGTTATTTATGTCTTGTGACGTAAGTCCGAAATGGATGAACTCTTTGTATTTTTCCAATCCTCCGAGAGCGTCAAACTGCTCTTTCAGGAAGTATTCCACAGCTTTTACGTCGTGGTTTGTCACGGATTCTATGTCCTTAATGCGTTTTGCGTCTGCTTCTGTGAAGTTACGGTAAATATTGCGCAGTGATTCGAAAACACTTTTGTTGAAGTCTGCCAACTGTGGCAAAGGCAGTTCGCAAAGTGCTATAAAGTATTCAACCTCAACTTGCACGCGATATTTAATCAATGCAAATTCAGAGAAATAATTAGCCAAAGCCTCGGCTTTGCTTCTGTAACGTCCGTCGATTGGTGAAATCGCGGTTAGTGAATTGAGCTCCATAAGTTTTAAGATAATTATCAAGCCGCAAAATTAATTCTTTTTATTGACTAAACGGTTACAAAAAGGAGAAACTTTAAGCAAAAAAATAATAATACAGGCTCGGAGAGGGGATTAATTCATAAACGACTATTTAAATATAAGTATGCTATCTTTGGTTTTATAAGCCAAATAACAGGATGTGAGGCGGTGGTTATAACACTAAAAAACAATAAAAGCAAATTAAAATGAAAGAGGGCTATTTGTGGTAACCTTTTGCATTTTATATTGAGTAAATTTGCACTCAATAACAGGAAGCTTATGAAAATCAATACTGAAACAAAATATTGCCAAACTTGTGGAATCCCTTTGGATATTGATTATACTAATCTTGGGATAGGTCAAAATGAGGAATATTGTGATTACTGTCTGAAAAATGGAGTAAAGCTGTATGACTTTTCAATGGATTATCTTATCTACCTTTGGGGGCTTTTCCCCGAAGAATATTATAAAGAGGTCGGAATAAAGCATTCTTCATCGGAATTGAGGGAAATTATGTCCAAGCGATTACCTGAAATCAAAAGGTGGAAGCAAAAGATTAATGCTGCTCATATTCAATACGAATTAGTCGTAAGAGTGCAGGAGTATATCAACTGTCATTTGTTCGATGACCTTGATTCCGAAAAGCTGTCCCAAGTTGCAGGTGTGTCCAAATATTATTTCCGCCGTCTTTTTAAAGCTGTATGTGGTGACAGTCTTGGAAATTATATCCGGCGATTAAGATTGGAGTACATTGCCTTTAAGCTAATATCAACGGACATGAGTGTTTCCGAACTTCTCGGTCAAATCAATTATCAGAATAAGCATACGCTTTCAAGGGCATTTAAGAGTTATTTCAATTGTTCTTTATCTGAGTTTCGAAAGAAACATGCCCATGCCTGCCCTGAAGGAAAGAACCCTGTACGGGTTGAGTTGAGCATCAAAAAAGTACCCGATATGTGCATTGCATATTTGAAACTGGAAAAGACAAATAATGTCAGCCATAGTTTTTCTCTCTTGTGGAAACAGTTGTTGCAGTTTTCTGAGAGTAACGGCTTGTTATCCCACGGATGTAAATACATAAGTTTGACCTTTGATTATCCATATATAACGTCAGAAGAGCACAGCCGCTTTATGATTGGAGTAACATTGCCGCAGTCATTTAAGGTTCCTAAAGGTTTTGGCATTTACGAAATCCCTTCGGGAGAATATGCAGTTTTTCGTTTTAAAGGATTGTACCATGAGTTAAATAGGGTGTACCGCCATATCTATCTTGACTGGCTGCCAACAAGTGATTATACTTTGCGAGAGCCATTCACCTTTGAAACCTATGTCAATACACCCGAGAAAACTCCGCTTTCGGAGTTAATAACAGATATTTATATCCCTGTAACAAAGAAATAAGATATTTTTAGAGTAACTATGACAGAAAAAGAGAATAAAGTGAATTACAAAGACAAGGCGATACATTGTGTCAAGGATACAATATTGCCGATGCAAAGAAAACAGTTTGAAGAATGTGGCCGTTGTTTGGACGAACAGTATCGCCGGTATGGCAATACGGAATGGTTGTCGGCCAAGACCATTGAGGAAGGACGTGTTTACGAAATCGGTTATCCGGCTTGTGTCTGTCCGGACGTGGCAAGCGGACAAGTGAAAGATGCATCGCATTGCGAATGTTCACGCCAGAGTGTGTTGTATATAATCGGAAATTTATTGCCTGATAAAAATATCAGTGTGGAAATTATTGAAACCGTTTTGGGCGGGGGAGAAAAATGCCGTTTCAGGGTAACTGTGGATTGAGACGAAAAGAATAATTGTCTGGCAAAGGAATATAGGCGGCTTCCCAACATTTTTGTACTGCGAATAACAAGAGAGGGATGAAGTTTGCCGCACCGCTTCACGGATGTTATAATATGTTGATGCACAGTGAATAAAGTGTGCCACGACGGTGTGTCGCAGAGATTCTTGTCGCAGCACATTCAGCAATGGGAAAACCGGACATGTGCCATGACGGATTTTGCACGTCACGTTGTTGTGGCACATGCTGTTGGCTGATAATCATATTGTTATATGCTTTGTGCCACGGTGAAGCGAAGTTAATCCCTTTCTTATGCATAAAAGCACGGCTGCTTTGCTTTCAAAGTACAGGTCGTTTGTTACAAACGTCAAGTCGTTTGATGATAAACAACAGGTTGTTTTTTACAAACATAAAGTTGTTTTTAAAATTACCCTAGGGAAATTGAGCAACCACCCTAGGGTAATTGCCGAATATCCCTAGGGAGGTTGGGTATCTTCTGCAGGGAGATTTGCAGATTTGTCTTATTAATTTGTTATTTCCTGCAAATTATCTATCTTTGTCCTCCGTAAGCCGAAGAGAAATGCGGCTTATTGAAGTGTTTTTGGACGACGAAAAAACTAGCAATTTTATTTAAACCAAAAAACCGAAACTTCACAAAAATGTTTCATGCGAACGATTCAGGTCGGGCGTGTGAGCATATTTGTTAGTTTCGGGGTATTGCTAGTACCTTTCGTCGAATAAATATGAATTCTACGCCCGACTTCTTTTGTTATAAGGGGAAACGAGGGTGATTCTATAAACTTTAATCTGATAAAGGTATGATGAATAACCCTGATCCTGAAACCCTGCATGAGATTTTTATCCATGCCGTAGGTCTTACTAATTATAAGAAGTGGGAGTTGTTGAGTCCGTTTGGCGGGCAGCTTCATTATTCCGTTGATTTCCGGCGGATGATTCTCTTTCTTCCTTCTTTTTCTTCCTCTGGTAAAATTGATACGTTCACTATACCCCTCGATTCGATTTTCAGCGTACTTGTAAAAGACGACTTCTTATATATATTATGTGAGAGTGGCTTGATGCATATTTTTTCGATACAGGACGGAACATGGTTGATGAGGTTTCCTAAAAAAAGCTATCGCGAACAGAGGAACTGTTATGCCGTTGTGAAAATTGGGTGAAGCGGGTGGTGTCTTTGTTGTTTGGGAAAAAGGAGAGCAGATAATCGCCTTTGATGTTTTGCCTTACAGTATTTCTCTGGCAATCCATGCACATGCTTCTGCATCTGCTAATGCGTGATGATGGTTTGTCAGGTCGTACCCGCAATGAGCTGCTACGGTGTGAAGCTGGTGGTTGGGTAGTTCTTTTCCGAATTTCCTCCGGGAAGCCCTGCATGTGCAGTAGAAAGTGTAGCCGGGATATATCATCCCATATCTTTGGAATGCGGCTTTCAAGCATCCTTCGTCAAACGGGCTGTTATGGGCGACCAGAGGTAGGGTGCCTATTCTTGAATCTATTTCTGCCCATACATCGGGAAATGTTTTCGCATCTGCCGTGTCTTTGGCGGTCAGCCCGTGTATTTGCGTGTTCCAGTAACTATAATAATTGGGGTACGGACGGATGAGCCGGTAAATCTTTTCTTTGATTATGCCGTTTTCTACGATGACAATGGATCAATGAATAAACCTGAGGTGTAAATTTATAAATTGTTATCTTTGTCTC
>ERZ826016.572-NODE-572-length-44247-cov-27.150819_pt1 | contig 44247 bp, 37 predicted proteins | sample MGYA00519872_ERZ826016 | MGnify/ENA primary metagenome ERZ826016 (study PRJEB31778, sample SAMEA3449218) | human gut metagenome | biome: human gut; feature: human-associated habitat; material: faeces | place: United Kingdom | collected 2010/2012 ... | reverse complement strand
TATATGGATTATGCGATGATTTTTTGTCTATAGTTTTATTGGTGATTAGTATAAGTGATGTATATGGCTTTTCAGCCCTTATTTCGGAGGCCGATGACATATCTATATCCGCATAAAGCAGCTGCTCGGAATCATCGGCATGAGCTGTGATATTTCCCAACGGGTCAATAACCACAGAGCCGCCGCAGAAATCCATGCCGTCCACAGCAGCAAAGACTATCTTTACGCCGCTGTTGAGAACTTCCTTCTGAACCTTAAACTCCATTATTTTTGCTGTTCCTGCCTCTGGTAGTGTGCAGCGGATCCTTTATGAGCAGGTATATGACCCAGACTGTCAGCGCCAGAGCTGTTACCGAAAGCCCGAGGAAACCATCGTTCAGCATATCCTGAGCGGAGGGAACGAAAAATTCCACACCCGCTTCAAGATACTCAACAACAGCATCTACCAGCCACATAAGGGACGCTCCCCAGAACATATACATAAGCAGACTTATCTTCATATTTCTTGCCTTTTCCGATACGTACCAGACAAGTGTTGATATGACCGCCGCAAATACGGTTATAAGCAGGGTCATGCGCCTGCCCCCGATCTTGCGGTATCGGTGTCTCTGCTCTTTGATCTTGCCGAAATAAGCACATACACTGCCCATACAGCAGTTACAAGCAGAGCCATTGCCGTTCCGGAAACTGCCATCTCGTGGAGCATTTCCGCTGTCTGTGCAGGGTCGGAAGCGGCTGTAAGGAACGGGAACGAGGGTATTATCTCGCCGTGCCATACGTGCTCGAAAGCGAGCAGACCAGAGCCGCCCCAGAGCAGACCGTTCAGCACACTGAGCTTTTCGGAAAATCTTGATGTCTTTTCCGTGCCGTTATTATCTTCTTTTCTTTTTACTATTTTCTGTACAGCGGTGGTAACTATTGCCTCCGCTGCGGGAACTATAAAGCAAGCCATATTTATAACCTTTTCCTTTTATATTTTTATTTATCCCAGCCAAGAGCCTTTCTCTTTGCCTTCATGTCGGCAACTATCTTTTCGCCCAGCTTTACAGGATCGGTATCAACGTTCATTGTAGAGCCGAGAGTTTCAAGTGTGCCGTATTTAAGAAACTCTATTACATTCTTTGAGCCGTATATCTGAGCCTCAACACAGTGATAGGAACTGATACCGTTAAGACGGAAGCCCAAAGCTGCATCGATGCCTTTTTCATTGCCCCACTCAGGTGAGCTGAATGCAAAGGGAAGCTCGTACATCTTATGACCGAGAGCGCCTGCAATTCCTGCGAATATTCCGCTGGATCTTGTGTTGTCGATACACTCGCCGACGTGCCATACAGGAGGAAGATCAGGCTCCAGGAACTCACGAAGGGACTCCCCTGCCTTTTCCTTGCCTGAGATCGCACAGTAGCCAAGCTTCATAAGCGGGAAGGAAGCACAGCCGTTTGAAAGGATAAGAACGTTGTTTTTCAGCAGAACATCTGCCACGTCAACAATACACTTCTCGTAAAGCACCTTGGGGTTATTGCAGCCGACCATGTTTACGATACCGAGTATCCTGCCGTCTCTTAAAGCGTCTGCAAGGGGCTTCATACTGCCGAAGCGCTTACAGATATATTCTACAGAGAAGCCGACTTCTGCCTCTACCTCATAGGGCGGGATATAAACGGGAATGCCCTTTCTCTGCTCGAAGCTTTCTATTGCACGGCGGACTATCTTTTCAGCCAGCGCCTTTGTTTCGTCAATGTTGGAGTGGTGATGATCGTACTCATATCGCTCAGCACCGGGAAGCCTTGCGGATTCGCTGGTGGTGACAACTGTGGTCTTGAAGCAGTGAGCAACCTCCATGATAGAGGGGAAAACGTCCTGAACATCTGCAACCCACAGGTCAAGTGCACCTGTGCCAAGTACCAGCTCGGCAGACACGGCGTTTGAAAGAGGTATTACGCCTGCATAGCGGTACATTGCGGAAAGACCCGAGCAGCAGATGCCGTAAAATCTTATGCCCTTTGCACCCTTGGACTTTGCAAGCTCGATAAGATCCTCACGCTTGCCCGCCTCAACTATCTGGCTTACCAGCAGAGGAAGATGACCGTGAACGGCAATATTTACATAGCCCTTTTCAAGAGCGCCGATATTTACCTTTGAGGTAACACGGTCGCCTACGCCGAAAAGGCTGTCGGTTGCGATGGAAGCGCCTACTACGCCTGAGAACGTGAAAGCAAGTCCGCAGCGCAGGAACTGCTGCATTACCGATCTCCAGTCGCCGTCAGTGGCGCAGCCGGATTTATGATATGCTTCAAACACCTCGTGATATGCGCTGACAGGGAGGATATTAAGATCCTTCCATACCTGCTGTCTTTCGGGAGCAGCGCAGGCGGAAATGGTCTTGTATTCATCGGGAACAGTTCTTGAAAGGTCTTCAAGAAGAGCGTCAGCCAGGTCTCTTGCAACGTTTTTCAGCTGACGGTTCTTCTGCTTGATGCCGAAAGCCTCGGCAGTCGAACGTATCTTCTGCTCGCCCAGGATAGGCACATCAAGCTTGCCCTCAGCAGCCCATTTAAGAGCCAGCATTACTTCTCTTGCGTGCATACCGTGCTGTGCAGCACCTGCGGCAGCTGAACGGAGCAGATTTCTTGCAACGATAAGGTCAGCGTCAGCACCGCAGACACCCTTGGGAGACTTTGCAGTAACACGGCAGGGGCCCATATTGCATATCTTACAGCAAATTCCCGCCAGTCCGAAATTACACTGAGGCTTCTGCTGGTCAAATCTGTCAAAGCAGGTATCTATTCCCAGCTGATCCATTCTGAGCAGCATTTCACGCACTGCGGGGTCGGGGGTCTGGTCAATAACGTCCTGCTTGGAGGGATATGTTTTGCGGTATCTGGAAACTGCGTTCATGTAGTCCCTGATAAATGCCTGAGGATCGTCCTCTTCTCCCTCGCCGTGGCTTGCCTTAAGGATTACGGTAGGGATACCGTTTTCATCAAAGCCGATTATATTTCTGTGGGAATGTATATGTGCTGGACCGTGGTCATGGTCATGATGATGCTCATGTTCCTGACATCGCTCGTGTTCATGATCGTGTGTATGTGTATGCTCGCTCATTATATATCCTCCTGAATTTGGTATTAAATGTAGTACTCAATATAGGTATCAGCCTTCATATTGAACAGCTCGAATATCTTGTCACGTACATAGAAGAAATCCTCGGCTGTTCTGTCACGGTGTGAGCCCAGAGGGACCTTGACAACGCTTTTTATTCTTCCGGGATTTGCCATCATGACAACAATTCTGTCTGCCAGAAAAACGGCTTCCTCAATATCGTGAGTAACAAATATGATAGTTTTCTTTTCTTCTCTGGATATCCTGAGGATATCCTCCTGGAGCTTCATTCTTGTGATAGCGTCCAGAGCTCCGAAGGGTTCGTCCATGAAAATTATATCGGGGTCAACTGCCAGACCTCTTGCAATGGCAACTCTCTGCTGCTGACCGCCCGAAAGCTGACGGGGGTGACGCTCCTCGAAGCCTTTGAGACCAACAAGGTCGATATACTTGCGTGCGATATCTGTACGCTCTTCCTTGGGTATCTTCTTGGATTCAAGACCAAGCTCCACATTTTTGAGAACATTTCTCCATGGGAGCAGTCCGTAATTCTGGAAAATGGTGATATTGTTGATGGACGGCTCTGTAATTTCCTTGCCGTCGATCTTAACGCTGCCGCTGTTTACCCTGTCAAAGCCGGCGAGGGCATTGAGAAGTGTGCTTTTACCGCAGCCTGAGGGTCCCAGCAGGCAGATGAACTCACCCTTTTCGATATCAAGGGAAACATGGTCAAGAGCCACAAATTCTTTTCCGTCCTGAACGAACCTTTTGCAGGCGTCCTTTACTTCAATATACATCAGTGAACGCCTCCCCGTGATTTAAGTATCTGCTTCTCGATGAGCTTAAGAAGTCCGTCGAGAAGTATTCCTATAACGCCGATAACGAATATGGTCGCAAGCAGGATATCCGCACGGATATTGTTTCTTGCGTCGATTATCTGGTAGCCGAGACCCGACTGAGCGCCGACCATCTCACCTGCTACCAGGAATATCCATGCAGTTCCCAGAGCAAGGTGGATACCGTTTGCTATCTGGGGAAATGCTGCGGGAAGTATTACCTTCCAGGTAAGCTCGGGCTGCTTTATGCCGAAGTTCTTTGCGACTTTAAGATAGATAGGGTCAATGTTTGCCACAGCCCCAACAGTTGAAAGCAGAACAGGAAAAAATGCCGCAATAAAAATGATAACGACAGCAGGCATATCACCGATACCGAAAAGAAGCACTATAAAAGGCATCCATGCTGTGGGAGAAATGGGTCTGAGAAGCTGAACGGCAGGATTTATGTACTGGAACACCTTTGGAAGCCTGCCAAGGATAAGTCCCAGCACCACTGCCACCGCTACAGAGCTTATATATCCCGCAGCAAAGCGGAACATACTTGTTTTGATATTCTCAAACAGCTTGCCGTTCTGTATCATCTCGATAAGAGCGTCAAGCGCCATTTTCGGTGAGGGGAAAAGTGCCGCATCAAAGCTGCTTACCATAAAAAGCAGCTGCCATATCAGAATAAGAATGGCTACAGATATGATTACATTTTTTAATGAAAGCAATTTTTTCATGTTATCACGCCTTATCAGAAATCAGTCTTAACAAAATCGGAATATGCGGGAGGATTATCGGACAGACCGTATTCCTTTACCCTTTCTACAAGCTGGCCATAGGTCTCTTCGGTGATATCAAGGTCGTTGTAGGATATCCACTGAAGAGAGATGTCAAGAACATCATCAGTCTGGCTGAGATATTTCTTTGCAACTTCCTTTGCTTTTTCCTTGTCAAGATTGTTGCCCGCTGCCTTGTAGCTCTGAACGAATTCCTTAGCCTGCTCGGGACGCTCCTCAATGAATTTATCGGTGAGGACAAGTCCGCAGCAGAGAGAATCGGGCCACAGCTCTTCTGAGCTGTAAAGCACCTTTCCTGCGCCAAGTGATACGCCCATTGCTCCGAAAGGCTCCGCAACGCAGTAGCCGTCTATCTGACCGCTGGCAAGTGCGGAAGGCATTTCTGTGGGTGCAAGCTCGGTAACATTTACATCGTCAACGGTAAGACCTGCTGTCGCAAGTGTTTCATTGAGCAGAATATTGTGGGAGGACTGCCTGTGAGGGATAGCAAAGGTCTTTCCCTTAAGGTCGGCTGCGGTGTTGATATCGTTTGAAACGATGACCACGTTGCCGTCACGGTGACCAAGTGCCACTGCCTTTAAGCCTATGCCCTCCTGCTTTGATTTCATCGCAAGCTCGATAAGAACGGATGCTCCGTCAACTCTTCCAGTGTTAAGAGCGTCCAGAAGCTCGGGCCATGAGCCGTATTTTACCAGCTCTACCTTGATGCCGTCACCTGTCTCCAGCTCATCGGCCTCTTCAAGAGCGGCCAGTGAATGGGTTATAGGCAGGTATGCTATTTTTACGACATTTTCATCATTGCTGTCGGCCTTGCTTCCGCAGGCTGTGGCAGAAAGTGCCAGTGCAAGTGATAATGTCAATGCGGTTATTTTACGGTTCATAACTCTCATCCTTTCCATCAGCAAATATAGAATTACTGTTTAAAATTCTTAATCACAAGTAATCATATAAATTTACTATGCTTTAGATTATACATCTCTTATCCTACAATGTCAATAGGAATTGAGAAGTTTGAGTAAAAACCGTGTTTATGTATAAATCATATACATAAAACCGCCGCATACATTGTGCATTATCAATAGCAAAATTTACCAAAAAACCTCATCGGAATGATCAGACCTGCTGTTTTACCCCTGCATTCTGCTTATATTCGGTGCCCCATCTTGCCATAGCGTCAAGTATTTGCGACATACTTCTGCCAAGCTCCGTAAGGGTGTATTCCACTCTTGGCGGGACTTCGGGGAATACCTCACGGGAAAGCAGTCCGTTTTCCTCCATATCCCTGAGATTTGACGTAAGCACCTTCTGAGAAATTCCGCTGACTGATTTTTTCAGCTCGCCGAAACGCTTTGTGCCACTCATAAGGTCACGGAGGATAAGCACCTTCCACTTATCGCCAATGAGCATAAGAGTAGTTTCCACAGGGCAGGCGGGAAGCTCAGAGCTGTTTATCATTATAACACCACCTTTCACAGTATCAAATCAGCTGTTAGTTTCCGCAAGATACATTTTAGCACACAGCCGCAAAACTGTCAAGCAAAGCATCTTCATAAAATGTTTACATTTGTTTTTGATACACTCCGACGGCGCAGCTGCGCATTAGTTACCCTGCGGAAACTATGGCACAAAAAAGTGCCTTCTTTACAAGCGCAGACATATGTGATATCATAAAATCGCAGAAAGAGATCAGGCGCCCGAATCACCCGAAAGAATAATACTAATCACCAATAAAACTATAGACAAAAAATCATCGCATAATCCAAATACGCAAGATTATGCTCAATTTTTTGTATAGTTTTTAATTGGTGCTTAGTATGAATAAAAGGGCGTATTCGTTTGAATATGCCCTTTTATCTTGTGTTTATCATATGTTTATATTGTGCTTATCATGTGCCACTCAAATCAATGTTATCCCCCGTACATGGATATTCATGCCGCATAGCGGACAGGGATACGTCTGCTTTTTCTAATGTCGGGCGAATAGTTATCGTACTTTTCGGCATATCTCAGATAAACAGGGAGCTTTTCCACCACCTTGCGGAGTATGGTGTTTTCATCTGCCTTTCTGAAACTTGTCGCCTGCTTTATCGTCAGAGGATTGCGGTACATGTTATATACGGACGTGTAGAACTTCTGGGTAAAAAGATAACATTCGCCCCCTGCGGAATGTGCATAAAAGTCGAGAGTGCCTTTGTCGTTTTTTCTGCAATATACGGTATTCATACTTTTTACTTCCTTTCATATCAACGATGATCTTCATAATGTACCCGATACCTTCAATGACTTTACTGCCACCAGTGATCCTTGAATATAAACTGCAGGCATTTCACGCCAAGGGAAATTATCATTATATTCTGTATCAGTACGGCTATTGCTGAAAGTCCTGTAAGGAGGCACACCACTGCTATTACAAAGGCGGAAATAATTATTTTGGGTATATCTCTCCATGCGCACAGATTAAGGATCGTCAGAACTGTCAGGCACACAAGATGAAAAGCTCCTATTATCAAAAACATTATTATCCGTCCTTTCGTATTTCTTCTTTATTTTTCCTGCCTTAGTAATCAAACTTTTTTGATGTTTCGTAGTCCTCCAATGCTGCTAAAAAATCTTCAGGATCTGTAAACCACGCCTGGCGCATATCGTTATTATCAAGGATCCTGTAATGAAACTTTGCCAGTGCAATGTTATGCTGCTGAATTTTCCATCCGTAGATCTCACATATATTTTCGTAGCATATTTTTCCTCCCAGCGTTGGCATTTTAAGATTGGGTCTTCCGAAGTTTGCGGTTTTTATAAATTCTTCAAATTCCCTTGCGCTGCCAAACAGCTGTGATACCTTTTTCTTGATGGTAAAGTTGATCTTTGTATAATTGTTTCTCATGATATAGACCTCCTCATTTTTTAACTCTTTCATTGTGTCCGCATATCCCGACTTGATGTTATCCCTGACCTTGCCGATGTTGAAATTCAATGTGCCTGAGATAACATTGCCAAGAGGTTCAAGCGGAACTATTTCGGTGAATCTTGCTCCGGGGTATTTGTTGGCGATATCCACACGCTGTCCTATGCCGTCGGAAATATTGTTGATATTGAACTTGTTGTCCAGAGCTGCAATGAATATATTTCTGTGGCCATTGTCATAAAGGGGCTGTATGGGAGCATTGCCTGTCCTTTTGAAGCCGCCGTCGATATATGTGCTTCCGTTTATATCCACTGAGCTGTATGCGATGGGGATAGCCGATGATGCCAGTAATATGCTTGTCATTTCGCTTCGGGTCATGTTGTTTATCCTTCTGTAAACGGTGCAGTGCCTGTAAACGTCGTATGCGCTGATGAAAACGTCCATTTTGTGTGCAAGAGCGGTCAGATCTACAGAGTCAAGTATTTCGGTCAGTCCCTCACGTGTGAACATTCCCTGCCCGTCCGAGGTATCCACCGATAAAAGTGTTTCGGGTCTTATGCTCTTCCATATCCTCTGAGCGTTTTCAAGATCTCCCAGCGCTATCAGAACGGCATTCAGTGCGCCCACAGATGTTCCTGAAACAGCTTCAATATTCTTTGTCATATCCAGCTCTGCCAGTGCCTTCCATACGCCTATCTGATAAGCACCCTTTCCTCCGCCGCCGCAAAGTGCCAGTGCAAACTTCTTATCCGATGTTCTCATGTAAATTCCTTCTTTCATGTGTCTTTGTTTTTTCTTACATTATATAAACAGCGAAAAAAGAAGCGATTTAAGTTTTTTTCTGATATTTTTCAAAAAAAAATACCGGCATTTATATCACCTGCTGCCTTTTACAGCCGCAGCAAATGATATAAATGCCGGTATTGTTTTTTATTCGGTTTATGTTTGACGTAACTCAGCTTTCAATAAGAAAAATAACTTCGGAATCAAATTCCATGGCTTTTCGCTTCCTTTCCGTTTAAAGATATGAGCCAAGGCTCATCAGCCTTGGGCTTTTAGGTCAATAGCCTTGCGGTGGCAGGGGTAGGTCAGACGGCGCAAAGATGTTCTATGACGGCATCTATAACTTGTTTCAATCACCTTACGGTGGCAGGGGTAGGTCAGACAAGCGTATCAGACCGACAAAGAGATCGTAATTCACACGTTTCAATCACCTTGCGGTGGCAGGGGTAGGTCAGACAGCTCAATATTGCGAACTGGGACTTCAATCTCAATGAAGAGTTTCAATCACCTTACGGTGGCAGGGGCAGGTCAGACACTTTCCTTTATCAGTACTAACGATGATGCTACTGCAAGTTTCAATCACCTTACGGTGGCAGGGGCAGGTCAGACAGGTGTTCATAAACAATGACGTATCTAAGCCGTTTGCTGGGATTTATAAACGGGAAGTCGTCAAATATATTGTTAACGAACTGTTAATGCCCGAATGTTACCTCTTATCTGTATTATACACCCTTCTGCCTGATTTGTCAACCTACCCTGTTAAATTGCTTTGTCAGAATTTTATCAGGTAAGAGCTTTTGTGATGCACCATATTATGACATTTGCGGCAAAGAGTTATTATGTTTTCCGGGTCGGAAGCTCCGTTTTCATAGGCAAATTCAAACAGATGATGCCCTTCCGCATTTTCCTTGCTGCCGCATATCTGACAGGTGTAACTGTCTCTCTCCTTTGCTTTTCTTCTTGCCGTAACATCTGCCGCAGGTCTTGCTCTGCTCATATATCATACCTCATTTCTTTAATATTATTGTTTTGATTTCATTTTCCTTTTCTGTCTCAGCTGCGCCGGAGTTTATTACGGTGAGGCTTGGGGATATCAGAATGAAAATGCCGTGAACCCGTTGTCTGTGCCGTCGCTTATCTTAATTTCCGCTGCTCCCGAACCGTAGGTGATCTTCAATGTATGCGCCGTGTCTATACTTGGGAATCCGCTTTCGTCTATAACTACGGGCATTATCTCGACTTCGCCGTTTTCTCTTTCTATGGCAATATTATTGCTGTTTACCGATATTACCCTGTCGCCGCTTTTAAGTATCCTGAGTGTAAGTTCTGCCATGATTTTCTCCTCTCTTTGCAATAAATTTGGTTTGTGTATGCCTTGCGGTATTTCGTCATCTTACTTTTCGGTGCTTTTGCTTAGCCGTTTTCTTGTGCCTCCTCCCAGATATCTTCCCTTGTCGCAGGTATTGCAGGTAATGCCGTGTCCTCTTCCCTCCGGAGCGATATTTGCTTTAAGCTCCATTATCCCGCCTGTCAGTCTTGCCGCTTCCGTTGGTGTAAGATTATCTATGACTGCTACAAATGATTTGTTTCTTTCCATTTTATGAGCCTCCTCTCAGCTTTTCTGTACGGTTATGATCACTTTTATTGCGAAATCTATTGCCAGCTCTGCGATCTTCAATATCATTACTGCCATAAGCTCACTTCCTTTCACTTTATAAACATCATTTTCCTGCCGGATTTAAGTTTTTGGTCGTCTTTGTTTTTTCCTTACATATCATAAACACCGCATAAGGTGCATTTTTAAGTTTTTTGCGGAAAATTTTCCGCAAAAATAAAAAAATACCGTTCCCATATGCGGAAACGGTATTTTTCTTTATTACTGCAAAACAAAAGTTCCTCTCATTAAATTGAGAAGAGCTTTTCAATCACCTTACGGTGGCAGGGGTGCGCCCCTGTGATTTGCCTTTTAAATCTTGCTTGGGAGGCAAATCCGAAAAGTAGCCCTACTTTTCTGTGCTCGCTAAGTATTCCTGCACTATGACCGCATGAGGGTACGCCGCCGCTATGTTTCGTATCTGACGCTCAATGCTCTGCTTTGGGGTGCTTATACTGCAATATCCGTATGTCATTTTTATCGCTCCTTTCAAATCAAACGAGCGTTTAATATAGGCATTTATGCCTGATTATGCAGTGACAGAGACAGCTGTCTTAACGACTTTACTGAAGAAGCGCATGTCATTCTTCTTGAAGGCAGCAGGATCTCCACGCAGAGAGCATTTTTATCGGGCAGAGGATAGATTAGCTCCGACATAAGCTTGACACATGATATATGAAGTTTGTGATTGATCATCAAGAGGAAATATGCTTTTACTTTTTATTATATACCCATATACAAAAATCAGCACACAAATGAACTTTCTTTTCGCTTGGGTGCTGATTTCATTTTTCCCTGACCCTGCACATAGCTATCGCAGTGATGGAAGCTGCGGCAGCAAAGCCGTATGAAGCGCCGTTTACGCCGAAAACACGGATAAAAGCTATGGTCAATGGTACACTGATAAAAAGTCCCAAAGAATGTCCTATCACAACTGCTTTTATATTTCTTGCGGATATTTTGACAACTCTTACAAAAGACATTGCCGAATAGCAGCATACACTTAGCACCAGCGGAAGTATCATATAGGAATAGTCAAGCATTTTAGAACCAAACAGGCATGTAATTATAGTTTCCCCGAATATTGCCGCAAAAAGACAGAATATTATGGTGATGAATAAAAGCGATCTAATCATCTTCAAAATAAGCTTTCGGAATTGAACAGTATCTTTTTGAGCAGACAATTCAGCAAACCGTACAACAAAAGGTGTATAAACGTATTGGAAGGCGGCTTGTATTACAAGAGATAGTGAAAAAACGGAAGCATATGCGCCAAGAACTGCTTTATCAAAGAAAACAGAAATAAGATACTGCGGCAGATTGAATATCACTGCTGTTTCAATCTGGCAGATGAATATGGGGAGAACTTCCGATATAAGAGGCTTTATGGATAAAAACGATATCGTTATACCATGGGTGAATTTACATATGTATTGCTGTTCGGCAGTAAAAGTAAGAACCAGTGCTGAAACAGACATTAAAAGCAGTGCAGCCGTAAGTCCGCCTGAGAAGAAGCCGAAGAAAAACAAAATGGCAGTAACAACCGCTTTGACAGTCATAAATATTCCGGCCATATCCAGTCTGTCATTTTTCTGCATTATACTATAAAAAAGATCGGAGAAGCTTTCTGAGAGCCGGAAAAGCATATACAGCATAACAGCGTATATGCTTTCAGCATCATAGCTGCTGATAAAGGAAAATATCAGACAAAGAAAAAAGGCTGTTATACCGGTGATAAGCCGTAAGCCCCAATAATCTGAAAATGTATATTTGTTTCTGGCGTCAGAAACAAGAAAATCGTGGACCCCGAAATAGGCAATGGAGCGAAACGTCAGTGAAACGGACATTGCAGTAGCCAGCAAGCCCGATGAGTAGAGCGAACTTCTTGTAACTATTACTGTTATAAGCCATTGCAGACCATTATAGGCTGTATTTCCGACAGCATTCCAAAGAGCATTTTTAGTTGTTTGTTTCATTTTCTGATTCTTAGGATTTTTGAGTTAAAAAAATATATTCCACGATAGAACCACCATAGCTGAAAGCCTATGCTTGATATAAGTATCGGCATCAGAGCGGAGTAGCATGAAAAATGCCATACCACAAGACAAACTGCGGCAGAAGTCAGCAATAAAAAGTATAAAGCATTCCTGGCTTTTTGTGTTGTGCAGTAATGTTCAAAGGTAGGGCGTTCTGCTCGGCGTATTTCGTAGATAGGTATCCCTTTTTCAAGAAGAGATACGGCGAATGAATATATGCCTCTGGCGATCGATGTCTTGCTCAGAAGCAGTTCTTCGGAATATTTGAAATATTGGCTTTTAATAAAATCAGATTTATCTGATGAAATAGTGAAAAGCAGATCCTTTACTATCAAAAAGAAACGATCCGATTCAGATAACTGCATTGAAGAAAGTGCAACAAACAATATCAGACCCAGAAGTGAAAAAATATTGTTCGGAACATTTTGAGGAATGCGAAAATACTGAAGATTTGAAAGTGGGAGAGTTTTGAATACTATTGCGATTATAACAAATCCGGCCAGAAACTTTGTTGTTACATCAAATGTGCCCCAAAGATTGCATCTGAGCTTGTATTCGTTGTAGATCACCTGTTTCATGCAGTCCGTGCTTAGCTGGTCATCCCAGCTTTTTTGATCCGTGCTGCATTTATATCCATATATCTCCCTGATACGGCGCTTATGGTTATTTGCCTCAGAACCGTACATTTCATTATAGCATCTGTCTGTTAATAAAGTGCTGTAATAATACTCCATGAAGAATACACAAAACAGTATTATCAGGTAAGATGTAATGAGAATAGGAAAACTGTTTATATACAGTGAAAATGCTCCTGTTATTATTCCGGCTGCTATTGCTGTCAGTCCGATGATGATCCTGAAACGATGCCTGCTGCTCTCAAATGAGGATGTGAAGGTCGGTGCTGATATTTCAAATATCTGACGGTTTGAAACAAGGTTTCCGAATTCAACTGCTGTTTTATAATGCTGATGGCAGTTGCGGCTGCGTATTGAGGCAGATGCTGCTTCATCAGAATATCTGAACGCCATGGATTTGAAGATTATCATAAGAAGTATGCTTATAATAACTATCATTGTGTGGTATATACCGAAAAGGTCTTTTTCGACTATTGACAGGCTAAGCAGTATGGCAGCAGCAATAAAAAAAGCAATATATACTTTCTTTACGGAAGCTGCTGATTTTTTCAGGCTTTGCATATTTTTGCTGAATTCGGATATCTCTTCATGACGCACCATCAGGTCTGACTGCTTTTGCATTATATAGATATTTTTCATGGGCAGGTCTGAGCTGCAGGCAGATGTTATAAGAATATGTAGTCTTAGTTCATTCCATATTTTGTCTGAAAGGGCAGACGGAGAGTTGCAGCCATCTATTATCAACAGTACATTGCTGTCATATTTTTTCAGAAGATCCAGTTTTATTTCAAACAGCTTGTTTGCATCGGAATAGCTGCTGTCGTTTATTCCCATAAAACTGATCGACGAGATGGTGTCATGTATATTGCTTTTGTAGTCCGCCCAGATCACAGTATGATAATATTGCCTTGAATTGACTGCATAAAATTTAGCAAGATCTGTTTTGCCGCTGTTATGTATTCCCTGGATTATAAGAAGATGTTCGTCGGTAAGACGCTTCCTTACGGAGTAAAGCTCATCAGAATAAACATTTGTGTCATTTCCGGGCACAATGGTGCTGTTGATCGCATATATGCTTTGCGGTGATGATGAGTCAGCAAGCTCTGTCAGCAGGTCGATCAGTTCCGTATCATCACAGCGTTTTGAAGGATTGCCCGAACTGCACCGCTCAAATATCTTTAAAACAAGTGAAATTGCAAACGGACTTGCGGTTTTGCACATTTTATACTCGGATATAGTGTTCATGTCTTTTTCCAGCGGAAATGAATACTGCCCCGAAAAATAGTTTCCGCCTGTTATAAATCTGTGCAGCATCGAGCCTATGGAAAACACATCGCATTTTTCTGAGTATAATTTCTGAAAGCCGTTTATTATTTCTGGGGCAGCACCCTGCGAATAAAAGATATCATTCGGACTGTTATTCATCTTAAAAATAGTATCGGTGTCAAAGAGAGCAATAGTATCGGTTTTAGGGGAATAAAGAATGTTTTCGGGCTTTATGTCAAGGTTTATAAACCCTTTTTTGTGAAATTCATCAGCAGCGTATGCTGCTTTAAGGCATATCTTAGCAGCGGTATATAGGTCATCTGAATAGCAGATGTTTTCGGTATTTATGCTGTCTGATGGCATCCACTGGGTTATAAGATATTCGGCATAAACTTTCTTGGAGGTCGCTCTTCCGTAAAATTTCCCCAAAGGACATACGGTGTAGCAGCCTGTTTCGTCCGAATATGCAAAGTCCCAAAGAAGCTTCAGGGCATTATCAAATCTTTTGACTGCTGCAGAATATTTGCCGACAGCTTGTTCGGATATGATAAGATCGTTGTTTTCATTTCGAGATATTCCGTTTATGTCGGGATATAATTCCTTTAGTCTGTATTTGCAGGGAAGAGAGCCGTCGGCGGATCTTGCTTCGTAAACAATGCAGTTTCCGCCGTATCCCAAAGGTTCGGCAGTTATTTCAAGATTGATTAGCTTGTTGCTGTCGTATTCATATAGTGAGATCATTCCGCCAACAGGTATCGGTATTCTTGGCATTATTATCACCGCTTTCATTCAGACTTTATCCAGGATCTGTTCCAGATGCTTCGGAAACTTGATAAGGGGTCATCGGTTTGCAGGCACATAAAAATAAAAAGATCATATGGATATGAAAAATTCATTTGCTCATATCGGCAGAAGTTAAGGTAATCATTTATGTCGGCAATATATTCGTATGTATCAGAGTATGGGCTTTCCTCACATGCTGCAAAAAAGGCAAGAGTTATAATAGTATCCCGTGATATCTTCTTTTGACCGTCATACATCTTTTTCAGATCTGAACGCCTGAGAAGCGTTGAAAAAAACCATTTCTGGTCTTTCATATAGTTGTTTTGTTTTCCAAGGATATTTCCGTTTTCATATGCAGCCAATGAATCTGTTCGGTAGTGTCCTGAAATCGTTTTTACAGGAATATAGTAATATATGTATCGCTCTATCGTCCCGAAGGCTATCATGTCTGAGGACGATATTTTTATACCTGTCTCTGCTTCAACAGAAATTCGTTTGTCAAGCACAGCGCTCTGCGAAATGTATGATAACAGCCGTTTATAGCACTCTTTTGCGCATATGCTGTGTGAAGGGTCATTATTTTCGGAAATAAGCCGTGCGCAATGCTCCGTCAGCTTGTCAGCGTCGGTTATCGTATCAAACAGCTTTCTGTAGGATTCTGTAAGTATATTGGCAGGTGAGCGTTTAACAATATTGGCAGATAAGGTCTTTGCTTTGCAAATAAAACGTAATGCACAGTCATAATCAAGCCCGTTTTTCAGGCAGTAATAGGTGCATATCTCGGCGGGACTTTTGTAATTGATATTTTTATCGTGTATGCCTTTTGTCAGAAAGGCGGTAAGATCATCGCAATCCATATCCAATGCAAATGCAAGCAGAAAAATGCTTTCCCTTGACGGACAAACATTGCCTAACCAGTTCCTGGACTGCTTGTTAAGCAGTTCTCCCGTTATTGCAGTTTTGTCTGTGTTAAAAAGGCTTGGTTTGCCTATCAGTTCCTTCTGCTTGAATGAGCTGATAAGAAATGCTCTTTGAGCATCAATATCTTCAGCCGATATGCCGCTTCCGGACCTTTTGCAAATATATTCAGCAAGAAATTTTCCAAATGGGGCGTTGTCAATCTTGTGACATAGAATATCAAATATCTCATCAGTTGTGAACAAATGGTCATCATCATAATTGCTGATATTAAAATACAGCTTCAGATATTTTACAATATCATACGAATTGTGGCTGGATTCGTGAAAATTTGTGGTATAAGTATCCATAGTATTTGGCCGCTCCTTTGATTCTAAGCCTTTTGTTGTTTGGAAGTAGTCAAAATCAGAATATGATAATCATTGAAATGTCGTTTTATATTATATTGTAGATATCATTTGTTATTTTAACACATTTATAGATATATTTCAAGCAGAATTAAAAAATACATTCAGAAAAAATCAGTAATATAATTATAAAAAACAGTTATTTTAAAAATTATTGGCAGGAAAGCCAAATTCGATTAGTTTTATGGCATATGTGGGTCGTGCCGTGTTTTTTATAAAGGAGAGAAGGATCATGTTTAAAACAGGCGATATAATAGATGGACGATACGAAATAAAGGAGCAGATAGGAGCAGGCGGAGGGGGAACGGTTTACAAGGCATATGACAAAAGTATGCGAATGGACGTTGCCATAAAGCTTGTAAAGGACTTGCTTCTGACTTCAAGTGAGCTTGAAGTGCGCACAGAGGTTGATCTGATAAAAAGGCTGAAGCATAAATATCTTCCCACGGTGTATAATTTTGTGGAGTCCGATAATGCCGTATATATGGTGATGGAATACATAGACGGTCACGATATCAAGGCGCTTTCCGATATGGGAAGAACATTTAACGAGGATACCATAATACGCTGCGGAATACAGATATGTGAGGCTCTGGACGAGCTGCACTCCCAGAAGCCCCCCATAATCCATGGAGATATAAAGCCTTCAAACATAATGCTCACTCCTGCGGACAATATATGCCTTATTGACTTTAACATAAGCTCGGTAATGAAGGGCAACAAAGCCATACTTCACGGTTATTCAAAGGAATATGCCGCCCCTGAGCAGACCTTTACAAGAAACGGCTACAAGCAGCTTGTGGAAAAGCCCGTGGTAGATGAATATCACGAGGAAACAAGATATCTTTTTGATGAGACAGCTATGGGCAAGACCACAATGCTTGATCCTGCTGTATTGCCTAATGACAGCATGGGGCAGGGACCAGCATATATAGATGTCCGCACGGATATTTACGGTGTTGGAGCAGTGCTGTATTTTATGCTGACTGGTTATGCTCCTGTGGGCGGAAATGTGGATTTTACCGATATCAAGGTGTCAAAAAAGCTGAGAAACATTATACTTAAAGCAATGGCTCCTCAGCCGTATGACAGGTTTATGACAGCTGCGGAGATGAAAAAGGCACTTGAATCAGATAAGCCTGTTGCCGCACCGCAGAGAAAGAAGACGGCGGAGAGAACTGAGAAGAAAATGTCAGCAGATATCAATCTTCCTGACAGCGAAGAAAAGAAGCTCAGCCCCAAGACGATACGTATGTGCGCACTTTCGCTGTGTGCTGTGGCAGTTCTGTTTTCAGTAGTGATATACGGAAAGAACAGGGCAGACGGGGATATTTCGGTATCTCAGACAGATACAAGTACGGAATCGGTAACAGAAACAGCATCGGCAGAGACGACGGTTACAACTGTTACTACTGCCGATGAGACAACAACTGAAACCACAAAAGTCACAACAACAATGGGAGAACATCCGATATGGCCCAACACAAATGCACCGAAAAATACAAGTGTAACCACGACTACAGGCGAGCATCCGATATGGCCGAATACAAATGCGCCTAAAAACACTGCAGCTCAGACTGCTGCGCCTGCAACCGCAAAGACAACTGCTCAGACCACAGTGCCCACCACCGCCAAAACCACTGCAAAAACTACGGTTGTGACTACGGTGCCTACCACGGTGAAAACTACAGCTGCCACTACTGTTCCTTCGACAGCAAAGACTACTGCTAAAACCACTACAGCGAAAACTACCGCAAAGCCGGCTGCAACTACAAAGGTAACTTCTTCCGGAAATGAAACAGTTAAAATCGGGAATAAAAGTTATAAAACAGATATAACGGAGCTTGATCTTTCAAATCAAAGGCTTAGTGACAAAGAACTGAAAAACATTTCAAATTTGCCAAAATTAAGAAAGCTTAATATATCGGGTAATAAGTTGTCGAATCTAAATGTAATTGGTTATCATTCAGAAATGGTTGCACTGGATATAAGCAATAACCCTTTTAATGCTAAGTACAATAATTGTAGCATCTCCAGCTATTTTCCAAATCTTGTGCTTTTAAATGCTTCTGATATTAACTCAAATTCAAACGAATATTTTTTAGATTTTGGTGGCTGTAATAAACTGACAAAATTAAATATTCGTAATTCTAACATACTAGGTTATTTTGAAATTACGAATAATGTTACAGTATTGCTTATTTCAGGAGTTCAAGAAAATTATGGACCAAGCTTTAGAGATTTAAAAAATATATCAGTGCTTGAAGCAGACTATGACGATTTTACTGGCGTTGATCAAATGATCTTATTGGATCGTCTTATAGACAGTCCACTTTCGGTACTGTATTTGAAAAGTAATGCTAAAGTTGAGCAGGCACGTATTGACGAAATGCAGCAGTATGTAGGAGACAATTTTGCTATTTATTTAGATGACGGTGACCCATTGGATGAAAGATATACATTTCCTGATGTGATGTCAGTTTATTGATAACAGAACATTTGAAATACCTTATATAAGGAGGTCCCCGAATGTCATACACTCTTTACATAAATCAAAAGGAAAAGATAGCCGAATATCCTCTGCCTGCAGTGGATAACAAGCGCATAGGGCTGGATATATCAGATATTTGCGGCTGTACTCTTACGATGGAGATACTGGACGGTGTGTGGAGGCTGCTGTCTGACAGTACTGTTACTATTCTTACAGACAGGGACGGCGGAGCTGTTCAGTATGCAGAGCTGTCGGACGGAGCAGTTATATGGCTTATGTGCAATAACTCAATGTTTGCCGTAATGGCAAAGGAGATCCATGCCGAACAGAACTCATATTCAAAATATCAGCTTGGAAAGAAGATATCCATAGGAAGAGCTGCGGATAACGACATTGTTATAAATGATGATTTTACAGGTTCCCATCACTGTGTGATAGTCAGTGATAACGGCAGATACGTTCTGTCCGATAACAGCAAAAACGGTACGTATATAAACGGCAGAAGAGTGTCTGCTATGACAGAGCTCCACATATTTGATACGATATATATCACCGGTCATAAGCTCATATTCCTTGGCAGCGTCATAGCGGTATGTGATTCCGACAGCGTTTCTTCAGCGCTGCCTGCGGCGGAGCTTGATGTTCTCACCAATAAGGAACTGCACAGCGACAACTCTTATTTCTCAAGAGCACCACGCCGCATATGCCCTCTTGATACGGAGACTGTGGAGATCGATGACCCACCCTCAAAGCAGAAGATGCGTTCTCAGCCACTGATATTTATAATAGGTCCCTCCGTAACAATGCCCATACCCATTCTTGTATCGGTGGTGGTAAATATAGTTTCTTCGTCATCCTCGGGACACTCGGGAATGATGTACCTTGGAACGGCGCTTTCTGTTATCCTATCGGCTCTGATAGGTACAGGGTGGGCACTTGCTCATCAGATGTACAATAAAAAGCAGCTTGCCGCTGATGAAAAGGAACGTACAGAGGCATATACCAAATACATAGAAAAGAACAAAAAGCTGCTTGAAGAAAAGCAGGAAAAAAACAGAAAGATACTTGAGGAAAATTACCTCTCCTTTGATAAGCTCAGCTATGCGGCAGGGGACGACCTCAGGCTCATATGGAACCGAAATATATATCAGGAGGACTTTCTGACTATTCGTCTCGGACGTGGAAAAATAAAAATGCCTGCACAGATATCCGTTTCAAAGCAGCGCTTTTCCATGAATGATGACCCTCTTTCCGAATATCCCCATAAGCTGCATGATAAGTATGAGCTTATCGAAAACGGAGTATCGGCGGTCAGCCTTTTTAAATATAAGATCATAGGCATTGTGGGAAATGCCGGAAAGCTGCCGCTTATTGTCAATAACATCATATGCCAGACTGCGGCGCTCCACTGCTATACAGATGTCAAGATAGGCTTTATTGCTAACAGCTCTGAAAAAGCGCTGTATTCATGGGCAAAATGGCTGCCGCACACCTTTATGGGCGGCGGCGAGGTGAGAATATTCGGCTTTGATGAAGACACCAGGGCCAGCGCTGTTTACGAGATCGCAGGTGAGCTTCGCAGAAGAACGGAAAATGCAGAAAACAGCAAGGATAAGATCTGCCTGCCGCATATTGTTCTTTTCTGTACTTCTCCCGAGCTTATAAGGAACAGTATCCTCAGCAAATATTTGACTTCGCCCAATTACTTGGGAATAACCTTTGTGCTCATATACGGCAATATAAACAAGCTGCCCAATGAGTGCAGTGCTGTGATAGAAGCATCTGCTGATTTTTCGGGGTTTTATTGCCTGAACAGCGAAATAACAGATGAAAACAGGATAAAATTTGATGAAGTGCCCTGCAGTGCGGCAGAGGACTTTGCAAGAAAAATAAGCAGGTTTTATGTAGATGAGACCAGAAGCGGCGTTATTCCTAAAAGTGTGGACTTTTTCGAGATGATAGGCATAGGCAGGACAGAGCACTGGGATCTTATCAGGCAGTATAAGTGCAGCAGATCATATGAGGGCATCAAGTCGTTTATAGGCCTTGGCAGCGGGGGAACTCCTGTTGTGCTGGATATACATGATAAGAAAGACGGTCCTCACGGATTGGTTGCCGGAACTACGGGAAGCGGAAAGAGTGAGACGCTTCAGACCTTTATTCTCAGTATAGCCATGAATTACAGCCCTGAGGACGCAGCCTTTGTACTTATTGATTACAAGGGCGGCGGAATGGCAAATGTATTTGAAGGGCTTCCACATATAGCGGGAATGATAACAAATCTTTCAGATGCAGAGAGCGGAGAGCTTGACAGCGGACTTACAAGGCGTGCGTGCAGCTCTCTGAAAAGTGAGGTTAGACGCAGGCAGGCTGTGTTTAAGGAATATGGCGTGAACCATATTGATGCCTATTCCAGGCTCTACAGAGAGGGCAGGACAAATATCCCAATGCCGCATCTTATAATTATTTCTGATGAGTTTGCCGAGCTGAAAAAAGAACAGCCTGACTTTATTAAAGAACTGGTATCAATATCAAGAGTCGGACGAAGCCTCGGAGTTCACCTTATTCTTGCGACCCAGAAGCCTTCGGGTGTTGTTGATGATGAAATACAGGGCAACTCAAGATTCAGGATCTGCCTCCGTGTTCAGGACAAGCAGGACAGTACGGGTATGATAATGCGTCCTGATGCCGCATTCATAACGGAAGCGGGCAGAGCTTTCCTTCAGATAGGCAATGACGAGATATTTGAGGAGTTCCAGTCGGGATATTCCGGCGGCGAGTATATCCCTCATGATAAGGTAGAATCGGCAGAGGACAGCGAGGCTGCAATGATCGCTATGGACGGCCGTACGACAGTTGTACATATCAGAGGAAAATTTGATGGTGACAGAAATTCCGAGATCACTGAAATGGTCAGGTATATTTCCGAAACATCAGCTTCCAACAATATTAAATGTGCAAAAACACTTTGGCTGCCGCCTCTCGGAAAATACATTTATCTTAATGATGAATATGACAGGTGCAGCGACGGTATAACAGCGCTTTACGGCATTGCGGATAACTATGAGCAGCAGGAGCAGTTCCCATGCTATATTGATATCGAAAAGTGCGCCAATATAAAAATATGCGGTTCCACAGGAAGCGGCAAGACCACTCTGCTCCAGACTATTCTTGTTTCGATAGTAAAAAAATACTCACCTGAGAGATTTAATTTTTACGTTATGGATTTTTCAAGCAGAACATTCAAGCTCTTTAAAAGACTGCCTCATTGCGGCGGTGTTATTTATGAAGAGGAGAACGATGCTGCTGAAAGACTTATCAGGCTGATTTTCGATGAGATAAGAAAAAGAAAGCGCCTGTTTGAAAAAGAGGATATAGGAAGCTACAGAGAATACATCAAGCTCCATAAGCTCCCGCTGATCGTTATAGCAATAGATAATTTCAGCGGATTTTCCGAAAGATTTGAATCGCTTGAGGAAGACTTTGAAGCTATCCTTCATGAATGTGTAAGGTATGGAATACAATTTATTGTTACCATAAGCAGTATTTCCGATATCAAGTATAAGATACGCTCGAATATTTCCGACTCCATAGTACTGAGACTGAATGATAAGAGCGATTACAGTGAGTTCCTTGGAAGGCCTACAGATTTTCTGCCGGCTGCTGTAAGCGGAAGAGGTCTTATGTCAGCGGGAAAAACTGTCACAGAGTTTCAAAGCTGCCTGCCTGTTGATGGTGATAATGAATCTGAGCGTTCGGCTAACCTGAAAAAGCTGTTTGCATCACTGTCTGAAAAGTACAGCGGGATCGACAAGGCTGCCCCAATACCGCTTATCCCCAATGATGCTCTGTATTCCGAGCTTCTTGAAAACAATAACTTGTCAGATGCACTTATTGTAGGCTATGAGGCTGAAACAGCACAGCCGTACAGCCTGAGATTTACCGATTTTTATTGTATGTGCATAAGTGATTGTGCATACAGCGGCATAGGCAGATTTATGAGCAATACGATAGCCTATTCCGTAAAAAACAATATCGCTGTGAAGGTCATCAGATGCAATCACAGCATTGATATCAATATTCCCGATGGCGTTGATGTATTTGAGACCAAGGACGATATCTACAGCCTTGCAGAATATCTGACAAAGGAGTTTTCACAGCGCAACAGAGCTGTTCCCTTATGGCAAAAAGACGAAAGAGGCATGACAAGAGATGGGTTCATGGCAGACAGATTCGGAAGAATATTTGTCATTATTGATGATATTGCACAGTTCTGTGACATTATCTATAATGATGCAGGAGCTGAGCTTGTCAATGGATTTATGCAGTTTATAAAAATGGGTAAGGATCACGGAGTGCATTTTTTTGGCGGTTATTCATCGGCAAGAAAAACATACCTTGGTGTTTCGGAGGCGTTCAGAGCAGAAAATCACGGCATACATTTTGGCGGCAGGGTCAATGATCAGAGCGTTCTTAATATTGAGATACCTTTAGCTGAAAAGTTTAAGACTCTTAAATCCAATATAGGTTTCAGTGTGGAATCGGGCAGGGTAGTTACTGTATTTGTTCCGGAGAATAAATAAATGCTTAACGTTTATCTGTTTGAGCCCGATAATGAATACAAAAAAGCAATCTATGACCTTTTTGTCGAATATTCTGTGAAAAGTGATCCAAAGTTCAGCTTTTATGCGGAAAAGGAAATGCGGTCTGAGCTAAATCCAGAAAATACATCTCAGGAAATATCCGTATATATGCTTGATGGACAGCTTGATATAAAAAGCATTTCTCTGAGCATAGCTTTACTTAATCCGCATAATTACATAGTTCTTATAGCGGAAGACATGAAGGAGGTGCTGGCAGACATATCCCCCGAGTATCATATTTCGGGAGTAATTATGAAGCCGGTGGATTACGGGCAGGTCGAATCTGTTCTGAACAGTATTTACACGGATTATCAAAAAATCGGAACGAGAGGCGAGGCACAGTTCAGGTTTAAAATAAGGTCACGTGAATATTGCGTGGCACTCGAAAAAATAATGTTTTTTGAAACACTGAACAAGAAAATGGTAATGCGGACAAGCGGGCAGGCATTTGAATTTTATATGTCATCGGAAGAGGCGATAAGGCAGCTTCCCGACAGCTTTATCCGTATCCATAAAAGCTTCATTGTAAATATGGCGCATATTTCTGTTGCTGACTATAAATCAATGACAGTTACACTGGACGATGGATCTGTTGTTCCGGTGTCAAGGACCTGTAAAAAAGAGCTTATATCAGCAATGGAGAGGAGAAAAGACTTATGATCTCTTATATATTTACAGAACAGGAGCTTAAATACTTATGCGGCATTATGAAAACTGATGTTTTGCCGCTGCACATGATAAACGGCAGCGAGATAAGTGCCAGTGAATGCCTGAATGCAAAGCTTTCTCTTGAAGAAAAAGGCTTTATAGAAATTAAAAATGAGCTTTGTGTGATAAATAGTGTAATTGCATTCCTGTTTCGGGTCATGGCTTCCGCAGAACGTATATTTGTGGGTAACGGCAATACAAAATTCACAGCATTTATAGGTAAATGTTCTGTACTGCTTAGTGAGAGCTTTGGTCAGTTTGTGCTGTCTCCTTTTGAGAATGAAGTTCTTTTGGTTTCATATCTCAGGGAGAATGGCTTGACCGAATGGTCAGATATCAGATTGGAGTGAACTTATGAAAAAAATATTTGTTGAGATCATTTGTCCTGCACTTTCGGAAAAATTTGAGTTCAGGATATCAAAGAATTTGCCGGTTGGAAACGGACTTGAAAAAATAATTTACGAGCTGCGGTGTTATGCTCAGAACAGCGAATTGTTTTCGGGAAGTAATGTGCATCTTATAAGTAAAAAGACGAACATGGTGCTTAATGAGAATATGACCTTTACCGAAAACGGCATTTGCAGTGGCGATACTCTTATGATCATTTAAGGAGAGGTTTATGAAAACAAAATCAAGTAAAAATCAGATCATAGCCGCATTTGCGGCGCTGGCAGTTATTATTGCTGCGGCTGTTATAATAAGCGCTGTTGTATCTGATGCAAATTTCAATGAAGATCATGCAGCAGACATCGCAGAAGCTGAAACGGAAACAGAAACGGAAACCGCATCTGCTGCTGATATGGCAGATGTGACGATATCCGAAACATATTTGACTGCTGATACATACATATCTGAAGCGACCACTGTGACCGAATCGGAAACAACTGAAAAAATAAGTGAGACCTCTCTTGCAGCCACAGCTTCGGAAAGTATAACGGAAACTACCGCTGATACCGCCTATGAAACTGCCGTGGCGACAACCACTGCAGCGGTGACACATGAGAATTATGCAGCTGAATATTCTTCAAAGTTCGATATGGGCAGTGAAAAATATTATAATGCTTTTGCAAAGGCTTTGGCAGAGCATGATTACGATGCACTTGCTTTTCTTGACGATGATACCGGCGGAGCTGCATCATTTAAGCATCTCGATGATGTGATGATCTCAGACTATTCCGCAGAAGTCGTTAAAAACAATGAGTATGAGCCTGAGAGCGGTAAAATAACACTTAACATAACACAGAGCAATGACGAACTTTTCCCTGTTGGCAAGCATGAGTACTATATTTATCTGGAAGATGGTATGTTTGAATGGCTGGACTTCAGACCGTACGGTGATGACGTCGAAGATGATTACGATCAGCTGGATTATGCAAGCGCTGACCTGGCTGCAGCTCTCGGATACAAAAGCTACAGCACGGCTCAGCTTGCAGATGTGGCTTATACTCCCGAATTGATACATACGGTATATCATGCAGTTCTTTCAAATGAAAACGGTTATTCTGCTGCCGAGCTGAACGATAAAATAAAAAGCTTTTTTGGTTCGTCCAATGATCTGAGTGAAGAAATACTGACCCAGCTGTGGTGCCGGGACGGACGATATTTTAAAGGCTGCGGTCACGGCGGGCTGAATTATGAGCATGACTGCAAGAGCGTAAGCGAGAACAGGGACAGCGGGGAGATCACTCACGATATATGGTTTTATTCCGATCTGGCTCATCTTAATGTGAGCAAAAAGATCAGATTTACTTATATTGTAAGTGGAGACAACTATATGCTAAGATCTATAGACTGTTATTACTCCGCTGAGACTGATGTTATGGCAGAATAACTGATACAGGCATTGATATTGACCGTTTACTCCAAAAATACTGCATTTTGTCAGCCTATGCACACAGCTTTGAAAATTAGATATATAATTAGATCAAGATAAGCACGGAGGTGAGATGATGGCTGAGAATATCCATAACTGGGACATACAGACATTAGATCAGATGAAAACAGAGATAGATAATATCATCGGTATCCTTACCGAAAATGAAAATCTTCTTGAAAGCCAGGGCTTTGAGCTGCTGGGAGACTGGCAGGGACTGGCAGGAAGAAAAATTATGCTTGTTACTGCGGCAAATGCAGGTGAGATATCGGGACTTATAAAGGGTTACACATCTCTTCGTGATGAGCTGAACGATATTATTACCAAATGCTATGAACCGTGTGAAAATGAAATAAAAGCCAAAGCAAACAAGCTTCTTACTTGCTGTTAAGTCGGGAGGTGTTTAAAATGTCTAATATGTTGGGAGAATTGCTCGGTGCAGCAATGGCCGGGATCTCAGTTGAAAAGATCAAATTTGATCCTGATAAGGCTGCAACAGTATCGGATAAGCTGGGACGTATATCAGCCGCTGTTGAAAATTCTGTAACACAGCTTGAGGGACCGATGGCGGAAGCTCAGCCAGTATGGACAGGTCAAGCGGCGGAAAATTTTTTTGCCGAGCTAGAAAAACTTGTTCAGGAGACCCGTGATATTGCCGAAAAGGTAAATCTTAATAAGCAGCAGCTGGATCAGGCGGCACAGATACTCAGGGCAGGCGATGAAAAAGCATCTGCCGATGTCAGCAGCCTTTCGGTTTCAAATACATTTATATATTGATGCTGATTGCAGGACTGAAAGGAGGATGACACTTGGCTACAATAAAATACAATTACAGCAATGTTCAGAAATGCGCTTATAAGGTACGCAGTGCTGCCGACACCATCGGTGAGCAGGTAGGAAGGTTGGATTCCGTTATAGCAGAGGTTCAGGCGGGCTGGACAGGAGCGGGAGCAAATGAGTATATTTCTTTTTTGCAGAATATCCGAAAAAATATTTCTGACAGAAGCCAGAATCTTCATACCATTGCGGATGAAATGCTGTATTCCGCATCCCAGGCTGAACAGGCGGATATTCAGGCCTCAAAGGCTTTGGATACAAATTCCGCATCATCTGCTCATCATGAGCAGGATTACTGCAACCCGGGAAAAACTGTTGATAACAGGATCACAGAGCGCAAAAGAGCTAAAGGCAAGTAATTTGATCAGTTCAATACGGCAAACGCCGTAAATAATAAAGGAGATGTTTTTATGCCAAAATTTGAAATTACCCCGGAACAGATGGTTCAGATCGCAAATGATCTTAAAACAAAGATCGAAGAATGGAACACTTCAGTAAAAATGATATATTCATATCATCAGCAGCTGGAAGGCAGCTTTGAAGGTACTGCAAAGGCTGCGTGGGACAAGAGAATGGAAGAGGATCTTCCCAAGTACAATAAGCTTTCAGAGATCATGGCAGAGTATGCGGCATCAATAAATCAGTCTGCTGTAACTTATAATAAGGCTGACGCTGAAGCTGCAGATGTGATAAAGCGCTGAAAATAAGAAAGGCAGGTAAATATTATGGCAGAATCATATATAATCAAGGCGAGCACAGAGGAGATACGTGCTGTTACGGACAAGCTTGAAGCTGAAAAGAACAAGATGGAGAGCATTATGAATGATATGCACTCCAAAGTAAATGATCTTCAGAACTATTACAAGAGCAATGCAGGAACAGAGTTTATTACCAAGTATGAAAAGGTGTCCAAGGACATAAACGGCTGTCTGGAAAATCTTCAGAATCTGCTGACAGGTCTGAGAAATGCTGCAGGAATATTTGAGCCTGCAACAAGCAAGGACGATGCTGATGTTAATAAGCTCAGCGACTCTGCGGTATTTATAAATAAGTAAAATAAGAATTGGCAGGCTGTGCGGCAGTGCTGCACGGTCTGCTTCAATACTGACTGAAAGGCGATATGTATAAGATAAAAGCTGATACGGATCAGATACGATACTTTTCATATGAGCTCAAAGCGGTATGCAATGAGCTTATGTTTGTATATGAAAGGATAAAAAATACTGATCTTATTATCGAGGATAATGTAGGTTTCGGTTGTGAAAAACAGGTGCAGGACTATTATAATGAGATCTTCAAAACCGAAAAAGTGATTGAAAAACTGTGCGATCTTATAGAGAAAACCGAGCATGTAGCTGAGATATACACTATCGCAGATGAAAACTGCCTTAAAAACGTAAGGCAGCTGCCTGTTCTGATTCATGGCAATATTTCCGGAAACGGGCTAAACAAAGGGTATCTTACCGGCAGTCATGTTGATGATGCGGCTGTGGGTCATGCTTTGTGTAATGGATTTTTTGAAGGCAATAATGTTATGAATGAGGACTGGATCATAGAGCTTATGTTAAAAAGCAATATATCGAATGGGGAGGAGATCATATGAGCAGATTTCATTTTGATGAAAATGTTATAGAGAATGCAGCTGCGTCATTGAAAGCAGTCAATCAGGAACTTGGCGGCTGCCTTGTGGAGCTTACGCTGATAAAAACCGTTGTTCAAAAAGAAAAAGGATATAACATAAATGAGATTTGCAATAAGCTTGGAAACGAGAATGATAAGCTTAAATATTGTTGTGAAAGAACTGTTGAGGGAATAAATTCAGTAAACGAAATTAGCCTTATAGTTAAACAATACAACAATTTAGCAAAATCTAAATATTATAAATTGAACGATTCCTTTAGCAATATTGATTACGCATATATTGGAGAAAAAGTAAGTGAATATAATTCTGATTTTGATGTTATTACGGCTGGCGTATTCGACGGAATAAATGATGGTTTAAACTTTAAGTTTGTGCTTGAAGGGTATGAAGAACAAGCAATAAGGAATGGGCTTGATAAAATATTAGCCAATTTAGGCATGGATGATAATATGTATAAAAAGGTTTATAATGACTTGATTAAAAGTACATTTGATGAGGTTTCAACGTTAAAAAAGCTGATTCCACATGATAAATCAGCATCATATGAACCTTTCTTTACCATTATGTCAAGCTTCTCAGAAAGGTATAAAATAAATGCAGATGTATATGCTGAATTATTTTCAAAATATTATCAGGTAATGGAATATCTTGATACTATGAAGCAAGCATATGCTGATAATCCACAAATACTGAAAGAAATCGAAAATATGAGAGCAACTTATTGCAAGTCATTTACAAACGAAATTATGTCACTAAAAAAATGGCTTTCTCAAATGGCTGTAGATAAAGTTACTTCTGAAATTGTAAAAAAGGCAATGAGTAAGATAGGGGGAGGAACATTTTTCAGCGCAGCGGGAATTGCTTCATCAATGGTATTCCAAACATCAGGGTATGGGGATATTTACTCTTCTAATCAAACGCTTCAAGGAATAGATTGTGTGCGAAAAAACACCTATACCTCTTATTTAACCGCTATTGAAAAACTTAAAAGCGGAAAATATGATGAGAATGATGTAGTTAATGCACATAATTTATTTGACGTTTACAAATCTTGTCTTATTTCTGAATATAAACAAATGATAAATTTAGAGAACTCTAAAAGGGAATCTGACTTGAATTTTATATACCATTCTGATATGCTGCTTTCGTCACGGCGTAATGAGGTAAATGCTAAATATGATGCTATAATTGCGGAATATCAAAATAAAATAGATGAAGTTAATAACCTTGAAAATCCAATATTGCTTGCTAATCAAATCTAATAAGCGAAGGGACTGAAAAGATAAAAGTGAAAGTCACAAAGCTATTATTTTCCATAATTTTAGGAATGGTATTCACCAACAATTTATGCAGCAAATATAATATGATTTATACACGCTCAACAACAAAGTCAATTCAAATATGTATTAACGCCCCATCTTCCCCCACATCTGCCCAGCTTGGTACATACCCCTGTGAAATATTGTCGGTCACACCTGTGGGTGAGCTTCCCTCTGATACTCTTATACTGGTGGATACATCCGGCTCCATTCCTGCGGATATACGTCAAAAGACCAAGGATCTTATTATGGAGCTTATTGACCAAAAGCAGGAAAATGAACGGTATTCCATTGCTTCATTCGGCACGGAGATAAATGTCCTCTGCGATTACACATCAGACAGATATGATCTGGCAAAAGCTCTTGAAGGACTGGATTACAGCGAAAAATATACTTATGTTTATTCCGTTCTTGATAAGGTGCTGGATAATGACAGAGATGATTTTTACAGGATAGTCATGATCTCGGACGGGGTAGAAAACAGCAGGGACGGCATAACCTATGATGAGATCTTAAATAAGATATCTTCGGGGCATTGTCCCGTTTATACGGTAGGGATTGAAAACGGAAATCAGGAAAGTCTGAAAAAGCTGTATTCATTTTCAAGAAATTCTTATGCCGAAAGTGCTGCACTTACAAATGAATCGGATATATCACAGATATGCGATACGGTCAATTCATCAAGAAATTTTATTTGTGTGGAAGTATCGGTGCCAGATGAGGCTGCAGACGGAAGTGTAAAATACCTTAAGATCAGCGGTCAGGATTATGAATGCGGTGCTGATGTGCGTATCCCTGCAAAAGAAGCGGTCACAACATCGGCTGTCACTGAAACCGAAAGCGTTACAACGAGCATATCAGAAACTGAACCGCAGCAGAACATGACTGATCTGAATAGCGGCAGTGAAAAACAAGGTCATTCAATATTGCCTTTGATAGTCTCAGTATCGGCAGTTATTGCAGCTATAGTTGTTCTTATAAAAAAGCCGTGGGGGAAAAACAAAAACACTTTTTCAGAGAATGACAGCAATAAAAATGATGCTGTGACACGACAGGATGTTATAAAAGATGATGATGTAATGATTATGCTTACGGATGTTGACTCTCCGCAGCGCAGTTATCGCTGTGCGGTGGGAAATGGGGTCACCATAGGGCGTGATTCCTCACAGTGTACAGTTGCTTTGGAGCATGACGGATATATTTCCCGCAAGCATTGCCTTATATACCGTGAGGGTGAGCAATTCTTTATAGAAAACTACAGTCCCAATAATGTAGTTATCAATGACAGAACGGTGATATGCAGATCATCAGCGGAGGAACATTCAGGTGAAAATACACTCATTCTGCTTGAGCAGTCTGCAAATAAAGCTGAGATAATGGATAATGACATAATACGCATAGGACATACCAGATTGAAATTTAATATTATTGAGGATAATTACAATGGAAATAAGCTATGACCTTTTCAGTGAGATCGGATTATGCAGGAAAATCAATCAGGACATGGTCACAGCTCATGTGAGCGATAATGTCTCTGTATTTGCGGTCGCAGATGGAATGGGCGGCCATTCTGATGGCGAATACGCCAGCTCACAGGCAGTAAAGGCAATAGATGATCTGTGGCTTGAGCTTTGCGAAAATCAATACAGTATTCAAGCGGCGGTTGATCTTGCCGTGTCTGCGATATATAAAATAAATCGTGAGATACAGCAATACAGCAGGGAAAAGAACATTATATGCGGATCAACACTTTCAGTGCTTATTATAATGAATGACAGCTATGCGGCAATAAATATCGGAGACAGTCCGATATTTTATGCTGACCGTTCGGGATTTATCCATATTTCCAATGAACACAGCCTTGGGCAGATGAAGCTGAAAAGCTCACCATCAGAAAAGATAACCCCCGATCCTAAGAGAGACGGCCGCCTTGTTCAGACTGTAGGCGCTGTTGAACGGATATATCCGTATGTAAGAACAGGGCAATTAGTCGGTACGCAGGCGTTTTTGATTTGCTCGGACGGAGTGAGCAAGCTTTTGGCTCCGCATACCATCTCTGATGACCTGAAAAGGGTCGCAAAAGGAAAAGCAACTAAAGACTTCCTTGATTCTTTGAAGGAAGAGGTTTACTGTAATGGAGCAACGGATAATTTATCGGCGGTGGCTGTTTACGTAAAGGACAGTTTGAATTATGGTAAAAAAATTAAAGCTTTTTATGCAATAATCGCCCTTTGCATAATTGTAATGCTTGCTTTTGGCGGTATAATGCTGAAACTGCTGTTAAATACGTGATCAAAAAGGAGTCCATAAAATCAATACATTTGTTTGCATTATCGAATCGGGTAAACACTGTTTACCCGATATGTGAATCCCGAGGCTTAGAACCTGTCTTCATAAGAAATGTGTGCGGATTTTCGAGCATAATTTTGTTGCAGAGTAGGCAAAAATCCGCAGGCGGGCTTTCGCCCGGCAAGGATTTTTAACGCAGTCTGCGGCAAAATTTGCCGAAAAGACGTGCGCATATGCTTGTGAAGACGGGTTCTTATACAAATTGAAAACATTTGAATTCCCCGGCGCTTACAATATTACGGTATATAATAATACCAGCAGCACGTACACCTGCTTGCAGTTCAGATAAGAAAAGTATGGCTCCTTTTCTATGCTCGCTAAGTATTGTTCAGCATCATTACTGTGGACATCCAGTTGATATCCACTTTGCGGAATTTCTTGCTTTTTCAATGTCTGATCGTCATGTCAGACACAATCTATGCACACGATAAACACAAACAAAACACAACATATCCCTCAACCCCTATCCAGCCCGCTCAGATCTATCTCATATTTCATCTCTCTTACAGCGTCATTTTGGCGGTAAAACATTATCATGTACCAGGGCAGATAACGGACATCTCCCGATTCCAAATTGCCTTTGCAGAAAACCGTCGAGCTTCCGAAATGCCAGCCCTCAACTGACCTTATCCTGTCAAGAGCATTGTGCTTTTTGTAGTCATTTCCCGATTTGACCTCGATAAGCTCAGCGTTCATGCCGTTCTTTACAACAAAATCCACCTCGCCGTATTTCTTGGAATCGTAATAATACAGCTCAAAGCCCTTGCTTTTCAGCTCCTGAGCTATCACGTTTTCAAGAATGCTGCCCAGATTTATCTCCACATTGCCCTGCAGGATATCAAACTGTATATTCTCCATGCAGGAAGCGCAAAGCAGTCCCGTGTCTCCCATGAAAAGCTTGAAAAGACTGTGCTTGCTGTTGAGCGAAAGGGGAAGCTGCGGCTCGGTCACATTGTAGCAGGGGAGTGCCACCCCTGCGTCTGATATCCACTCAAAGCTGTTTTCATACCGCAGCTGCCGACCGTTCTTATCCACCTTTGTGAGAATGAACCGCCTGTTTTTGTCGTTGAGCTGCGAGGGGATACTGTCGTATATGGCAGTTATTTTTATCTTGTCATTTCCCGCCGCATACTGGGAAATGTCCAGCCTGTACAGCTCGGTGATCTCACGCTGCCTGCGTATCACCTGACCTATGTCATGGGTATTTACATAGCAGCTCACCGCCTCGGGCATTCCGCCCACCACGATATAGCTGTAAAAAAGTTTGAGCATTGTGTCATGCACCGACGGGGAAACGGGCAGGTCATCTTCATAGCACCTGCGCAGATGATCTATAGTTTCCCGACACACGCCGTTGGCGGTGATATATTCCTCAAAATCCATGGGATACATATTATAGATCTCTTCATAGCCCACGGGATAGGACTTTACACGCTTGAGCCGCACGCCCAGCAGCGAGCCTGTTTCAATGTAATCGAACCTGCCGTCCTCCACGAGAAATTTTATGGCAGTCCGTGCATTTGGGCACTCCTGTATCTCGTCCAGAAGCACCAGGGTCTTGCCCGGCTCCATGGGCTTGCGGAGGTATGCGGTGAGATTTGTGATGACCGTATCGGCTGAAAGGTCGCCCTCAAATATTTCCGCCGCACGCTTATCGGATATGAAGTTCAGCTCAACGAAATTTTCATAGTATTCCTGCCCGAACCGACGGACAAGAGTGGTCTTGCCTATCTGCCTTGCGCCTATGATGCACAACGCCTTTTTTGATGGGTTGTTTTTCCACTCCACCAGCCTGTCCCATGCTTTTCTTTTCAGCATATTTACCACCTCACGCATTAGTCTGTGCTTTAATTGTAACATTATTCGTGAGTTTAGTCAAGGCTGTTGTAACATTTTTCCGAGACTTTGAGATGAGATGTGTAACATTTTTCCAAAGCATAACATCCGGATTTCAAGACTTTCATAAGGGAACCTCTAAAAACCTCCTTCACGACAAATTTTCTATGACTGACATCATCTGCTGCGTTAACAAACCTTGCAATACATCAAGTATTACTGCGGTTTGTTGCCTTGCATCTGATGTTAGTCATATACGAAAATTTGCTCGTGTCCCGGTTTTTAGAGAACCCCATAATAAAAATATTGCGTAATTACGCATAAGTTTCATTATGCGTAATTAGTATCCGCAGCTATCCTCATACAGCCAGCATAAAATATCAATATTTTTTCTGTATCTGCTTTCTGTAATCCGTGGGCGAAACGCCCGTGTAGGCTCGGAATTTCTTGCTGAAATACAGCATATCTGAAAACCCCAGCGAATCGGCGGTCTCTCCCACCGACATCAGCGTGGAGCGCAGTAAGTGACAGGCACGCTTCATTCTTGCGGCATTGTGATACTGACCCATGGAGATACCCTTTTCCCGCTTGAACTCCGCCGCAAGCCTGCTGTAGCTCAGATAAAAATGCTCGCTTATGAGCGCCTGAGAAAAATCCCTTTCGGTCTGAGTATCAAGGAAAGCACATATTTTGTCCGATACGCTTTCACCATTCGGCTGCTCCGAACAGATGCGGATAAGGATATCATAAAACTGCGAATTTGTGCGGAGCCTGCTCAATTTATCCGAGCTGTGAAAGGTCTCGCACAGCTTTAAAAGCTTTTCCTCGATAATGCTTCCCGAAAGTCCGCTCATTTTCTTCGGAAGATAGATTTTCCCGCTTGTCTGTCCCTCGTTCAGCGTAAAATGAACATACACCCAGCGGGTGCCTCTTAAAGTCTCGTATTTTCCGAAATGGCGCAGCCCTTTTTTCAGAAACAAAAGCTCCCCAGCACCTATCTCATAGTCAATGTCACATTCCGTAACGTACATCATTCCGTCGGTGACATATATCATGTCATTAAAATCAGCCGTTCTGTCCATATGACGGAAGTTTTCCGTCGCCGTGAGCATATCGCAGTCGGACACAAGCGGCAGGTCTGTTTCAGCTATTGATATATCGGCAATAATATTTTCCATATTATCAGAATTTTTCTCCATTTATAAAGTTTAGTTACAGTATTATAATACATATAGAGCCAAAAGTCAACAGGAGGGCAAACCTTATGAAAACACAGAAGCAGATACCCGTCACCTCATACAAGGCCTCGGGATTTATGGAAAAATATCAGAATATCGTCCATGCCGAAGTTATTCCATATCAGTACAGCGTGTTGTGGGACAAGCTTGAGGGAGTGGAAAAAAGCCACGTAGCGGCGAACTTTATCAATGCCGCAAAGGCTCTCAGAGGAGAGGACGTCGGCGACGGCTTTTACGGAATGGTCTTTCAGGACAGCGACGCTTACAAGTGGCTTGAAGCTGCGGCTTATGCCATTGCCGACAAGCCCGATAAGGAGCTTGAACAGAAGGCTGATGAGCTTATCGGCATCATCGCCGATGCCCAGGACAAGGACGGCTATCTGAACACGTACTTTACCGTAAAGGACAAGGAAAAGCGCTGGACAGATCTGCTTGAGGGCCATGAGCTGTACTGTTCGGGACACCTTATCGAAGCCGCCTGTGCCTACTATGAAGCAACGGGCAAGCGCAGTCTGACGGACATTGCGGTAAAAAATGCGGAATGTATATACGACCGTTTTATCGCTCAGAAGCATGAGGGTATCCCGGGACACCCGGAGATAGAGCTTGCACTCCTGAGGCTGTACCGCCTTACCGGAAACAGGCATTTTCTGCGGCTGTCGGAGCATTTCATAAACGAGCGTGGAAAGGCTCCCGACTTTTGGGCGAGAGAAGCGAAAAAGCGCAGTTGGACGGTGTGGAACAGCGACCCATGGGACAATGATTACCGCCAGAGCGCAAAGCCTGTCCGTGAACAGACCGAAGCCACAGGCCATGCCGTCCGTGCGGTGTATCTTTACACAGGAATGGCAGACCTTGCCGCTGAGACCGATGACAAGGAGCTTTTTTCCGCCTGCCGCCGTCTGTGGGAAAACATCGTCCGCAGAAAAATGTACATAACCGGCGGTATCGGCTCCACCGTTCAGGGCGAGGCTTTCACCGTTGACTATGACCTTCCGCCCGACACCGCATACTCCGAGACCTGCGCAGCCGTGGGGCTGATATTCTTTGCGGAAAAGATGCTTGAAAACGACATAAACGGCGAATACGGCGATGTTATGGAGCTTGCTTTTTACAACACCGTCCTTGCGGGAATTCAGCTTGACGGCAAGCGGTTTTTCTATGTAAATCCTCTTGAAGTCGATGAGGGCATTTCGGGAAAAGCGGCGGGCCACCGTCATGTGCTCCCCTCCAGACCCGGGTGGTATGCCTGCGCCTGCTGCCCTCCCAATGAGGCAAGGCTCATCGGCTCCATCGGCAAATATGCCTATGGCGAAAAGGGCGGCACTGTTTTCTGCCATCTTTTCGCTGCGGGAAAAGTAAGCTTTTCAAACGGCATTCAGCTTGAATGTATCACAGACTATCCTTATGATATGAGGGTAAAATATATCATATCGGGCAGCGGCAGGGCAGCTGTGCGCATACCCAAGCGGAGCAGGAGCTTCACCCTCGAAGTCAACGGAAAAGAGGTCTCCGCCACTCCCGAAAACGGATATATTTACATTGACCTGAACGGAAAAACGGAGATAAAACTCACTCTGGACGGAACTCCAAGATTTGTAAGGGCATCAAACAAAGTGCCGAGGCTTACGGGAATGACGGCGCTTATGCGGGGGCCTCTGGTTTACTGCTTTGAGAGTGCCGACAACGGCGATGTGCGGTCGCTGCGCATTGACAGGAGCCAGACTCCCTCTGTGGGAGGATTTGAGCCCGAACTTCTCGGCGGAACGGTAAAGCTCACGGCAAAGGCATTCCGCACAAGTGACTGCGATGACCTTTACTGTGACGAAGCGGAAACTCTGACCCCCTGCGACGCTGTCGCTGTCCCCTATTACACCTGGGGCAACCGTGGCGAGGGTGATATGAGGGTCTGGGTGAATACTGTGAGGTGAATGATGAGGCACAGGATAGGCACAGGCAATATATTGTGTTTTGCCTGTGTTTATATTGTGCCTCACATACATATCAGAACGATCACTGTCTTAATGGTTCTTTTCATATCTGATGAATATAAGCTAAGGCTACTGCAAATGAAATGCAGCAGCCTTATTTTTTACCACATTGGACTTATAAGACCTCGCAAAATAATTTAAAAAATGATTGAATATTGTTGATAATTTGTGCAAAATGTTGTATAATGTAAATAAAAAAGTTTTGTAAATACAAATTTCTGGTTTGAATGAAATCAGATATCAATTATAATTTAATAGAATTTACGCTTTTATATGAAAAATTAAAGATATGAAATATATTGCTTACTGTTGGTAAAAATCATGCCTATAGTAAATGTTTTTAAGGAGAACAATCAATGACTTATGATGAAATGAACAGCTTTATTCTCAACTATATCAAAAATGACATAACAGGCAGAGCTATTATGCTTACCGGCGAATGGGGTTCGGGAAAAAGCTATTACGTCAAAAACACCCTGAAACCTTTTCTTGAAGATAATGAAGCCGACAAACATAAATGCGTTATAGTATCACTCTACGGTCTTTCTGATATTTCTGAAATCAGCAAATCAATATATATAGAGCTGAGAACTATCAAGAAAGTTTCTTCATCTGAAACAGAAACCACCGCTAAAGCTGTGGGAAAAATCGTATGCAAGACCATATTAAACGGCTTGGTCGGCAAGATTGGTTTTGATATAGGAAGTATCAATGATAAGGATCTGCAGGAAATATATGAATCTGTGGATCTGACAGGCAAACTGATTGTTCTGGAAGATATAGAGCGCACCCAGATAGATATTATTGAACTTCTCGGCTATATCAATAACATGTGCGAAAATGATGGCGTCAAGGTTCTGCTTGTCACAAACGAAAGTGAGTTGATTCATTATAGCATTGAAGAAATACCAGCTCAAGAACACAGCTTCGGAAAAAATGAATATAAAAAGGTTTATTCGGAAAAATCATTAAAATATCTCAAAGCAAAAGAAAAATCCATATCTGATACATTACAGTTCCATGCTGATTTTCAGAAAACCATCAACAGTATAATTGATAATTTTAAAAATAGCGACCTGAACAGTTTCAAAAATGCTTTTACAGCACCAAAACACTTTATTACCAGAAACGATATAAGAAACTATCGTGAAGTTATAGTTGCATGTCAAAAGGCCTGTGATATTTATAATCGCATGGACAAATACAGTATAACTGCTGATAGTGAGTTCAAAAAGTGTGTTTTTATAGGATTGGTCAATTATTTGCAAAAGTGTCTTGACGATCACGATTTGAAATTCAAAGACAACTCAATACTGGACGCTAATCTATCAGGAGATATCGTTTATCCTCTAATGCGCTTCTGTTATGATTATTACCATTCGCAGATTATCTCAGAAAATGATATAATAAAAACTATCGCAGAGTATAATAATTATCTAATCTATGTTGATAAAACCGGATACGATGATAAGGATTTAAAAGTGCTATATAATTTTTATATCAGCACGGAAAATGCACTCAATGAGGCACTTCAAAGCATTTATACCAGGTTAAATAATGTTTCTGACATAAGCCTAAATCACTATGACCGTATTATTAACTATCTGCTTCTTCTGAAATATGATGCAAAGCTGAACAATGATAAAATAGATGGCATAATTGAAAAAATAATTGATAACATAAAGGGAAGAGGTGCTAATTTCACAAAAAAACCCCTCTTTTCTTTTCATACATTTGAAATACAGGACATTAACGGTGCAAAAAAATTTGACGATATTAAGAACAAGTTTTTTGAGTCGCTCAATTACACGTCGGATTTTATTGATATACCTAACTCATCAAATTATGATTATATAATTTCCAAAATATCAAATGATAATATACTACAGTACAACCCCAACATGATTATGAAAAAAATCCCACTTGATAGGATTTTTGATCATATTCCTAAGTTCAATGCTGAAACGCTGGATGATCTTCGCTATATATTATCAATTATTAATTATAATGAATTATCCGAGGATACATTATTGTCAATAAAAAAGTTTAAAGACGACATATCATCATTGCCTCAAAAAGACGGTATTAATTTAGATTGCATACAAAAGCTTCAACTGAAATGGATTTGTGATGCAATAGAAAGAAAAATATGAATAGCAAAAATTAATAAGATGGCTATATGAATCATCATATCACAACATCATATCAAAAAAGGAAAATTCACCGAATGATTCCAATAAACATCATTCAACGTTGTAAAGTCTGTTCATAAGCTCAGTGTAGTTTGTTTTGTCGTTAAAAGCAGCAGGAGAAATTCAATGGTGTATTTCATTTGCTTCCATTGATGATGTCCTCCGGCTGCTTATCCTCGCCATTTTTTTAAGGAATACAGGCCGGTTCTCGGTCTTGCAGAATTCCGCAATGTCATTGTATTCGTGTCATGCGGAAAGTCAAGACAACATCCCATTTTCAATGACCTATCTGCCCCGATATTTTATGATGATAACCGTAATAATCAGAAATCAATGCTCACACAACCTAAACACAAGCAAAACACAACCTACACACAACCTACCTCAACTATCATACGGATCAAGTATCCCACGGAAGCAGTTGAAAGCGGGATAATAGTTGAGCTGAACACCCTGACCGCTTATCTTTCCGTTTCTGTTCTTGATGACAATGAACTCCACCTCTCTGGGGTCCTTTGCCTTGGCAATATTTATGTCAAACTCTCTCTCCCCTGCCCCCTTGAGCTGGAGACCTATAAGCACGTCCGAACCGTATTCTATGGCTCCCGATTCCTTGAACGCCGCCATGTTTATCTTTTCGGAATAATTCTGCCTGTTAAGAGAAGATACCGCTATAACGGGGATATCAAAATCTCTGGAAAGCTGCTTTAAGTATGTAATGTTGCGGTCGGTCCTCTGCTTGTCCGTGGCCCTGTCATCATCGCAGCTCAGTATCTGCAGATAGTCGATGAACACCACAGGGTGCTTGTTGCCCGTGTATGCAATGTGATCCTTTACCTTGCTGCGTATGTCGTCAACGGAGATATTTCCGATGCCCTCATAAATAAAAAGATGCTCCGCATAGCTTTCGTATGCCCTGAAAGCCGTTTCGATAACATATCTTTCTGTCTGAGTGTAGCCCTCGTATCTTCTGCCGTTCAGGATATTAAGGCTGCTTTTGGCGTTGGACATATCCAGCTTCTGACGGCGGCACACGCCGAAGGTCTCACGGCTGATGCTCTTTGCCATAAGGTCGAACCTGCTCTGCTCCAGCGAGAAAAACAGCACGTCTGTCCCCTTCTTTGCCAGATTGTCCGCCACCTGAAGAGAAAACGTGGTCTTTCCCAGACTGGATACCGCACCGATGATGTACAGCCCCGTGTATATCCCGCCGCCGATCTCCGTATCCACCTGATAAAATCCCGTGCTCAGCGCAGGGCGATCGGCATTCTTTTTTATGTAATCTTTAAGGTCCCCCATGGCGTGAAAAACGCTGGTTCGCATGTACTGCTCACGCTGCTCATCGGCAGGCCCGCCCGCCTGCACTGCCCTTTCGGAAAGCTCCGCAACAGCGGCTTCCAGCCCCTTGGGGTCGTTTATGAGCCTGTCATTGGGATCGTGATATTTTCCCGATACCGATGACCCGTCAATGAAGGCGATCCCCCTTGACCTGAGCGCCTCCGACAGCTTTTCGGCCGCCGCCCTTCCGGCCTCATCGTTGTCAAGAGCAAGTATGAGAGGCACCGAGGGCATCACCCTGTCAAAGGCAGCCGTCAGCAGATTTATGTTTGAAACTCCCCCCATGGCCGCAGCCTGACCGCCGCACTGTATCAGGCTCATGGCATCAAAGCAGCCCTCGGTAATGAACAGAGGCTTTTCCTTTTCATATTCCAGCGCAGCGCCGTTAAATATATTGGAGCGTCCGTGCTTTCTGCACTTGAAGTTTGCCTTTTCCTTGGAGTTGGGAGACACATCGGTGTTCCTTGCCTCATAGGTGCTTTGGGAGGTGGGAATGATGACAGCCTTCCAGCTGTATTTTCCCGTGCCCTCGGAAAATTTCGGGTCATATCCCAGTCCGAACCTTTTTACGATCTCGGGAGATATGCTCCTGCGTGAAAAGTAGTCCGTCTTGCCCGCCATTTGGGCGCAGCGAGATATGTATTCGGCGGCACCGTCATCATGCACCTCCGCAGCCCCCGACATGGCAGAAACAGACCTCTCCCCTGTTGTACCTTTCAAGGAATGGCAGCTCTGTGCGGGCTTATTATCATACGTCAGACCGTAAATCCGTGCAGCCTCTTCCAGCTGAGCCGCAAAGCCCCCAATGCCCAGCGCCTTACCCAGCCAGAAAAAAGCGTCGCCCGATTCGCCGCATTTGAAGCATTTGTACGATGACGAAAGGGGCACCTTGACAATGCCGTCCCCCGAGCTTCCCGAGCCGTTTCCGCAGCATGGGCAGATATATCCCTTTCCCCTGTTGTCCCTTTCAAGAAATGGCAGCTCTGCCTGAGAGTGGACGTAATCCTTTATTTCTTCCCCTGTCATGGAGATCCTCCTTTTTTTTACATGGGCTTTTCCCTTGTGAATATGGTATCATAAGGCAGAGCTCCTGTCAAGAAGAGGAGCTCTGCCTACTAATATACTAATATATTAGTATATTAGGAAAATTTTTCTGCCCTCAAACCCGCTTTATTCCTATGTTTTTTCATGTCGGGTTAGGACAGTTCTCCGAAATTTGTAGGACACTTCTCCGAAATTTGTAGGACAGTTCTCCGAAATTTACAGGACACTTCTCCGAAATTTGGAAATTTGTAAATTTCGGAAAAGTGTCCCGGCACAGGCAGGGATAAGAAAAGCTGACACAAGATAAACACAACATAATCTCCCTGATCTTCACGGGAATTTTCTTTGTGTGGTTTTTAAAGCTCCTGAGGGCCTTGAAAATTTGTGTTAGGCTCTGCTGACTGAAAACGGGACATTTTTGAAGAATTACGCATTGAAGCCGAAAATCGGGATTTTGATAGGACACTTCTCCGAAATTTGCGCTTTTCAAATTTCGGAGAAGTGTCCTACTTTTCTATAATGGAAAAGCAGCTAATTGAAAAGGTCTGCACAAATAAGCACAAAGGTAAAGGGTTTAGATCAAGCCTTTTTCCCGAAAGGCTTGCGGGAGTCCAGAGGGCAGAGCCATCTGGTCGTCCTTGCCGCAGTGGTAAACTACGTTTACCTACGAAATTTTTTCGCTGACGGTTAAAGTAATTAAAGCAATAGCCGACAGATTAAAAAGTCCTAAAGCCGCCTGCACCGAAAATTCAAAGTCAAGCAAAATGAAAGTCTCATTTCAAACAAATCAAAAACTATTAAAGTGCAGGCGGCTTGAAACCAAGAGCCGTTCCGTCAGGAACGACGATTTTGGTTTCCGCCGTAAGGCGCAGGTACGGTCAAACTAACGTTTCATTTATATGCCCACACTCAATGCAAATACAGCTGCCACACAACCAAAACACAATATAAGCACAATATAAACACATGATATAATAAAAATATTCCGCTTTTTATATCTTATACACCTTTCTCAAAGCATTAAGAATATCATCTTTTGCGGCATTTATACCGAAGCTTTTAGGGTCAATGTCATCATTTTCCATTCCGGAAATAAACTCCGACATATCCTTCTTTATCTCGGCAGGCAGATCGACCGAATCATTTTCGGCTATCAGCTGTGAAAGACGGAAAACATCACGCTTGTGCTTTAAAACATTTTTCCTGTCTATGCTTTCCCCGTTTTCCTTTCTCTTTTTAAGATCCAGCCATGCTTTGGCTTTGAACGGAATAGAGAATACATTTCTTCAAACCCCGAAAAATGCTCTTTGAATTTTTCTATACCCGTTACCATCCGTATTTTCTCCTCAGATCTTCGACCGCTGACTGTACCCTTTCATCGGGGTCATCTTTTAACGATAATATCAGCGATATATCATCAACATTTTCACTGTCCGATAAAAGCTTAGGATCGTAGCACCAGCACTCAACACGCACGCCTTCACCTTCATTGCAAATGCTTATGTTTTTCCTGATATCAGCAAAACATATATCCCTTTCGGATATCCCGATCATCGACTTGCCCTCCAGTGCATACAACCCGGATCTGAGCCTGTCGGACGCTGCGTCTTTGCAGTTATACACAGCCGTAACGGGAGATATCATGTACTTCTCAGCCATTCTGAGCATATCCCCATCGGACAGATCTGTCTCGGGATATTTGTTTCTGCCCGATACCAGATAATGATACAGCCCCCATGATGTCAGCTGAGCATATGCCCTGCTGACAGACATTGCAGTATATCCAATCTTTTTTGATAATTCAGTTGCTGTCAGCTTCTCTTTCCTGTAAAACAGATATAAAAACACCAGCTGTGACGAGGGAGAAAACTTTTCCGTGGTTATTTCCCTTTTGTACTTTTCCGATAAGCATATTGCAAGAAAAGGAAGATATATCTGAGTGCCCTCGACAACAAAGGGAATATGCTCTTCCGTCAGGCGTTTTCTCTGATAGGGAGTTATGCTTTTAAGGCAAAGCACTGCATGGCAGCCGAATAACGCTGTCAGCTTATCCAGCTGCTTTTTGCAGGAAGCCAAAGAAAAGCTTACAGGCTCTGCCATAAGGCATTTGATGCCGTTTATTTCAAGCATTCTGTATGAATAGCCATTTTTCAGGTACATGGGCATACTCTGAGGAAAATCAAATTTCTCTTCACTCACATCTGCTCCGAGAGTATTTTTGATATATTCGGTCACTGCTTCACTTCCTTTATAACATTGCTTTTAATATTATAACATATGCAATGTTATTTTGTCAATAATGATGTTAATATCTTTTCCCGTATAACAAGCATCATTCATAAATTCTGGGGCTTTGGCTGCACTCTGCTGTTTCACATCTTAATGCAGCAGCCCTTTTATGATTTTATAAAATAAGATAAATGATGTTATATCTTGTGTTTATGTTGTTTCTATCTTGTGTTTTGCTTGTGTGGCAGCTGTATTTTCATTGAGTGTGGGTATATAAATGAAAAGTATATTTGTCCGTACCTGCGCCTTACGGCGGAAACTGAGAGCAATTTCGCAGAAATTGCTCTCAGTTTCAAAGCCGCCTGCACTTTAATAGTTTTTGATTTGTTTGAAATGAGACTTTCATTTTG
>ERZ826016.559-NODE-559-length-44970-cov-4.912123_pt1 | contig 44970 bp, 44 predicted proteins | sample MGYA00519872_ERZ826016 | MGnify/ENA primary metagenome ERZ826016 (study PRJEB31778, sample SAMEA3449218) | human gut metagenome | biome: human gut; feature: human-associated habitat; material: faeces | place: United Kingdom | collected 2010/2012 ... | reverse complement strand
CGTAATGTCTGCTCAGATTTTTGTCTTGAGTGCACATTCTTTTGGGAAGTTCAGGAGCACATAATAGGTCGAATCCTTCTGAGCGAAGATCGCCTTAGCCAGCACATCACGCGCCGCGCCTTCATTCACAAAACGATTACCGTCCGTATTAATAAAGATTCGATTGCGACCACTCGTACGAATCATTTCCATCAAACCCGTACCCGGCGTGCCGCACGGATGCACCTGAATGTCGGCCATGCCGATCACATTGGCGCCGATCTTTTCGCCCATCAAGATGCCAGAGCCTTGTGCGGACTTCTTGAAATTAGTGCAACCGATGGCTTTACCCAGGTCGTAGTCCTTGAAGACACCCGTATTCACTTTTTGACGAAGGTCGACATTGGCGCCAAAACCACCCGTCGCAACAATCACGCCCTTTTCGGCCGTGAACTTCGTGTAACGACCATTCTTATTGTCCTTGGCGAGGACGCCCGTCACACGACCAGAGTCATCCTTCAAAAGGTCTAAGGCTTCGATATCGGTGATGACCTTGATATTAGGATGCTCAGCTATGTATTGTTCAAAGACACGGATATACGAATTGCCCGACGGAGTGGCAGGATAGTGCGAACGCTGCCAAAGTGCACCCGTCGCCGTACCGACTTCATCCTTAAACTTCACCCCAATCGATTCGAGCCACAAAATGGCGTCGTAAGCGTTATCGGTCAAATGATGTACGAGTTCAGGATTACCGATGTTGTGACCACCTTTAATCGTTTGGTCATAGTGCTTAGCAATCGAGTCTTCAATTCCTTGCTTAGGCTGACGCACTGGGTCAGCTGCATTTAACGCACCTTCTGACACGTTCGTCGAGCCGCCGAGCAAACCGAGCTTTTCGAGCACAATCACATCAGCACCCGCTTGCGAAGCCGCAATGGCTGCAGCAAGACCAGAGCCGCCGCCACCGATGACGACCACTTGCGTCTTCATCGTATTTGGCAGTGCCTTATGCTGTTCGACGGGCTTACGTAGATCCTTGAGATCCTGCGCAGAGACTTGAGCCTGCTTCAAGCATTCACCGACGGCGTATTTGAGCGCCATCGAACTGATCGTGGCACCTGTCACACCATCAACACCGAGAGACTGATAGTCCAAAATCTTATCACCGACTTTTTGAAGTGCCAGTTGACCGACGCCAATCGTTTCAAGGTTCTTTGAATAGTCGATCTTCTCAATCTTATGCTTGCTGACGGTCACCGCAACGGTCATCGCGGCATTATGGGCGTTCACTTTGTAGGTATAGGTGCCCGGCACATAGGTTGCCGCACCAGCAGACATTGTGCAAATAGCAAGGGTCGCAGCAGCTGCAATCGCAGAAAGTTTCATTGCTTTTTCTCCTTCAATAACATCCAATGCCATGGTTGGTCCAGAGGTGACATTGGACGGCTAGATCGTGATCTCAACCGTTCTCAGGTTGATGTCATCACCAAAAAGATCACGACCAAAACAGTTTCATTGTAGGTCAGGCACCGCGTTCCATAATTAGGCATAACCCTCAGATCCGACACTATACAAAAAAGCAAAATCAACTAGAAGAGTAGCATTGTATAGACAATCAAAGTCTACGCAAAACATGGCCTTCTACTGAGAATAGAGCCCATCGAGCCCAAATTGATACCATTAAGCAACAACCTTTTTGTATCGGTTAGATGTTCGCTATGACACTCTTTCTTGTGCCTTGAAGGTTTCTCACCCAACTTGTTCCAAAATGGAACAAGTTCAAACCCACTCAACCAAAACGTCACAGCCGCGACCTACAATAGACAACAGAACACCATAAAAACACGTCATCCTGACCATGCGCGCACTCTTTAACGTCCTATTGATTACGCTGGCCATGCATTTAGCCGCAACAGCCATGCGTTTTACTGCTACGCTTGACGCCATTGCCTCAGGCGCTTCTGCCTTTTGGGTGGGCGCTATGCTTGCGTGCATTTCATTGGGACCGATGTTTTTCGCTGTGTCCGCTGGTCGTTGGTTAGATCGGTCTGGTCCAACGAGTCCATTGCTCACCGCACGTATCGGCATGATTTTGGCCGGGCTTTCTGTGATTGCGTTGCCCGCTAAAACCTATGGCATGACCTCGCTTTTTGCGGCTGCCCTACTCACGGGTTTCGCCTTTATGTTGACGAACGTAGTCATCCAACGTTTAACGGGTGACGTGAGTACACCAAAAACTCGACGATTTGCCTTTACAGCGCTTTCACTCACCACGGCGTCAAGTAACCTCGCTGCGCCTGTGGTTGCAGGTTACGTGATTGAACATGTCTCTTATGCGGCCGTCTACAGTGCCGCGGTCGTGATGCCCATTCTTTTGAGTTTGGCCATGCTGACGCCTAGCATGAAAGCTGTTCTTGGCTCGGCCAAATCTCGTCAACCTAAAGAGACCACTAAAAAAGGCAAAGCCAAAGACTTTTTCTTGGATCCACCGATGCGAGCCGTCCTGATCGCCTCGGTCATGATTTCGGTTGCCTGGGAAGTGGGCAACCTGTTGATTCCGATTTACGCCGATAGTGTTGGACTCACGCCTTCACAAATTGGTTGGGTGTTAGGGAGCTTTGCAACAGCCACTTTTGTCGTGCGTTTTTTGACGCCCTTCTTACTTAAAGTCATTCTTGAGTGGCACATGATTGTGATGTCACTTCTATTGGCAGCTGTCGCTCTGAGCGTCATGCCACTCACCACAAGCCCTTATGCTTTAATGGCAGCAGCTTTTGTTTTAGGTTTAGGTTTGGGCGCCTCGCTACCCAACATGATGTCGTTGGTCTACCTTTTTGCGCCGCCCGACCGAATCGGTGAAGCGTTAGGTTTACGCATCATGTGTTTAAACGGCGGCAAATCTGCGTTCCCAGTGCTCGCTGGTTTACTCGGTACCTATATTGGTGCTGGTGCCACGCTTTGGGTGCTTGCGCTATTTACTGCCGGTGGCTTTGGCTACGCATTGGCCTCAGCGCGTACTGTCCTCACCCGTATGCGTACATTGCGAGCTGATAAAGACAAGGATTAGTGCCGAAGTACTTAAGTCGCTTCGCCGCGTATACCGCAACACCCACGACCGCTCTCGATTAAGATAGAATGCTTTTCTTTTTTCTCTAGCTTTCTTCTTTATGTCCGACGTCGTGAATTGTCCGATTCCTCCGCTTGCGGTCGCGCCCATGGAAGGGCTGACGGGCTTTGTCTTTCGCCAGGTTTTCTGTCGCCATTTTTCGGGCGCAGACGATTGGTTTATCCCGTTTATTACGCCGACCGCTTTGCCTAAATTCACGGATCGTCAGTTGCGTGAATTAGCGCCAGACGTCAACCATGGCATGCACGCCATTCCGCAGCTCTTGACACGTCGTACCCCTGACTTTTTGTGGTCTGCGAAAGCGCTCGCTGACCTGGGCTATGACGAAGTCAATCTTAATTTTGGCTGCCCAGCTGGTACGGTCGTTGCCAAGGGTAAGGGCTCTGGCTTTTTGCGCGAACCTGAAGCCATTGCGCAATTCTTGGACGAGATCTTTAGCGCCGATCTGCCGATTGCCATTTCAGTCAAGACGCGACTTGGTTGGGCAAGCGAAGATGAATTTGATCGCTTGGTTGAAGTTTATAACCGCTTCCCGATGAAGCGCCTCACTATTCATGCGCGTCTCAAGACCGACATGTATAAGGGTAGCGTGCGCTTAGAGACTGTTGATCGTAACTATCCAAAACTCACGATGCCTGTGGGCTATAACGGTGACATCGTGACGCCCGACGATGCGCGCAACATGACCGCACGCTATGCCAATCTTGACCACCTCATGATTGGTCGTGCTTTGATGGCTGATCCTGCCCTCTTACGCAAATTGCGCGGTGGTCCCGCGGCCACGCAAGCGGAGCTTGATGACTTCCGTCGTGACCTCTTTGAAACCTATACGTCCGCCTTCGGTAGCCTCAAAAACGCCATGATGCGCATGAAAGAATATTGGTTCTATCAGTTAGCGCTTTATGACGATAGTGAAAAGCCCGCCAAAGCGATCTTTAAGGCCAAGACCACTGAAGACTTTGAAGCCGCTGTTCAGGCGCTCATTGATTCATGCCCATTACGCGAAGACACTCGCGCCTCGTGGTACAAACCGCTATAAAACGCCCGAAAAAGGGTGTTGCAACAGTCAGGCTCGCCTGAACTGTAACGACGCAAAAACGACTATAACTCTGGAAACTGCGCCTGATTGTCTGTCCAGATTTTCAATTGCTTCACTATATATGAGTAGCAATGTTGCGAATCCCTGAATTTTTACGGCACAAAAATCGTCTATAGATGACAGTCATGATTCTCGCTTGTAATTAAGTCACTGAATAACAAGCGATTTTTCGGAAATAAAAAAAAAGGGAGTCTGCAATTAGTCGACAGGCGACTTTTGCACTCCCATTTTTTTAGAACAATGAAAGTTGCTCTGCTGAACGCTTATGCTCGTGAACTTTTTTTATCGTGTATTGGACGTTGATTTTTCCCATACTCAGTATTTGTGTTGATTCCATGTCAACATATAGAACATCTCCTTTTCCAAATAGTTCAGTTCCATTGTTTATTTTCTCTAGAAACTCTTGATCTTCGATACTGACAAAAACTGAATTTTGTTCTCCTATCTTGACTTTCCACTTGACATTTTCTTTAAACGCTGCGGCTTCAATCGTCACGACAGTTTTTATAGTATTCACCGTCAGAATTTCGTCAGCTGGATTTGCGTTTAGAGCAGGCAAGTCCTCTTTTGTGAAAGTCGCAATATTCTTTTGGTCAGAAAAAGAAAGCGTGTCTATTCCGTCCGTCGCTAGTGGTGCTGCAATCTTTGAGCATGCAGCGTTGATGTCAGCGTTTTTATAGCCTTTGTATGCAAAATAGCTAAGCTTGAAATATTTAGATTCCAAGCTAAGGGTAACCACTGTTCTGTCGCTAGACACGTTGACTGTGTCAGGTTTTCTGCCGTCCAGCCATTTTTTAACATAAAAATTTCGACTAGACTGCTAACAATAGTATATGCATTACAGTATGCAGTTACACCAGTTCCAGCAAGGAGTGTTCCTATTTGATTGATAAAATCCTGCGCTAGTTGAAGATCAACAATAAAACAACCTTTGTTTAAGGCACGCACTTGCAAAGATACTTTGGCGTTATCTTGGTTAGCTATATTATTGAGACCTGCCAGTGCATCACTAAGAGAGATCAGAGCAGGCGCAAGTTGCGCGACATCCATAGTACTATCGGCAAGCGCGGCTCCGTCATATTTAAGCATGAAGTTATGAGAGTTTTTCATACGAGAGCCTTTTGTTTTGTTTAGTAGCTGGAATTGTCTCACAAAAAAAGAAGAGGATGCGCTTTCGTCGACAGGCGACTTTTGCAACACCCTCTTTTTTCGTTATTGAACGAACCGAATCTTGGATTAGTTACGTTTTAGTTACCCAAAGTGTACTAATCACGGTACTTTAAACGGTACTTTAAAATGTACTAATCACGGCACTAAACACTTGTGCCAATTTAGGAGCGGTTTCTGTCATGTCTTTAGCCTAACAAAGGCTTATTGAAAGCTTTAAACAAATCACCGCTACCAACCAAAGAGCCCGTCTCCACCATCGGAAACGGGCTCTTTTAGTCAGGTTAAACCTCAATGATTATTTGACCGTCCAACGAATGTCAGCAGCGACACCGTCCTTCTTGTCACCGGGCTTCACGCCACGGAAATCATTTTCAGTCTTGCAACCTTCGGCGACGGCAGCCTTGACCTTGTCAGCCTTGGCTTTGAGTTCAGCGCCTTCACCCGTGATGGTCACGGTAAAGCGCGCATCGGACGCGATGGAATTCACCGAATTACCACCATTGAAGCCAGACACCACCGCATCAGGCACGGCCTTTTCGATTGCGATGATGCTTGTTGCGGCCGCGTGAACACAGTTCACATTACCGTAGTCACCGCTAGAGTGGCCGCCAGGCCCTTCAAGCGACACCGTCAACGTTTGCGTACCAGCCATAACGCCAGCAGTGGCAAGACCCAAAAGGAGCGCAACAGCGGGACGAACAAAATGCTTACTCATGACTATGGCTCCTATTACTTAAAGATTTCTTCAGTCGTGCGAGCGCCCATCGGACCCACACCCGGTTCAACCACCTTACCGTCAGCCGTGTTGTAGCCTGACGCCAAGAGACCCATCATGAGGAAGCGATAAAGGCGCTTACCTTCATCAAAACCATTGCCCGGGATACCCCATTCATACCAGGCATGACCGCCGCCATCAGCAGCTGGCGTACCTAAGTTGACATTGACAGTTGGGACGCCCAAAGCTGCCGGCACGTTGTCGTTAAGCGATGCGGCTTCAACAGGCAGTTCCTTCACGACGTCAATATCAGCCGTTTCAGACGCTTGCCAGAGGGCTTGCATGGCGATGTCGTTATAGTGCGGACGCTGATAGGCAGGACGGTCACCGAACCAAACGAGGTCCATCGTCACGGCATTCTTATCACCCGCCTTTAAGCCATAACGCGCATTTTCTGCGTCTAGAGCCTTCTTAAACTGCGGTTCGATCTGAGCGCGAATCGCAGAAAGCGGTGCCTGCGTTGGACTACGCATATCGACCATCAACGTGCAACGAGTCGAACGCCCTTCGGTCGGTTCGTCGCAACGCGCCGTGCCTACCGTGTAGGTCGTGCGTTCAGCCTTTTTATCGAGGTCCCAAGCGGTCTTAAGCTTGGCAATTTCGCTAATCGCACGCGTCATGGCCATCGTGGCAGACGGACGCTTGTCACCGAGCTTAAAGCCAGCGGGTTCGTTATAGCGAATTTCGAAGCGATAAGAGCCTAAATAATTAACAACGGCGTCACCTGGCACCGTGCTATCTGCGCCAAAGTTCGCAACAAAGTTGAGCGCATTATTGCCCTTGCCGGCTTCTTGGCTATAGCCATAGAGCTGCTTCATACCAGCCAAGTTACCTTGACCTTCTTCACCCGCGGTACCGCAAACCCAGATATCGTAGACCGGACGGATGTTGTGTTTTTTCATCAAGACGGCTGTCTGCATCACAGCCACCGTATTGATCATTGCATCCCCGAATCCAGGGACATAGATGCGATAGCCACCTTTTTTCTGAGCGTCTTCGAGGTCAACGTAGCGATGATAGGCCTTCTGATAGGCTTCATCTTCGATGACCTTACCATTCTTATCAAAGTGGACTTCGTCAACCAAAGCCTTCAGAGCGTCACGCGTAGGCACCACGGGTTCAGTGGCTTTCTGAAGTTTAACGGGTTCAAAAGGCGTTTCAGCGGGCGGCAAGACAGCAGGATTGACCGTATCGATATGACCTTCGAGCATCACCTTCGGGAACTGACCCTTGTAGCTCACAGCGCCCGGCTGAGCGCCATAGGTACCTGGAATACGCACGCAGACGTTATAAACGGGCTTACCGTCTACTAACTGGACGCCCGCGCCCTTGATCGTACCGTCAGCACAGGTCATCACGTCTTCAGGCGCAAAGCCCCATTCTTCAACAAGGCGGCGCGTAATTTCAGCCTGACGGCGCATTTCATAGCGCGACGGCGAAGCAATGCGAGCGAGTTCAAGCAAGGTATTGAAGCGCCACTTCTGCGCTTCGGGGCGCGTCGCTTCTTTCAAAAGTGCCTGCATCGCAGGATCGGCATTAAGTAAAGCAGCGTTCTGCTTCACGGTATCCGATACGACAGGCACTGCAGCATGAGCAGCAAAGGCAGCTGTGCACAATGCGGCTGCTAACATCGTCGGTTTGAAATTCATATCTTTCTCTCCTTGGTCTTAGGCTGATAGCATCCAAAGGCGACAAGTCACGCGTTTCGCGTATTTTGTCGACCTTTTTCAGCCAGTCCGAGGTTAAGTGTATTGCTCATATAACGAAGCCTCAATCATGATTTCTACTATCTACGAGTCCATCAACAGAGGCGAAACCCTTAAGACTATTGACATCAATCATGCAGTCAATTTTGACGGTATTTCATTATTTATTGACCTTAATAACAGATCAAAGTACTGCCGTTTTTGGGAGCTTCAAGACGTCGGTTTCCTTTTCATAAGTTTCAAGTTCAAAGACGGGTTTAGCTTGAGCGATGCCGCCGGCTATTGCAGCAAGACCCATCTTGAGAAAAAAGACGCCACGGGACAGAAAACAATTCTCAGGTTGTATGAGAGAAACAAAATTGGTACAAAATCGATGGTGCACCATGGATAAAATCCACTATAGGCCATGAATAAAATACCGTATTGACCATTGAATTTATTCTCTCTAAATCATTGCCTTTACCCGTCGGCGAAGGTGCGGTCATATGTCAGACAGAGACGCCTTATGCTGTCGCAAGCGGTGTTTTAGCGCATAACCTATGGTCGATTTGATCAATAACCTACGATTCACCATTGGCTTTGAATGCTTTACTCGCTTTGCGAAAAAGCTCAATGGCCTTTAACACATTTTGACGCTCAAATAAGCAGAATGCCCGCCTTCGCGAGAAGACGGGCATTGACCCTCAATCAACTTGACTCTTTGATTGAATCTTTTTGACGCTTACTTCTTGGCAGGTAACTTACCTTCCGCGCGAAGCATGTCAAGCACCTGGTCAACCGGCAAGGACTTCGTCACCTTACCGTCATAACCCTTGACGTCATGCGCTTTGAAGAGCGAATTGACGATGGCTTCTTCAGTGGCTTCGATCGTAGCCATGAAGATCGGCGTCATATCGTCGTTCTGAACTTCGGTCACCTTCAAGGTGTCGAGCTTCTTGCCGTTATGGGGCACTCGGTTTTGTTCAGCGGTCGAGAAAGCGATCGCGAAGTCGCCAGAGCCGTTCGAAGCAATACCACCGGCCTTAGCCAAACCCATGAAGGCACGCTTAGCCACGCGTTCGAGGTTGCGAGAATCGATCGGGGCGTCGGTCGCGACGATCATCATGATGGAGCCGTCAGCGCATTCGATTTCTTTCTGCCACGGATAGCCACCAAGCTTTTCGCCCACAGCCACGCCGTCCACATTCAAGAAGCCGCCGAAGTTCGTCTGAACAAGCACGCCAACCGTGTAGCCGCCCATGCTCTTCGGAAGCACACGAGAAGAGGTGCCGATACCACCCTTGAAGCCAAAAGCCTTCGTACCAGAACCAGCACCGACGACACCTTCTTCAACCGGGCCAGTCTTAGCCGTCGTGATGGCCTTCAAAACATCCTTAGGCGTCAAGAAGCGAGCGCGAATATCGTTAATACCACCGTCGTTTGTTTCACCGACCACACCGTTCACAGAACGAACGTCGCCATTATCCTTGAAGGAGAACGTGTAGTCGATAATACCGTCAAGACCAGCAGCCACGTTCAACGTGTTCACAAGCACGATAGGCGTTTCGATATTGCCAAGTTCCTTCACCTGAGGGTAGCCCGTCATCTTACCGAAACCGTTGGCAAGGAAGATACCAGCCGGAACCTTTTCTTTAAAGATGTTGCCACCGTGCGGCAAAATCGCGGTCACACCAGTGTGAGCGCCCTTCTTATCGTCGTGCACATTCACCTGGCCAACCAAAACGCCTTTCACGTCGGTAATTGCATTATGTTCACCAGTCTTGAGCACACCGAATTCGATGCCATATTCGCGCGGACGCAGGTCATCCTTAGCCACAGCGGCGCCAGCCATCATCACGCCAGCGATAGCACCAGCCACGAGCGTCTTCATAAAGTTCATTTGTCTTCTCTCCTCAGAAAAGCAGTTGGTCACACTGCGAAAGAGGATACCGAGCCTGTCGCAAAGTTGAAATGCCGTAAAAACCCTCTCTTTAAGACGACATATAACGGGTTAGTCCTTACTGTAAAGTGAATTTTTAAAGAAACAACGTGGCTTTTTGAGGGTTTTTGCTCGTAAAACAAAACCCCGTAAGGACTAACGATAGGTCCTTAACGGGGTCCTTTTTTGTAACAAAACTTTGAGTCCCAAAAGCTAAGGGCTCAACTAACCATTACTTCGTGGGCTCCATGGCGATCGGCAAAATCAAGGCCTTCACCCATTAGAAAAAATCTAACAACTGAGGACGCTTAAACCGACTTTCAGAACAAATGCTTTGCAGTTATACTGTCCAAACACATTGGAGTTTTGCATGTTAGGTTTTTTTGAGGTCAAATCTACAAAGCGATTTGATGACTGGTACGCTAGTTTGAGGGATATGATCGCGAAGAAAGCGGTTGACCGAAGAATTGCCCGAGTCGCAGCTGGCCTGTTCGGTGACGTTAAACGCGTGGGAAAAATTTCAGAATTGCGTATTGATGTCGGACCAGGCTATCGCGTGTACTTCACCACAGTGAACGGTGAGGTAATATTCCTTCTCGCTGGTGGTGACAAGAGAACACAACAAGCTGATATAGATACTGCAACCCGATTAGCAGAAAATTTGGAGTTGTGAGATGAGCACAGATAAAGTTAAAGTATCACCCTTCAACCCCGTGGATAACATGGAAACAGACGAAGAAATCATTGAATTTATCGTCGACTGTTTCGATGAAGACCCCGAAGGACGCGTATACCTTCGAGCCTGCCAATTTCTAGGCGACTCACGAGGCATCCTCAAAGCATATGAAATCTTGCAGAGAGCGACTAGAGAGATCGCCTCTAGAAATCAACAGACTTCGCTTAAACACGCAATTGCGTAACAACAACGTTAAGTCACCACAGCCCTCGGTACTACTGAGGGCTTTTTGAGGGTTTTTGCTCGTAAAACAAAACCCCGTTAAGACAAACGATAGGTGCCTAACGGGGCTTTCTTTTGTAACTAGATTTTGAGCTACAGAGCCTCAGCGCTCAAACCTGTTACTTTGTGGGCTCCATGGCGATCGGCAAAATCAAGGCCTTCACGTCGACAGGTGCCTTCATCAAGTCGTTTTCGAGCAAGAACTTCTGATCGGCTTCAAGCCCCTTGATGTCAGCTTCGGTCACGGTGTTGTAGTAGTGCGACCAGTTGGCGAGCTTTTCAGCATCAGCCAACGAAATACCGTGTTCTTTGGCACCAATCGCCAAAGCTTCCTGCCAATTGGCCTTCATCCACTCATAGGCTTCGCGTTCAACACGCACCACCGTTTCAAGCGCTTCAGGATGCTTTTCAGCAAAGCTCTTCGAGACCGTCATCATAAGGTTCACGTCAACCAAACCCTTGGCCGTCGTAATGACCTTGCAACCAGCTTCTTCAGCCTTGATGATGCCGCTAGCGGCCACCAACGCTGCATCGACCTTGCCAGCAATCGCAGCCGTCATAGCGGCATTGGGATCCATCGACAAGAATTCAACGTCATCGGCCTTCATGCCGTTCTTTAGCAAAGCAGCAACGAGCATTTGATGGAGCACCGTTCCACGAGGACCCGCGACCTTCTTGCCCTTGAGGTCCTTGACCGTCAAGGTTTCACCAGGCTTACCAATAATGGCAAAGGTATCCGTCGGACGAGACACACCGCTAGCAACCATCACCGGGATCCCAGCACCATTGGCCATCAACAACGAGGCCGTGTTCATTACCGCGGACACATCCACAGCACCTGCAGCCATGGCTTGTGCTTGCTTTGCACCCGAATTAATGGACTTCCACTCAACCTTGACGCCATCCTTTTCAAAGGCCTTTTCAAGCATGCCCTTGTCTTTCATCACCATGTTCTGAAGGTTAAAGGGTGACTTCACATAAACAATCGTGACCTTCTCAGGCATCGTTGCAAAAGCGCCCATAGAAAACGCTGCCAACGTCATCGCCAAAAGTGTCTTTTTCATCTTTGGGGTTCCTTATTGCTAGTAAAAAAATCTTGTAAAACCGTTTCGACCAACGACCCTACGCCTGGCGTCGCCATGGTGCGCGGATAGTCAGCCTCAAATGTATAACGTTCAACCACACGCCCCTCTTTTAGACGATGGATCGTGCGAGACAATAAAACCGCTTCCGTGACATCATGCGTCACTAAGAGTGTCGTCACGGGTCGAGCCGCATGGATTCGAATAAATTCATCAGACAACCGACGCCGCGTCAACGCATCTAACGCACTAAACGCTTCGTCCATAAGTAAGAGGTCAGGTTCTGCCACCAAGGCTCTCGCCAATCCCACTCGCTGACTCATGCCACCAGAGAGCATGCTCGGCATGGCATTCGCGGCCTCTGTGAGACCCGTAAGCGCCAAAACGTCATTCACTTTTTGCGTTCGTATATCGTCTGGCAGGTGGCGCACGGCCACTTCAATATTGCGTCGTACGCTCATCCATGGAAACAAACGATGTTCTTGAAAGACCACCGCTGTTTTAGGCCGCGCGACTTCGTGGCCATCTTCAAAAAAACGAATCGTGCCTGCGTCTGGCGCTTCAAGGCCAGCTAAAAGCCGTAGGAGTGTCGTCTTACCACACCCACTTTCGCCAATCACCGCACTCACCTCACCCGCAGGGAGCGTAAGCTTCAAGTCGTTGACGGGGATTACTGTACGGTCAGCGCTCTTGTAGGTTTTCGTGAGGCTTTCAATCTTGACTTCAATCATCGCGTGCCTCCAACGAGTTTGCGTGTAAGCGCATTCACAAGCCAGCCAATCACTGCATCGGCTAAAACGCCTAACACTACGATCGTAATAATCCCGACAAACACCACATCGGTCTTACCAAATTCAGAAGACTCTGTGATCAAGAACCCTAAACCTGACGACGCAGCGATTAACTCGGCACCGACCAATGCTCGCCAACTGTAGCCAAATCCCATCCGAAGCCCAGCCAAGATCCCGGGCATAGCGCCAGGCAAAAGCACCATCCTAAAGCGCTCCGTAGGCGTAAAGTGTAGGAGCGTTGCCACTTCGTTGAGTTTTGGATCAAGCGACTTGACGGCCGTCAAAGCACTCAAATAAATCGGGAAGAAGCTCGATAAAAAGACGATAGCAATCTTTGGTGCCTCATCGATACCGAGCCACAAAATCAACACAGGAATCAAGGCTAAGGGCGGCGTCAGACGCAATGCTTCTACCACTAAATGAGCCGTCCAACCTGCCTTTGGACGCAGTGCAAACCACACGCCGCAACCAATCCCCACCACACTCGCCAACGCAAAGCCCGTCAACGTACGCATGGTGCTCATGCCAATATGCGACCAAAGGTTGCCCGATTGCCATAGTTCGACAAAGGCAGACCAAACCGCTTCGGGTGACGGCAGCAAAATAGCCGGTATCTGACCATACGTGGTCGTGAGCCACCAAGCCAGCAAAAGACCGATTGGAATAATGAGTGAAAGTAAACGTTGCATGATCAGCATCTTAGGCTAATCAGCCTAAATTGAGCTTAACTCAACAAAAATCACCTTTTCGACTGAACTCCGATATTGTGCCAAAGGTGAGAATGATTCGCAAAACCTATTTAACTTTCGTCACGATATACTTGATTGAACCGACATTTGGAAAACTTTTATGGATCTCGATACAATCATTGCCGGCATCACGAGTTCAATTGGCATTGCCTTTTTTTGGTTTGAAATGAGCCGCCTCATTTGGCCTGCCAACAGTATGGCCATTCGTTATCCTAAGTGGCTTAGAGCCCTACTCGACATTCCAGAATCTCAGAAAGATTTAACGCATACAGCCTTTCCTGGGCATCGCTTTACCAATCAGGAGTTTGCGCGTGCCGTCGGCGTCCGATCGTCTCTGAAACATTTGATTCGCCATTCGGGTCGCCGTGCGCCTGAGGCTTATGGTCGCAGGTTTTACGTATGGATGAACTTGTTTTCAGCGAGCGCCATTCTTTATGCATTAACACCCTACTTGGTGTACGGCACCTTTGACTACAACTCGCCCGCAAGTTCTGCAGCTGCCACGTTGATGTTTTTGATGGGCGGCTTTATCGTGAAAGCAGCAGCTGACCATCGCATTCGTTTGATTCGTTTGAAGCTTGATCATGCTGCACGCCAAAAAGAGGTCGACCATCGTGATGACGGCTTAGCTCAATAAATGGGTGTGGCGCGGCGCCATCTGAGCACTCAAGTTATTCCTACCAACCTGAACCAAGCACCATGTTAAAGCGCATATAGAAAAACGGACGCTCCGCGTAAGAACGTCCGTTATTGATGTTTGAATTGGTCGTCTGAAATTAAATCATCACGCCCTTATAGATCAGTTGGCACCCTAAAAGCACCATCACTACGCTAAGCAAGACCACAATGAGACGCGGCTTACTCTTACGTGCAATCTTGGCACCGAGTTGTGCGCCAAAAATCGCACCGCAACCCACTGCAATAGCGGGTGCCCAAACAATATGGTCTAAGAGTGCGTGACCCAAAACACCCACAGCCGCACTCACCATTAAGACAAAAGTTGACGTCGCCACCGCCACTAACGGCGGGAAGCCTAACAAGAAGACCATAATAGGCACATGCACGACACCACCACCGATGCCCAAAATCGAACTCAAGAAACCGACAAAGAGCGAACAAAACACCCCTAGCGCAATCTTGCTTTTGGGCAAGGTCGTCGGGTCGAAGTCGTCCGCCGACATCGTGGCCTTTTTGCCTCGAGAGTTCCAATACATGAAGGCACCCAAGAAGGCGAGCGTACTACCAAAAAAGATAGAAAAGCCTGGTCCAGAGAACCACGTGCTCACATAACTCCCTAAAAAGGCGCCCGGTATCGTTGCTAAAGCAAAAGGCAACGCGGCCTTCAACATAATGCGCTTTTGACGGAAATAAGCCCAGGTGCCAGACAAGGCATTGAGTAGCACGCCAAATAAACTCGTGCCCACAACCTGTTGAACGGTACTAAACGTACTTCCGCTCGGTGGCATTAAGAAGTACATAAAGAGCGGAACCATAATCAGGCCACCGCCAATCCCGACCAAGGCACCGAACGAGCCGACACCAATGCCAAGAATAAAAAGCTCAATGAATTCAATCATGATTTAGCCAAACCGAGGGAGTTTTGCGAGAACGCATGTTGGCGAAGAAATTTCAACAAAAGAGATCATACACCTGAAAACAATGCCTTTTGCATGAAAAGGCACCAAGGAGCGCGCAAAATTCATTATCGTGCTTCGATTTGATCAAAAAACGGGACTTCAGCATGAAATCCCGTCGATTTGATCTACGAATCTTGGCTCGTCTTAACGAGATGCCCAGAGTTCGTGAACCGCTTGGTGAATCGCATCCACATCAGCCTTGAAACTCCCTTGGACAAAGCCTTTGGCACCACCGCCACGACCATTCAACGCTTTATTGAGTGTCGTACTCCAAGGACGCAACGTCTCGTCCGAGTACGCCAACACATAACTATAAACACCGGGCGCCGTTTGCGAGAGCACCACAATCAATGGCGACTTTTGGGCTTCAGCAAGCATCGTGCAGAAATGACGTAATTCAAAAGGCGTCAAACCATCTTCAACGAGCACCAAGGGATCATCCGTGGCCGCGATGGCTTGTGCCTTGAGCGTAAAAATCGTCTTAGTCAATTCAGCGACCTTAGCCTCTTTCGTAGCCAATTCATTTTGAAGGCGTTCAACAGCAGCACTAATTTCGAGTGGCTTAGCGGACAACAGGTTCGACACTGTACGGGTTTCGCGGACACGAGCATCATAGTCACGCAACGCGCGCAAACCACAGACAAAAGTAATACGCGTTCCGCCACGATGCTTCATAGAGCTCAGCACCTTGAGGCAACCAATTTCACCAGTACGCTTAACATGGACACCGCAACACGCACAGCGGTCACACCCTGGGACATCCACGATACGCACTTTGCCAGTTAAAGCTTTTTTGCTGCGGTAGTCCATGGCATCGAGCTCAGCTTGCGTCGGAAAAAGAACCTCAACTTCAAGGTTTTCGGCAATCGCTTCGTTCGTGCGACGTTCCATCTCGGCCACATCTTCATCGGTCATCACGCCACTAAAGTCACAGGTGATGACATCATCGTCCATATGAAAGCCTACATTATCAAAGCCAAAGGCTTGATTGACGAGTCCAGAGAAGATATGTTCGCCCGTGTGGTTTTGCATGTTGTCAAAGCGGCGCTCCCAATCCAATACACCTTCAACAACCTGGCCAACTTCAAGCGGTGCCTCGCAATAGTGAACAATGCCAGCATCCGTACGACGTACATCCGTCACTTTGACGCCACCAAGCGTCCCTAAGTCCGCCGGTTGACCACCGCCTTCAGGATAAAAAGCCGTATCTTCCAACACGACTTCAAAACCTTTCTTACCTTCTGCGACACTCAGAACCTTCGCCGAAAACTCACGAACATAAGCATCGCGATAAAAGAGCTCATCCATCTCAGCCATAGCGAAACCTTCAAAACCACCTATAAGAACATTAATAGACGCAATCAACACATTGCATCAGTAATCATACGCGCTTGAGGTACGAAGCAAGGCACGCATGGCTTTGAAACTAGCTTTCTCACCGACCCCAAAAAAGACGCCCCGAGCCTAAGCCCGAGGCGTTAAAAAGACAACTCACACGATAAGCATCGGTGAGTCATCCCTACCGACTATTAGGTGATCTTTGGCAAATCCTTTAGTCACCCCAAACCAAATATGGAGGCTTATGTCGTTAAAAAGCTCGTACCATGCGAGCTGACCTCATGCAACAAACGAAAAGCATCGAGCTTAGTGACGATCAGATAGCGAACTTTGAAACACGTGCCTTTCCTGAATAAAAAGTATAGAGAGACGCAAGCTAAGCCTAAATTCCGAAAATTTTCGGTTTTGCTATAGTTGTTAGACCAACGCTTTGAGGCTTCGCTATGAATTCGTTTAACCGTCGCATCCTGTTAGTCGCTTTAGGCACCACGCCTCACTTAATGACGATGACGTTAAGTGCTCTATATAAGACGTATCCCGATGAGATGCCGACCGAAATTCATGTGGTCACCACAAAAAGAGGCGCCGAATGCGCCCGAGAAACTTATTTAGATCCTCAAGGCGGTCTCTTAGCGGACTTCTATCGCGACTATCAATTAACACCGGCCACGTTTGACGAACACCACATCCATACGATTCCCGGTGACGATGGCGCCCCACTTGAAGACATTCGTACGCAAGCTGACGGCTCTCGTGCCGCAGACTTTATCGTGTCGTTGATTCGTAATTTCTGCGCCGATCCAAAGGCCTCACTACACGTCTCCATTGTGGGCGGACGTAAAAGCATGGGCTTATTGTTAGGTAGTGCCATGACGTTTTATGGCCGAGACCAAGATAAACTCTCGCACGTACTCTCGCCCATGGAATATGCACCTGGGCAATTTTCATACCCGACGCCAGAGGATCTCGAATCTAAACCCGACATCGTCAGTTTGGGCGAAATACCGTTTTTACGGTTGCGCCCGGTCTTACCACAAGTGCTCTTGAGTGAGCAATATAGCTTTGGCGATATTGTCGAAGCGTCACAAACACAGATTTCGCAACCGCCGCACGCGCGTGTTGTGAACCACAAGAATAAATACACACTCCATTGTGACGGGATTAGGATCAAATGCGAGCAGCGTGCCGTGGGCTTATATACGTGGCTATTGTTACGTCAAAAATTGGGACGCATGACCCATATTTCGTTTGGCGCCATGGATTACGAAACGTTCTTTTTCTTGCGCCTACAGTTCTTGCAAGTGTTGGAGCCACTCTTAAACGAATCGAGTTGGCAGAAAGCGCCAGAAACGTATCTAGGCATCCCGCATGATCGGTTGTTGCAAATTCGTCGCCGTCTGATGAACCAAGGTATTCAAGATCCGCATGAATACTTTTTGGCCTTTCAGGCTGAACTCACTGAAAATGAAAAGAAGGCGCTCTCCCAAACGGCAGGTGACTTTGCGCGCAAGCTCTCCACGCTTAGAACCAAGATCAACGACAAGATCACCGATCATTTACAAGTTGCGATTCCAGACGTTACGAAACGCCGTTGGCGTCAATACTTCATTGAATCTAACGAGCAAAAAGACGACTGCGTCTATCAGTTGCGCTTGATGCCAAACCACATCGATTTACCAGACGACCTCTTAGCGTTAGTTCAAAAAGCAGACAAGTCTGCTGCTGGTTACTGGCGGCACGTATAGCGTCAAGTGCGACCAGGTAAGGTTTTCAGCAAGCGCGAGCCTGGTCGCAAAACGGTACAATCATTGAATGCTGTCAAACCATTTTTGAATCACGTTCTGTTGACCGTGTCCGACTTCAATGATCCGCCAAGAAACGCCTCGAGAACTCTACCAACGTCTTGAATCGCAATTGTCTCCTCTATTGCATGACGTCTTGCGTAGTGAATTGCCTCAAATCGATCCGAGCGGCTGGTGGGACAATTTGGTGTTGCCCACGTTAACGACCATACAGCTTGAACACGTTCAGGCAAAGCACGACTTAGAGCAGTTTGACTATCCCGCCTTGGTCAATATCTTCTACAAGAACTGGCGACTCATTCGACCGCGCGTCAATATGAGTAACCATGTGACCAATTACCTTTTCACGCTCAAAACCTTGCGTAACGATGTCGAACATCAACCGAATATCGAGCTTGATGATGCTAAGCGCAAGTATTTCGAAGAAACGGCTCGGCTTGCCATCGAGCAACTCATGCAGTCGCCACATATCTCCGTCTGTCGTCGACCCAATAAACGCTTCTTTCAGGTCTTTGGTCTTTTAGTCTGTGCGGCGCTCATTGGTGTGGGTCTATATTCGAATCGGGACGTTTGGACTGACGAAGAAACAAAGACCGTTGCTCAAAATTTGACACAACGTGATCAAGAACTGCAAAAGTTAGGTGCCTGGCTCGCTTCGCCCACCGTCAATCTTTGCATGAGTTACCAAAGACCAAAAGACGGTAGTTGGAGTAGACACTACACGGTGCGCGCCAAACTCGAAAGCGGCAAGCTTTTAGAAGAAAAAACTGGCGACAAGCGCTTTAAAGCCGATCGTTATTATTTGATCCAACACTGGAAAAAGACGGATGAATATACGATCATTCCGTTGCCTGAAGGCCTTAACCACGCCCCGCACACCGAGACCTTGCTCCATGACACCACGTCACGCGCGTGGATGATTAAAGCGGGCTGGAAAGACTGCAAAAAACCTGGCGAAAATTAAAGCGATCTTTTGTGTGTTAGCGAGCACTACGCCAATCAAAGGACTTAGATTTCACTTCAAAGGCGCAGAGCCTAATGTTACTTTCGATGGCCTCAGACTCGGTGAGTTCGAGGCCACGCTTTTCTTTTGGAATGTCGAGCGTTAACGCGACAAACGTTGCGCCTTTGTCGCAAACTGCCGCTGCCAAATGGACAGGCAAAGTCCCAATCACCGTGTCACCCGGCTTCACGTCGTCAGGCTCGAAATTCTCTTTGAAGACATCAATCGTGATGGACTGACGCTTAATCCACGCGACGGTGCCGGCGTGCCGACCAATGAAATAGGTTGTCATAGCGTTTTCCTCCTTATCGCTCGTGAGATTATTTGGTGGCTGCTTTTTGAACTTGACGGATTTTCCGCTGCCACGTCTCAATGGCTTCAATGAGCGCTCGACACTGTTGCTCGCCTAAGACGCGCTTATCTCGCTGCTTCATGCCTAGTGACAAGGCGAGTTCAATTTCAGCGGCCGAAATCCCTCGCTGCAGACAACGCAAATTAAAGTGATTCGTGATTCCCATGTGATGACTCCTTATAAAAAAACCGTGATCCCAGGTTCACTTTAACCTTGAAAATCCTTCACACCAAAAACGGCAAATTTGCGAAAACCTGACAAGCGAGAGCACCCATTTATAGTGAACGTAGATCAATCTCAATCGTCAAAAGGAGTTCACGATGAGTCGCAGCAAACATTTGAAGCCTCTGACACCCGCGAAGGCCAATGCTTCTATTAAGTCTCTGATTTTGAATTTGGTCGATGACCTGGGCGACCTAGAAGACATCACCCATGACGATTGTGACTTTTTGCTTGAGCGGTTAACCGAATTGAGGCTGTCGCTCGAACAAACTAAAAAGCGAGGCGGTCTCGTCGTCATTGAAGAAGACGACACACTGATCACGGCGTACCGATGTGGCACCTTTAATGCTTTTTATCGCGATCCCGCAAAATCCCATCCAAAGCTCTCGCGTGCTGAGCAAGCTTTTGTTGAAAACTACTATGCCAATCACTAACCAAGCACGCTTCGTAGAGACCGTTCACGACACGGTCTCTTGTCGCGTTACTCACTCGACACGCATCGAATGCCATCGTTTTGACCCAATGGCTGGCAAAGAAACACTGTGTTTTTATCCTGACGGCCGTTGGTGCTATCAAAACGAAACAGACACCCTCACAGGGCAAACGACCAGTCAATCGATTGGGCGGCTGCTTCAGACGCTCGAAGAGGCGTTAACGACTGAAGACGAACGCCCCTACGCACCGTCCTATGCTAGCGCCTCGCATTGGCACGTTGAGATCTACTTTCATCACGTGCTCGTCAAACGAGAATCGGGCCCCGTTTTACCGGCAGCCATCACGCCATTAGCTTCGGTCGACCATTGGCTTTACGCGTCTCTTGGTCTGCCACGTCACTTTTTCACATCAACAAAAGGTGAAGCGCGCGCGTAGCGTGATGATGATTTCATCATTACTCATCAATATGAGACATGATTGGACGCTCTAATAGTGTTCTAATAAGGTTTACCTAGCCGCTTCGGTATAATGTAACCATTTCTTTTAATGTGTTCGGCCAATCCCGTTCGGGGATCTTTGCCACTGCGAGTCCACTCATGCATCAGATTTTGAAGTCCGCTGCCGTCGCTGTCACGGCTGTCTTTGCCTGTGCCTATTCTTATGCTGCCGACTTTTCGGCTCAGACGATCCGTTTAGCCCATACGGCCGCCGTCTCTCACGCACACCATGAAGCAGCCCAACTCTTTGCAAAGAATGTGGCTGACCGCACGGGTGGCAAGGTCAAGGTTGAAGTCTATCCTGCTGGCGAATTAGGTGACCAGCCGGCGTTGGCCGAACAGGTCACGTTGATGGCCTTGGATGGCGCTGTGGTGAGTTTAGGTAACCTCGCCATGTATTCCAAGAAGTTGAACGCCATGACGGCGCCCTTCCTCTTTGCGGATTACGACCATGCACACCGCACGATCGACAATTTCGTCATGCCCTGGATGAACGAAGGCTTGGCGCAGCACGATGCCATCGGTCTTTCGATGTTTGACTATGGCTTCCGTCAGACCACCACGAAGGGCGTGCCCATTCATACGGCCGCTGACCTCAAGGGTCTCAAGATTCGCGTTCCGCCTTCCACGGGGCTTTTGGCGGCCTTTGATGCCGTTGGCGCCAACACGCAAAAGATTGCTTACTCCGAACTCTATACGTCTTTAAAGCAAGGCGTGGTCGTGGGTCAAGAAAACCCGGTCTTCACGATTTTGGCCGACTCGCTTTTTGAAACCCAAGACCAGTTGGCACTCACGAAGCACTATTTTGACTGCCAGGTCATGCTCTTTAATAAGACCTTCTTTGAAGGTCTTAGCCCAGAACTGCAGAAGATCTTGAAGGAAGAAGCGGTCAATGCTCAGAACTTGACCCGTGATCGTATCAGCCACGGTGAAGCCGCCGTCATTGAAGAATTGAAGGCCAAGGGCATGAATGTCACGACGCCCGATCGCGAGTCCTTCGTGAAGATGATGGCCCCGGCTTATGACAAGATTGGTGAGCTCGCTGGCAAGGACGAAATGAAGAAGCTCCTTGACGCCGTCGACGCGGCTCGCACGAAGTAATCGAGTCATTCGTCATGTTGATGTTCGTCATTTTCGCCGCGGTGTTGGTGCTCATGCTCATTGGCGTGAGCACTGCCGTGACCATGGGCTTTGCGTCGATTGCCACCTTCCTTTTTGCTGGTGGCGACCCCGTAAGACTCTTTTTGGTACCGCAACGCATGTTTGCGCAGGTCTCTGGCATTACCTTGATGTCCATTCCCTTTTTCTTATTGATGGGGAACCTGATGACCGTGGGCGGCGTGAGTCAAAGCCTGTTTGGCTTTGGTCGCGTGTGCTTAGGTCACCGTTGGGGTGGGCTATCTAATGCGGCCATTGTAGCTTGCGTTGTGATGGCAGCGATGTCAGGATCTGCCGCTGCGTGCGCTGCTGGGATCGGCATGATTGCCATTGCGGAAATGACGAAATCGGGTTACGGGCGCCCTTTTAGTTGCGCAACGATTGCTGCGGGCGGTGCGCTCGGCCCCATTATTCCGCCCTCGATTACACTCATTTTGTACGCGGGACTCACGCAAACAAGTGTCAACGCCCTCTTTGCGGCGGGCGCAGTACCAGGCCTTTTGCTCGGCATTGGCTTTATGGCATGGTCTAGCTTTGTGTGCGCACGTAAGGGCTATGCCAAAACGACGCCCGTGCCCATGCGTGAACGATGGATTGCGTTTAAAGAAGCCTTCTTTGCCTTGATGACCCCCGTGATCGTCATGGGTGGGATGTTTGGCGGCCTCTTTACAGCGACTGAAGCCGCTGCTGTAGCGTCACTCTATGTGATGTTCTTAGGCTTTTTCGTCTACGGAACATTACATGTCAAAGACCTCCCGCGGATCTTTTGGGAAACCGTGGAGCAAACAGCTAAAGTCATGTTTGTGATTGCCACAGCGGGCTTTTTTCAGTATGTGCTCCTTTATACGCGTATTCCACAACAAGCCATTGCCTTTATTTCAACCTCTTTTGCAACGGTTGCGCCTGTCCTTTTGATCATCATTGCGTTGCTCGTTTTGATGGGTTGCTTCATGGAAGGGACGGCTATTTTGTTGATCACCGTACCGATTTTTGTGCCGTTAGCGAAGTCCTTTGGCTATGACGTCATTCAGTTGGGCGTCGTGATGTGTATTGCTTTAGCCGTTGGTGTGCTTACGCCACCCGTCGGGTTGAATCTATATGTGATGAGTTCGATTACCGGCGAAAAAGTGATTGAGATTGCCAAAGAAGCCGTGGGCTATGTGTTAATCATGGTGTTGGCGGCCATTGCTGTGGCCTTTATTCCTGAACTCTCGTTGAGTCTTGCTCGTTTGGTGAATTAGTTTCAGTGCTTCGCTAAGTAGTATGCTTTTGAAGTTTAAGGAGACCGCTGTGAACGCTTTACTAACGCTTTTAGGTACGCTCGATCGCGCTGTGAGTTTAGTCGCTCGCTCAGTGAGTGTCTTTTGCTTAGCGGCGATCTTTGTCCTCTTTTTGGCCAATATCTTCGTTCGTTTTGTGCCCGTTTATAACTTCACGCAAACGGACGACTGGATTCAAATTTTCTTGGTTTGGATGATTTTCCCGGGTGCGATGGAACTCGTGCGTACGCGTAGTCACTTTATGGTTGACGTCCTCACCGAACGGTTGGCTGGTACCCCAACTGGGCACGTTTGTCGGCTGATCGTCACCCTCATTGAATTAACGACCTATGCCCTCATCTGTTGGTATGGCTGGGTTTGGGTGATGCGCGCCCAGGCGACCTTTCAATCGATTCCGTGGTTACAAGTGCGCTGGGCCTATGCTGCGATACCTGTGAGCGCCTTCTTTATGACGCTCTATGGATGTCGAGATTTTATCCAAGCGTTGTTAGCCTTTAGAGGGCCTAAAACGAACTAAGGCCATCGACGAAGCGACAAAAAGCCTGACAACATTCCGTTTGCCAGGCTTTTTTTCTTTGCAGCAAGCGTCGCGCGTTTATCGGTTTTCGCGACGCTTTTCTTGATATTCAAAGTAGTACGTGCCACCCGCTTGCGAAGGTGCCTTGATGAAGCGGTTTTCGATCATGACGACCTCTTCTTCGTGGAGCACCTTGGCGATACGTTTTAAGAGGCTCTTGCCTTCGCAACACGTCACTTCTTTCGGGATCAGACTCAAGAGTCGTTCATCGAGCCCAATTGGGAACAAATGCCGCTGATCGGCATAAGGCGACGGGCAACCCTTTTCGATAAAGACTTCAAGCACAATCGGCGTATTCGGGACGCTTACCATCAGTTCGGTCGACTTCAAAATACGCGAAGCGGCGACCCAAGCCACAGCCTCGGCAATTTCGAGAGGACTCGCCTCTTCGGCCATCATCCGTTCCACGACGTAGGTGAGGACATCGATCGTTTCAGGCGTCATCGTCTCAAATCGCGTCACCGATTTGGAGCCCACCAACATCGGCGCCAAAAATTGTTCATAAACCTTCGCTTTGTCGAGCGTCATGATCTCATCCTTATTATTTTCTGGTATTGGCTCAACCACCCATCGTCCCCACCGCATCCACTAGATACGCAGGCTAGGCATGGCGTTAAACCACTTTGGTCACTCAAAAAACATTGTCAATCTTTACAGTTTACTGCTAAGTCTAGCGTTTTGCGCATGGTTGTTTGTCCGAAGCGACACATTTTTGTGCGCTTGAAGTGAGCCATCACACCACCCCGATCGGGTTGAGATTCAATGATCTTCATTGCGCTCTAATGGTGCATCACCAAGATCTTCCCTCACCCGTGCCTTTGCGATAGACTTCATCATAGAAACGTTTTATAGAAGTCATTGATGACGACTATGCCTTTCACGTTTCAGGAGGTTGACATGTCTGTACAAATGACCATTACCTTACCTGCCGTCATGGCCGAACGGCTCGAAACGCTCGCTACCGAAACCGAGTTAAGTAAAGACGACTTGGTATTAGAAGGATTACGTACGCTTTTTGCTGCGCGCCTCGATCGAACGGTCGCACTCGTCACCGAAGAGCAACTCGCAGCCGTCCTCAATATTCTTGATACTCCCACGCCACCCGATGTAACCGATCGCATTCGCAAAACACTGACGACGCCTTACGCATGGGAAGAAAAGTAGTCGAGCATCTGGTGCACACCTAAACGAAGCGTTAAGCCTTCACGAAGCGCCTTTTGCACCTGGAACGATTGTCGCCTTTAAGCGTCGTTTGATTAATACGATTCAAAGCGCAGTTCTATAACACACTGTCAACCGGCTCATCAACTCACCATTGAGCAGTCAGGAAGTATTTAGGCAAAAACAAAAAAAGATGCCGGGAAGACCCTTCACTGTCGACCCGGCATTAAAAAAAGCATAGTAAAACCCCAAAAATTTCAACCTATGCTTAAAAGGTTTCAACCAATGCTAGAAGTACAGAAAGCATTGGTGATGACATCCCGTTAACGTTCTTGCCTAAACAAAGAACCTCAACGCGTGTTTTTGGAAAGACAAACCTTGATTATGCATGGACCAGTTCGCATAACAAGTATCTAACAGCTAGCCTGCTTAACCTAATAAAAAGCAGACGGAGTCATACTAAATGAAGTTTAAGGATTTTTGGAAGTCTCATAGGGAAAATACTACTTATGATGTTGTTTTCCTCTCGCTTTTTACCTGCCATTCAAGGAATATGCAAAGAGACATGATTTTGTCTATCCAAAACGGCAACTTTACCAACCACTTTTAAGAGACACTTAAGAAACGCCTGTTTTTCAGATGTTTTGTAACCTGTCGCACTGTATAGCCTACGTTTATAATTCAAATGCACGCATTTTGATCAGAAAAACGCCTAATTCCCCTCTACAACAGACTTTTTTGGTCTATTTTGTTGCATTTTGCACGAGATTAATGTCAAACAAATGCAACAGCGTTTGTCGCAGTCGGTTACAGTCCTCGTCCCGTGCTACGATTGCAATTGTGTTCACCGCTCAACATTAGGAGGCAATCATGGGGATTAATCGACGGACTTTGCTTCAAGCCTTGCTCGCACTACCCGTTGTTAGCCTCGCGAATCGTGCCAAAGCTGCGGTGACTTTGGCCACGCCTACAATTCAAACCGCGCCAACGCCTTTTGAAACGAATCTTCGCTGGGCGATGGACGCAGAGCTCACGCCGTGTCGCCATTATGGCGCTCAAGATGCTATGCCTGCCTTCAAAGCAAAAAGACACACGAAGCCGTGTGTCTTGCATGTCGAGATATAAAACACTCGACGCGGGTTAACGTGACATCCGTCGTCGACCTATTGGACGTTTTCGACCTGACCACACCAAAGTGCGTGCGGCAATACGCCCGAAAACTGCCGCAGACGCCAAGAGGTCACCATAAAGCGCATGTTCGCCATGAATACCCCCCGTCACGTCACCCGCAGCCGTCAAGCCTTCGATCGGCTGCCCATAGCGATCAAGCACACGTGCCGTTTCATCTATTTCGATGCCACCATAGCTCGTCAAGAGTTTAGGTGTGAGTTTACTGACTGAAAAAGGCTTCTCGATCACGCGTAAGAGTCTTGGATCACGCCCAAAGGGGTCAGGACGCTCAAGCATCACACTTTCGTTGAAGCGATCAAGCGCACGCATCAGAAGTTGTTCTAAGGCGGGTTGTGCCAATGGATCACGATGGTCTTGACCATGGGCAATCATCCAAGCCATGCGATCGGGTTGACGAAGGACTGCTGGCAAAATCTCAGACTTTTGCAGATCTTCACGTACAAAACGTTCCCCTAAGCGATTGACCAAAATGAAGCGCGATGGATCGTTCGGAATACCGAAGGTCGATGACGTACACCCGATTTCAAAGTAACTCATCCCCACAAGCCCCGCCCCAATATCGGTCGCAGCCTGATGCATGATACCTTCAGCGCCCACGTCAAACCAAGGTGCCACGTGGGCGAGTCCTGGGGCATAAAGCGCCATCATACTGGGATTACGAATAAAACTACCGCTCGCTAAGACCACACCGCATCGGGCATGACACGTAAACGCTTGCCCTCGACAAACGCCTCTCACCCCAGTGACGGGGCCTTCATACCCCTCTCGATCCGCCGCACGGGCACGGATCAAAGTCTTAACTTCGGCCTCTGTGACGATCGGCACTTCAAAGGGTTCTAATGCTCTTAGAAGCGCTTCAATATACGCCGCGCCACTTTGCTGAACGGGTTTGTGCGTTCGTGGAAAGTGACTCCCAGGGGCACGATAGATGCGATCCTCAAACTGAACCCCAATGGTTTCAAGCCATTGTTGCGTCCCATAAGCTTCGTAGCACAGTGTCTTTAAAAGGGGTTCACGCCCTTTGTCGCCAGAGCGCTTTAACGCCTGTCGAAAGTGTTTTTCAGGGCTATCTTCAATGCCTAATGGAATCTGTCGCCCCGAGTCGGCTGCATTAAAACCTCCGTACGAATAGGCTGTGGCGCCACCCGGCTTATCGGCCTTTTCGAAGACAATGGGGTTAAGCCCAAACTCAGCCACCGTGAGCGCCGCAGATAAGCCTGCAAGCCCCGCGCCCACAATGACAACGTCATAACCTGTGACAGGTATCGTCATTCAATGGCTCCCAGACGACGTAATTGCGTAATGATTTGCGAAACGCCCACGGCGTGCTTGACGCCCAACTTTTGGCAGACGTTCGATCGATGCACTTGCACCGTACGATCGGCAATCCCGAGTCGATCAGCGATCACTTTGTTCATCAAGCCTTCGCTCACGAGCACCGCAACTTGACGTTCACGCGGACTCAGTGCCTTCCAAGCTTCAAGCGTCGCATCGTGCGCAACGCTCGCTTCGATCTCTTCAAAGCTCTGGCTCACGGCCATCTCGATACTTGATAAAAGCTTTTCGTCGACGACGGGCTTCGTTAAAAAGTCCACCGCCCCACGACGCATGGCTTTGACAGCCATTTCAATATCGCCGTGCGCGCTTACAAAGATCACAGGGAGCCGATGGCTGAGCTCTAAGAGCTTTTCATGAAGTTCCATCCCTGAGATCCCCGTCATGCGCACATCAAAAATGCCGCACCCTGGAATCGACGGGTCATCCAACTCTAAAAAGGCTTCGGCACTTGGGTAGGTTCTCACGAGCCACCCTTCGCTTTCGACCAAAAACTTATATGATTCGCGAACCCCCGCGTCATCATCAACAATACGGATCACTGCACGGGCTTTTCGACTATCCATGTTGGTTTTCCTCTTGAAGCGGAAGTTGAACAGAAAAATCTGGCTTAACGGGTAGTGTCACATAGACTTTGAGACCACTAGGGCTAGCTAACTCAAAGGCAATCCGACCGCCATAGCTTTCAATCAATTTACGCACAATCGATAGACCTAAACCTAAGCCCCCTGACTTTTCTGAGACTAAAGGCACAGCCAAACGATCTAATTCAGCACGCGTTTGAAGGGGGCCATTATCTTCAACGACCAATGCCACCTGCCCTTCACGGGCAAACCCATGAACGGTCACCATCGCATCGGGCGTTTTAGCGACACTTTCGACGGCGTTCTTGATGAGATTACGCAAGATAAGCTCCACTTCGAGCGTATCCCCATCCATCACCAAATCAGCTGGCATATCACATTGAAGGGTTACGGGCGATGTCGTTGAAGCCTTGATTGACCCCATGATTTTACGCGTAAGCTCACCCAAATGGATCTCGGTCACGATGCGCGCACGACGTCGGGCGTAGCCACGCACATGTTCAACGATATCACTCGCGCGTTCGTTTTCTGAGAGGATGCGCCCTAAGGCAAAGTCTAAAGAATCGTCCGTTAACGACCCATTGTCTTTTCGACGACGTAACCCCATGGCAAAGTTCGTAATTGCAGCCAAAGGCTGACGCAATTCATGCGCCACGATATTGGACATTTGAGAAACAGCCGTCAGGCGTTCAAGCTCTTCAAACTGACGCTCCGCCGCACGCTGCTTTTTGACGGTGGCCATGAGTTCTGCCGAGCGTTGACGCACCATGCGTTCAGCCACAATGCTGTGCCAAATGAGCCCCAAAACAATCGTCAACCCAAACAACACCCAGACCCAATGTTCTTCTATCATTTCGAGCAAGGTTTTCTTTTGAAAGCTTCGATACGCATCGTCTTTGACGCGTTCCGCCGCCTGATGTACAGCACGATAGTCGGCCGGCAGCCCCCACTGCATCTTGGGCGAAATCGCAAGACTCAATAAGGTCGCCGTCAAATCTCTCACATTGTCGCGTGGCGTTTCTAGACCGGCCGCAAAGACCCAGCCCGGCAGAGGCGTCGTTGAACTCACCAAGCCTGACGCATCATCAATTCGAAGGTCAACCGGAATCAACCCTTCAAATAAGTAGGGCGGCAATTCCCGCACAAAGTCCGTGGACACCGCAATCGCATCGTAACCTCCGCTTTTGGCAACCTTGACGGCTTGCTCTGGACTCAAGCCGCGCCCCGCCTCATGAATGATGGGGAGATTAAGCCCTCGCAACGTCATTTCGTTACGAAGAAGTAAAGCCGTATCGCAAACGTCACCCGCTATGACCGCAATGGGACGCTTTGCAAAAGTCCCCAATGTCAACGCATCCAGATCACCATAAGACTCATGCTTTAAACGTTCAGGCGACGCATAAAGTACCGTCGACATGACGGGCTTAGGCTTATCCGACACGGGCACGTATAAAGACGCCATCGGCGTAAAGCCGTTATAGCGCTCAAGTAACGAAAAGACATGCGGACTCACGATCGCAAAATCGAGTTCGCCGTAGGTCTTCATATCAAAGCGTTCGTGCGACTTGATCGGACGCAACACATAGACGCGATCCTCAACCACTGCATTGAGTTGATCGATCGTATGTCTAAAAAACGCCTGCTGCGTCTGAAAGATGCTTTCTTGAACACCAATGACACGCACCTCTCGCGTTGGTGGATTGGCCCATAGGAGATTGACTCCGATAAACCAAAAGGCACAAAAGGTAAAGACAAGTCGAATCGTGCGCATAAGAGAAGGGTTTTGGGTGAATTTCATCATGATGGATGCATTCATTACACGAACTTTAGTATTCTGTCAATATCGTCTTTTACGTAGTAGACATTCACACTTGGCGAATGTCTGTGAATGGCGTAAATTTCATCCCGAAACAAAATGGAATAGTTGGTAACGTATGTCGGACTTTCGTTTAGATCGTCGAACACTCCTCAAAGCTGGGGCTGTCACAGGCCTTACTCCGCTTTGGAGTCATGCTCAAACCCCGTCGCAAACCTGGGACGAAACCGTTGATGTTGTCGTTGTGGGTGCGGGTGGCGCTGGGCTTGCTGCGGCCATCATGGCTCAAGGCGCAGGGGCGAAAACGTTAGTTCTTGAAAAGATGGCTGAAGTGGGCGGCAATACCCGCTTAGCTGATGCCTTTAATGCGGTCGATCCGGTCGAACAAAGTCGGATCGGTGTCGAAGATTCGCCTGAAAAACACGCTCAGCAAATGTTAGAGAGTGGCTTTTGGGGTGCGAACCCTGAGTTGGTTCGAACGGTCACCTACGGGGCACCTGTCACCCTTCAATGGTTGAAGGATTGTGGTGTTGAATTTGCGCCGGGCGTCTATCAGGTCTACGGGAGCCTTTGGCCTCGTACCCATAGTCCGCGTGCGCCTTTAGGTCAAGGCTACATTGATCCCCTGTTGGCTAAGTGTAAGGCCCTGGGTGTTGAGCTACGCACCCTGTCGCCAGTGCTTCGTGTCTTGCGTGATGGCATGAATGGCCCTGTGCTGGGTGTTTTTGTCAAAACCGCTGATGGCCACGAATACACCGTCCGCGCACGTAAAGGCGTGATCGTGACCACTGGGGGTTTTAGTGCAAATGATGATCTAGTGACTCGGTTTGACCCGAGACTTGATCATCTTCACACAACCAATTGTCAAGGTGCGACGGGTGATTTGATTCGTCCCCTTGAAGATATCGGTGCTGCGACGGTCGGAATGGATCATTTCCAACTCTTGCCTGGTAGCATCGCCGATGGCCGCTTTGTCGGCGCGATTTCGCCCATAGAAAACATGGTGCTTGTCAATCGCCTCGGTAAACGGTTTGTCGCAGAAGATCAACAGGGCGTCACAGTGTCTGATGCAGTGCTTTCGCAACCTGGACGACTCGCGTTTCCGATTTTAGATGCGGATGGGTATGCTGGCATGAGACCGCTTTCGCGACTCGCCTTTGATGAGGCGCTAGCCAAAGGCGATGCGGTCTCGGCAAAGTCACTGGGTGAACTGGCTTTCAAGCTTCAGATCCCCGCCGAAACCCTGTCGCAAACGGTGCACACCTATAACAAGGCTGTGACCGACAAAATGGATCCTTTTGGCCGCAATCCGAATATGTTAGTCAATCGGATTGTGAAAGCGCCTTTTTATGCAGCCAAAGTGTCGATGTCAGTCAATGTGTCCTTAGGGGGCATCGCAATTACCAAGCGCGCCGAAGTGTTGGATCGGCGTGGCCAGGTCATCCCGAACCTCTTTGCTGCGGGCGAAGTGACGGGTGGCATTCATGGCGCAAACTTCATGGGCGGCAATGCGCTCGCTGAAGTCTTTACGTTCGGTCGAATTGCTGGCTTAAGTGCTGCACGAGGTCCCGAGCATACGCTCGCCTTTGGCCCAGAACCCGACTAAACGTTCTTCTTTTTAAACCGAATTTTTGCCGCGCTTCAAAGGCTTCTTTGATGCGTGCTAGGTCTTTGCGTTCCTAAAAAACGCAAGACGAATTTAAAACCCGTTTTTTCAACACCGCGACGTTGAATATACGTTGCGAATAACCATCACCCACGAGGGATAAATCATGGAATTTTTAGAATTTCTGATGCTCACCGCCTCCGTGCTGCTGCTCTTATTCAAGCCTGAAAAAGAAAAGCTTGCTTGGACGCTCCTCATTGTTTCCTGGGCCGTCGTTGTCTTCATGTACATCGGCCACGTTTCTAACGCCATTCTCGGCGTCCTTAACCTTTAAGGAGATTGAGACATGACGAATTATGCACTTCCGGTCAACGACCAGGATATTAAGAAGGCCAAGACCTTCTACGACCTCCTTTGCTGGGGCGGCTTGCTCATCGTTTTGTTGCCTGTCGGTATTGCCAACATCATTCTTGGCTACTTCATGGGTGACTCCCCTTGCACGCTCTGCTGGGGTCAGCGTCAGCAGATGGCTTACATCGGCGTGACGGCGCTCTTCATGGTGCGCTATGGCTTTAAGCCGAAGTACCTCGCCACGATGCTCGTGATGGCTGCCATCGGTCTTTACTCCAGCTTCCGCCACTATGGCAACCACGCCATGCGTGACGTTGGCCAGGGTTTCGGTCTCGACATCTTCGGTCTTCACACCCAGTTCTGGGCTGAAGTCGTGTTCTGGTGCGTGGTCTTCCTCTTTGGCTTGGCCGTCTATCTCGCTCCGCGTTTTGACGCCTTGATTGAAGAATTCAAGGGTAAGGTCTATCGTCCGCTCACGCAGTTCAACCGTATCGCTTTCAGCATCGTTTGCTTCATCGTTGCTTCTAACTGCTTCCAGGCCTTGTGGAGCACGGGCGTCCCGCCGTTCTGGGGTCAGGGCGATCCTGTTCGCTTCTCCTGGAATCCGAAGTACGTGGTTTGGAGTGCTGACAGCTGGGAAGGCATGTGGTCTGGCATCAACTTCCTCGGTAAGCGCGATGTGAAGGATCCTGACTTTGCCTATAAGGCCAATGACAAGAAGCTCGGCATCACGTTCGCTCACGACGCTCAGAATGCGCCGATTAATGTGAACGGCATGTTGACGGTCGCCAACGTTCGTCAGATCGAAGGCATCAATGACAAGATCAACACGCTCAGCATGATCAATGGTCAGTACATGGTGGGTTCCAAGTACACGTTCTGGGCGCTTGACAACAACATGAAGCCTGCAACGTCTGCTTCTTATGACCCGTGGTACTCCGCCAACGTGCTCGACCTCGTGGGTATCGCTCCCTATCAGGATGGCTTCATCCTCATGGGTTCCAACAAGAGCCTCTTGCGCGCTCGCTGGAATCCGAATGCTGACGATGTCAAGGGTTGGGGCAACTTCACGGCTGGCCGTACAGAAGTTGAACATATCGGTGGCTTGGGTCGTGCCCGTGTCGGTACCGAACGCGCTAAGTTCAGCTACATCCACTCCGCTGCCGCTGATGGTCGCTATGTCTACACCGCCACGGTGCCTGACAACAAGAACCACACGAAGCTCGTGATCTCCAAGGCTTTGATGGCTGACTGGACGCTCTCCGCTGAATTCATGCCTGCTGCTGACCTCAAGAAGGATCGTACGCTCGGCGAACTCTACATCACCGGTATGGTTTACGACGATGGCAAGCTCTACGCCGTCTCTAAGAACCACAACGTGATCGTTGAAATCGACATCGCTCAGGAAAAGGTCACCAATGCTTGGGGCTTCCCGGCTGACCTCACCGACGTTCGTGGTCTCGTCAAGAATGGCGACACGTTCGAAGTGATCGACAACAACCGTCTTGTGACGCTCAAGAAGTAACCTTCACGCCTTGAGTACACACTAAAGCGGCCAACACCCTTACCTCGGGTGTTGGCCGCTTTTCTTTTTGTGTCGCCGGCTTCTTTTGCTGTTCTTTTGCTCACACCCCCACACAAACCGTCGCAACGCATAAAAAACTTATCTTGATCAATTTTCTGGTCAATGATCCTTACACTCTGCCACTTAAAAACACACAGAATGCGCAACTGCCTTGCGGCTTTTATAGATCCAAAACAACGATCACTTTAAGATCTCACAGATATCATTTCGACTTTACCTAATGGCATTAGATTTCGCGCATAAGCCGTAAGCAAAACACCCATTCTCGACAATACCTACAGTCGATCGCTTATAAGTCAACCGCCCTATTTTCCTTTCTCTAACAGGGGTTTAGAGTTAAACATGAGGCATTTAATCCAAGCCTCACAATCCAAGCAACAAACCTCTTAGGAAATGATTATGAACGGTCTGACTATGATGGCTGTCGCGATCGTTTCTCTCTACCTCGGTTATCGTTTTTACGGCCGTTGGCTCGAAAAAACATGGGGTGTAGACGAAAACGCACCGACACCTGCCGCTCTACGTAATGACGGCAAAGATTACCAACCCGCTTCTCGACTCTCTGTTTTTGCTCACCAGTTCACGTCCATTACTGGTGCGGGCCCTGTGACGGGTCCGATTATTGCCGCTATGTTTGGCTGGTTACCCGCGTTGCTTTGGATTATTTTTGGCGGCATTTTCTTCGGTGCCGTTCAGGACTTCACTGCGCTTTATGCGTCCGTTAAAAACGGTGGCAAGTCCATGGGTATGCTGATTGAACAGTATGTCGGTCGCATTGGTCGCCAGCTCTTCTTGACGTTCTGTTGGCTTTTCACAATGCTCGTCATTGCGGCTTTTGCTGACATGGTTGCCGCAACCTTTAATGGCTTCACCAAAGCTGGCACGCTGGCAACGCCTAATGCGGCTGCCGCGTCGATCTCCATGATCTACATGGTAGGTGCTCTTCTTTTTGGTCTTTACATCAAGTACATGAAGCCGAATCCTCAAGTGCAGCTCGGCGTTGGCATCGTGCTTATGCTCGGCATGGTGGCGCTTGGCATCGCTTTCCCGATGTATGCAAGCACGGATACGTGGCGTTGGGTCGTCTTTGCCTACCTCTTTGCTGCGTCTGTGATGCCGATGTGGCTTTTGAAGCAACCGCGTGACTACCTCTCGATGTTCCTTCTGATCGGCATGATTGCCGCGGGTGTCATCGGTGTCTTCGTTGAAAATCCGACCATCAATATGCCGGCCTTTGCGGGTTTCACGGTCAATAATCTTGATCTATTCCCGATCCTCTTCGTGACGATCGCCTGTGGTGCCGTCTCGGGCTTCCATAGTCTTGTGTCTTCGGGAACCTCGTCGAAGATGATTGCCAACGAACGTGACATGCGCCTCGTCGGTTATGGCTCGATGCTTGTTGAATGCGTACTCGGTGTCGTTGCGCTCGTCGTGGTTTGCGCTGCAGCTTCGAACGGTCAGCTCCCTTCGGGTACACCCTTCCAGCTCTTCTCAAACTCCGTTGCGGGCTTCTTAACGAATATCTTTGGTGTCCCAGCTGAAATCTCTGCTTGCATCCTCACGATGTGTGTGTCTGCCCTTGCGCTCACCTCGGTTGACGCGGTTGCCCGTATCGGTCGCATGAGCTTACAAGAACTCTGCACGCCTTCTGAAGGTCAAAAGAAGGGTCCGGTCGCAACCTTCTTTAGCAACACGGTCGTCGCGACGGTTGTCACGCTCCTGGGTGGTCTTGCGCTTTGCCAGGCGGGTTACATGAGCATCTGGCCACTCTTTGGCTCCGCCAACCAGCTCCTCTCTGCGCTCGTTCTCACGGCTTTGGCTGTGTTCCTCCAGAGTACGGGTCGTAAGGGTTGGATGCTCTACATCCCGATGACGGTCATGTTCGTGGTCACAATGACGGCGCTCTTGATGGCTCTCTTCAAAGTCTTCGCCGCCATGGCTAACGGTACCTTCGTCTTCATGGTGCACGGTCTCCAGGGACTTCTCGCTGTTGCCCTGATCATCCTGGCGCTCCTCGTGGTCTACCACTGCGTGGGTCGCCTCCTCAAGGGTCGTCAAGTGCAGCCGGCTTAAAAACCTCTGACCCATAAACACATTGCCCGATGGACTCACGTTCACCGGGCAATGTTGTTTTTGGTGGTGTTAGATTCGGACTACTTCAACCGATTATTCGCAGCCACACGGAATATTGAAGACCTTGCGTAAGAAGTCCTTGGCGCTATCCAAGGCCTTTTCTTGATTCATCAGGGTGTGTGGGGCATCAGGAATCTGCACGATCTCAACGTCAGGGTGACCTAAAAGCGCATTACGGCAGGTGCCCGTCGCATTCTCGTTACCGATATAAGGATTGGCCTTCGAGAAATACTTGTCGGTCTTACTCATGACGTTAAGCACTGGCACTGTATCGGGCACGGCCGTACGATGCGTTTCGACGTGATAGTTGTTTTCGCAAGACCACGAATAGATGATGCGGCCTTTTTCTTGCGGCACATCGGCTGATCCCTTGTAGCGCGCGACCGCCACGGCACCTTCACTAGTGCCAGCAATCACAAAGCGGCCATCAAACCAGGACTGCTTACGCAAGAAGTCCACAGCGGCCTTGAGTTCAGAAGCGCGCAAGGCGTGAATCTTTTCGTAGTCTTCTTTGGCAATGGGTGACGAATAGGTCATGCGGTCAGGTAACTGATAGCTATCAAGTGTAATGCTCGCAATGCTGAGTTCGTTTGCCATCCAACGCTGGAACTTTTTGATTTCAGGGTTGATGCCACCCGAGCCATGCACAAAGATCACGCTCGGCACTTTACCCATCACCTTTGGATGATCCTTGTAGAGGCCCTCGTAAGCCTTATTGCCCGTCATATTAGCTGGCAACACCGTCCACGCATTCGCCAAGGCTTCAGCCATGGTGCGGTCAGTATGCGTATAGGCCGTTCCTTTAATTTGGCCTTGCGGAATCTCGTTTGCGGCAAAAGCTGGGCTCGCCAAGAGCGCGGTCAACGTCGTGGTGAGCAATAAAGATTTGAAATGCATGGTCGGTCTCTCCAATAGATAGTTGCCGGAGTATTGTACGGGCAACAAACGAACTTTAAACGATTCAGAAAATCTGAATCCTTTACGAGTCAAACCCTATGCAAATATTTACAATTAAAACTAATTTTCGACTCTCTCCAAGTCGTTTTCGGAAGCCTCCCACCCATGGAATACCCGTAGCTAATTCCGAAAAGATACCAAGAAACCCTAAACAGCAACGCCCCGACATCACGAGGACATCGAGGCGTATTGAGTGTGAAATTTGATGGCGAATTACGCCTTCAACACACGAGCCACTTCACGAGCAAAGGCTTCCTCACCCTTTTCGGAGAGGATGCCATAAAGACGCATAGCGGTGAGTTCGCAAAGCACGTAGTTACGCATCGCGTTAAAAGTCTTTTCGTCCTTGACGCCGTAGGTCGTTTCAGCGAGACGACGAAGCGCCTTCACGACCCATTGGCAAGCGGGCACAGAGATGACCCAGTCGTGGTCGGCCAAATGAACCACCCAGCCTTCAATGCGACGTGGGAGCGGTAAAGTCTTACCATCCGCAGCTAAGAGACCGTGCTTCACGGGATCAACGCCTGCGATGACAGCAGCGGCACGCAACCAGCCAACCACCTGCTTTTCACCAGCGGGGCTACCCGGATGTTCATGAGCGCAAGCCTGAGCCACACAGAAGGACGGCGCAATACCGCGGCGGATGCTTTCGGCCACGCTCAACACATGGTGTTCACCTGTGCCAGCGAGCGGGAGTTCTTTGCGGCAGCTACCATCGTCTTCCCACTGGAAGACCCAAGGCTTATGAAGGTCATGAAGAATTTCGCCGCCCACTGCATCATCAAAGTCGATCTTCAAACCATCGACGCTCTCATAGAGCGCATAGAAGGCTTCGGCAACAGCCACATTTAAAGCGACGTGCGTGCAAAGGCCACCCGGATAAGCGTGGTGGCTGCTGTAGCCAGAGCCCGGTGCGCTCCAGAAGGGTTGCGGCGCCTGCGTGGCATTAGCAAGCGGCGGATAAACGTTCGTACGATCTTTGTCAATCAAACCAAGACTCTTCAATTCAGTGAGCGTCGTGGCTTCGGCCGACATGTCAAGCGTCGGCACTGGATTATCAAGGATGTCGAGTACGGTCTTACGGAGGGTCGGGTTGCGAAGCTTTTCGGCAGCCGTGGTAATCATACGATAGGCCGTCTGAACCACTTCGCTATGCTTAGCCATTTCAACAGGCGTCATAGCAACCACTTCCTTAAGCGTACGAGCGGTCTTCGGCGCTTCAGCGGCCATGGCGAGCGGGCTAAAAGCAGCAATGCCACCCATGGCAGGCAAGAGAGAGGTCGCGGCAGCGGATTTAAAGAGGTTACGACGGGAGAGATTATGAGTCATGACAGTCCTTTACATTCAACAAACACCGAATAATGAGGTCTCTTATTCGTGTCAGGGCGTATTTTGAAGACTGAAGATGACAGCTTCGTCACGAGAATTTGACAGTTTGACGATGATTTAATGGCGTTTTTATGTCCACTAGATGACAATCACATTGAAGCACAACGCTACTCAATGAGTCGCTCTGGATGTGTATAAACGTTAAAGCCTTTATCTCGAGCGAACGCGACCAACGTTATCCCACACCGTTGCGCCGTTCTCACAGCTAATGCCGTAGGCGCTGAGACCGCAAACATGATTTCAACGCCACACATTGCTGCCTTTTGAACCATTTCGTAAGAGGCTCTCGAACTCACAATCAGTGCGCCATCATGCCAGCCTTCTAAGGCGCGCATCCCGAGTAGCTTATCGAGCGCCACATGACGCCCAACATCCTCTGTGCCAGAGAGCGGTATTCCATCTGGACTTACCCAGACTGCAGCATGTGTACATCCAGTCAAAGCACCAATTTTTTGAAAATGCCCTAGCTGTGCCATCAAGCCTTGATAGTTTCGCATATCAAAGTTTTGTGTTTGCTTTAATACAGGAACTGGACGGATAGCATCATTGAGACTCTCAATACCGCATATACCACAGCCCGTTCGACCAAGCATGGCACGACGTCGCGCTTTGAAGTGTAAAAAAGCTTCTGAACTGATCGTCAATCTCACTTCTCGACCGAGTCCACAGGCTTCAACAACTTCAACGTCATAAATATCAGAGCGATCACGAACGATACCTTCTGAAAGACTGAACCCTACACCAAACGCTTCAAGCATGAGCGGCAAGCCCATCATGACGGTGTGCGAAATGCCGTTATACACCAAAGCAATGGGCACCTCTTCGGCCACATAATCTTCTGTCTTAACACGCGTGTTATGTTTATAAACAGGCACACGGGTCACAGCGGGATGCATCGCTTGAGCGAGGTCGGTCATAACAACTCCTTTGATTAAACGGGCACCTGAAGTGCGCTTCAGATGCCCGTCATTAGAACGTCAAACAGACATTCTCTTTAAAGGCCATTAAGCTGGCCCGCATAAAGAATGAAGAGACGTAGACACATCATGCCTACGACGGAGGCTAGTGCGCCCATATAAAAGGCGGCACGGCTTTGCTTCATCAGGCCAAAAAGCAAAGGCAAAATAAAACCTACGCCAATCACGCCAACCCAAAATTCGGTTGCCCATACGCCATCAGTAAATGCAATGACAGCGCCTTGCGCAGCAGCATTGCCGTTGACCAAAGAAACAGCGATCATAAAGAGGCAAAAGGCTTCTGCCGCCATAACAGGCCACTCAGCGCCATGCATCAAATGTTGATCACCGCTTTCTATATGATCACCAAAGCAACCCACAGCCATGGCCTTTGTGGCCGCCATCCCTGCTGAGAGACCAGACGCAACAAAGAGCGCAGGCAAAACTGCTTGATTGATCAGTGGGAAGCGAATGAGCGCCGAAATTAAAAAGCCCGTATAAGCACAAATCGTCAAAGCCATGATAAGCGTGAGCCATGACAAACCATGACGACGCGCATCTAAGCCACCTACGAGTGGATCAAGAAAACCCAACCCGAAGGTTGATAAACGATCTCTAAAGGCAACCAACATCAAGAGGCAGACCGCTGGAATGTAGACTAAGAGCGCCATCACTCCAAGGCTCATCACACTCGTCACGTTGTAATGAATGAGAATTCGCCAAAAATTTAACGGGTTCGTCAAGTCCAGAACAAGGCAAACCATCCCAAGCAAGATCGTCGAAGCACCAATCAACGAAGCCGCCTTCAATGCTGGCGTATTAACATGCGTCTGACGCCGATAGAGATTCAGCATCAGTACAGCAGCCACAGCACCGCCTGAAATCCCAGCCAAAAAAAGGTACACCGCAATCGGCCAAGGCCAACTAATCCCTTCTGTTAAGCCAATCGTAAAATCGAGTTCCATGTTTAGACTCCTTTTTTAACGACGGGAATGTATCTCAAACTAGGTTCGGTACCGAGTTCAGGACGAATACGTACCGTATCCTTCACTTTGAGAAGCCGACTGATATATGAATATGGATCGTTGATATCGCCAAAAACTAGCGCATCATATTTGCAACTTGCGACGCAAGCAGGGGATTCACCCTTAGCTAAGCGCGTATGCAAACAGAAGTCACAGTTATCTGCCACTTTGGTCTCTTCATTAATGAAGCGAGCATTGTATGGACAGGCCACGATACAGTATTTACAACCCACACAACGATCTGGATCCATCGTGACGATGCCTGTGATTGGATCATGATGCGCTGCGCCAGTCGGGCAAACAGTGACGCAAGGTGCGTCCTCACACTGCTGGCAAGACACACGAATATAGCGACGTTCGCAGTCGCACGCTTCAAGTTTGCCGCAATGCGGACACGGTTCCTTACCGATCACACGATGAGGTTTCGAAATGCGTTCCATCAACAAACGAGCCTGACCTTCAGGCAAATGATTTGTTTCATGGCACGCTGTTTGACAGTCACCGCAACCCACGCACTTTGTCTGATCAAAGACCATGGCATAGTGAGGGCGGCGTCTTTCGCTCGGCGTGGTCTTTGCTTCGACACTCAAAGCGGCAGCACCAAAACTAGCAAGCGAGACGAAAGTACGACGATTGATTTTTGTTGTCACAATGCGTTCTCCAACAAAAAAGGCGGATCGCCATTTTTGATCATGCGGTCATGACTTCAATGACGTCCGCCCTTAGAGGTGAGTTACTTAGTAACCGCCCTTATCCAAAAGGGTTTGAGCCTGATCGACATAACTCAACGCAGACTTCACGCGATCCTGCAAGTAGTGCGATGCGTGAGCACCCCAGCTACCATCCTTTTCAATCAAGTCGGCCACTTCGGTCGCCTTGTCGAGCAAGAGACGAATTTGCGTCTGTTGGTCATAAGTGAGCTTCGTGACTTCAAGAAGCTTATTGATGCGTTCTACACCCGCTTTGATGTCCTTGTAGCCAGCCTTCACAGGGTTTTGCCACTTGAGCACTTCACCGTAGACTTCCTTCTGATCTTCATAAATGAGACCAGGGTCAAGTTCACTCGTCGCTTTGCTATGGCAACCACGACCTTCAGCGACCACATAGTCTGCTGGCGCATTGCGTGCACAACTCCACATCAAGTCCACATAACCATGACCATCTTCGGTTTGGGCAAGCTTCCAAGCACCGTCTTCACCCTTTGTCCAGGTGGTCGCATCAGGGCTGACATTAATGTCGTACGTATGGAGACGACGTACAGCATCCATCTTGCCCTGGCTACCATCGTTCGGCCCTTGGCTTGCGTTGGGCATATGGCAAGCAATGCAATCAAATTCACTATGAGAGGCAGTCTTACTGACGACATACGCCTGCGTTTCGTGGCAATCACCGCACGCTTTTTTCATTGGCGGGTTGGTCACAGCCGTCATCCAGTCTGGACCGCCCTGCTTTTGCTGATCGTGGCATGACACACAGGTCACACCCTTTTCATAGTGAAGGCTCGACACATGCTGTTCAAGCTTTTCGTTATAAACCTTAGTCAGAATCGCTTTTGCTTCATCCGCACTTTTAACCTGACGGCCCGTCACTTCTGAGCCCAAGGACTTGACGAAGTCGTCGTGCCCTGTCAGGTCAAATTCGACAGGCGTGGGAGCTGCGAGTACCACCGCCGATGCGGCCATGGAAGCGAGACCGATGGCGACGGCCTTCGCAGTGGTTTTCAATAGATATGTCATGTCTATTTTCCTAATATCACAACGAACTACGGATTCATCACGGCACCGACATCCTGCTCTTCAGCGAGAAAGTCCGCGTAACCATCTTCTAGATACTTGTTCGAGTACAAAAAGACTGTTCCGAGCGAGCTCGTTGTATATCGAATATCCTGCTTATCTTGATCTTTCGCGATGTGTTGAAGCATGTCTTGGAGTTCTTCAGGCGTAAACCCAAAAGGCGGCTCTTCAAACATGCCCAACACGACAGGACGCGGATAGACGCGGCTAGACTCACGAACCATATCGACCATTTGTTCGATCGGATTATTTTCCGCCGACAAAATACGAGCATAGGAAGCTGAAAGTAATGGACGATAGTGGTAGTAGGTCACTTTGTCCCAACTTTCAAGCTTTGCCACACCATAGTCACCCTCTAACACACGCTGAAGCACTTCTTCAAAAAGCGCTCTCGTGATCTCGCGAGATGCTCCGGTGGTTGGTTCATCTGTTTGACTAGCATCGGCAGCCTTAGCCGCTGCCATAACACTAGCGACATTACCTGCAAGAAGATTTTGAATCACTTCGCGGCGAGAAAAAACTTCACGCTGAGCTTTTTGCGTAGGCACTTCATCAGCGTGTGCTTTCATCTCTTTTTTGCTACGAAACTTGACAACCTGCTGAGACTGTCCTTCTTCACGGCCAAGTACCGCATCAATATTGGCCTCGGCTTCCTGAACCAGTTCGTCTACTTCAGGAATTTCTGTCGAAGTAGCGCGTTGAGCAAAACGTTCAAAAAGCGTTTCGTGATCAATCAGTTGGACTTGACGACTACTGTCGGCCACGGTATCGATGAGGACGAGCATATCCGCTTTTAACTGTGAAAGCTTTTCAGTCTCTTTCGAGATCGTCTTCGTGTTTTCTTGCATTTCTATCCGTTCCTTCGCTTTCACCTTAGAGGAGACCTTCCTTCTTCATGACGGAAACTGTGTCAGCCAAGCCGTACTCCTTCAAGCACTTTTCAGTTGGCGCACCCGTTGCCTGATCAAAATCCATCAGTTCAAAGAAGAGATCAAAACTCTTTTCGATGTCTTCGCGATCCATGCGGATCGTGCCCTTCGTAAAGGCAGGACGATCCTTTTTGTCATGGAAGATCCATTCAGGATAGGTGTCATGCACGTGACGCATATCCTTCGTCTTGAGCTGACGCATCGTGTAGAGACGTTGCAAGAGGAAGGCACGAAGGCCGGCCTGGTCAAGTTCATCCTGCGTCATGTTGATACCTGTGACAGCGTGGAAGATCTTGCTTTCCATTTCGATGTCGCCGATGTATCCGTTTTCACGAAGCGGCGACAATTCCCATGGTGCCGTCCAAGAGCAAATGCCGAGCATATCGTGGAGTTCTTTACGAGCCACAACCCAACGCAGACGAATCATCTTGTACTTATTGGTCGGACGATAGTCACCAATACCGTCTACCGAAGAACCATCACCCCAGAATTTGGCAGCGATCTTCTTCTGCAACTCAAGCGGCAAGCCAGACGTCGAGAAGTTGATGTGGCCATGACTCATCGGATCGCGGTTATACAAGCAATTCAACACCGTACCGATTTGACCGTCATTTTCGTTGCCGTGGTGCTTCGGATGGCCAACGGACCAATAGAGCGTTCCATGGTCGGCCTGCCATTCTTTTTCAGTGATGCCGAAGTGTTCAAGCATGGCCGGCGTTGTTTCACCGAGCCAACGACCAAATTCACCTTGGCGATAGGCAATACGCGGAAGGATATCCTGCAGAATGCGAGGATCTGGATTATCGATCTTGTTCCAATCGATGCTCTTATATTCTTCTTCGCTAAGCTTTTCTTTCCAAAGTCCCTTGGTGTACATCGAGCAGAAGTCACGATGCAACTGACCGTAGTTACACCACAGACCCAAATCGTCCATCAGCTGCGTGCCCACAAGGCAAGCTTCGCGGGACACTGGCTTTTTAATATCGCTCACTAAGGATGGGAAGAACCAACGGCCATAGAGGGCCATACAGGTCTGCTCAGTAATCGGATTGATGTTATATTTTGCCGCCGTTTCATCATCACGAATGACAGAGTAGCAACGAATCGGACACGCATAACAACCCGTATTACGAACCACATAGTTCCACATCGTGGGTCCCATGTAGAATTCAGCCGAACAGGTTCTATAACCAATATGGTTAAGATTACGCGGATCCATATCTGCGTCCGTCAAAGTAATCGGCGGATTAGCAGCGCCCCACTTAGCACCTGGGAAAGCCGACCAACGACTAGCAGGCGTATGGTATTCAAACATCGGATGCGGACGACGCGAAACGATCGAGTGCGTGTGAGCCCCTAAGATCTTGCGGTGAGAGTCAACCAGGTTTTCCCATTCCTTGGGGCCTGCATGAATATGAATGGCCTGATCACCAAAGACCACGATACCCTTCAACTTCTTGCGGCCCATAATGCTACCCAAACCACCAGCACTATGACTCTTGTCAACCATCATGTTGGACATTGGCACAAGGTGTTCGCCAGCCGGCCCAATCACGCCAACGCTCGCTTCGGGCGTCGTTTCTTTCGCCAAGATTTCAGCGGCACGGCGAGTACCCTGACCCCAAGCAGCGCTCGCGTCACGGAGTTCGACCTTACTGTTTTCAATGTAGAGGTACACTGGCTGCTTGGATTCACCTTCAATAATGACGTAATCCCAGCCAGCAAACTTCAACTTATGAGCAAGCTCACCGCCAACGTGTGCGCTAGCAATCAGAGAACGAGGCCAAGACGTCGGCCAAAGCGTCGTGATGGCCGTACGACCTGAACAAATGGCACCCGTTCCCGATAAAGGTCCCGGCGCGATGACAAGTTTGTTATCAGGACTTTCGCACGTGGTTTCCGGCGGAACTTCATCCCAAAAAACCTTATAACCGAAGGCCGTCCCACCGATATATCCATTAAAACGCGGGAAAGTCGGTTCGACCGTCACTTTGCCCGTCGTCAGGTTGACGCGAAGGCCTTGGCCGGTGTAGCCATATCTTTTCTTCGAATCACTCATTTTTTATTCCTTCAATCAACGATGGCAGATGGCACATTGGTCACGATTTTCTTGTGGCAAATAGCCATGATGCGTGCGACGCGGTTCGTCGCCCGTACGATCTACCCACGGCACAAAGCGAATAGCAGCCGCCGGACAGGCTTTCACACACTTCGGATCGCCATCGCAAAGGAAACATTTACTGGCTTTTTGTTCCTCAACATCAAACGTCATCATGCCCCACGGGCAAGCCTTTTCGCAGAGGTGACAACCAATGCAAAGATCTTTATTCACACGACGCGCCCCAGTCTTCGGATCGACGGTAATGGCGCCTTGTGGGCAAGCATTGGCACAGGGCACAGGGTGCGGACATTGACGACAGGTATCTTGAACAACGATGCCGTCACCCCTGAACTTCCCAAAAGAATGTGCACTCAAGACAAAAATCTGAGCAGACATTACG
>ERZ826016.558-NODE-558-length-44979-cov-5.205480_pt1 | contig 44979 bp, 29 predicted proteins | sample MGYA00519872_ERZ826016 | MGnify/ENA primary metagenome ERZ826016 (study PRJEB31778, sample SAMEA3449218) | human gut metagenome | biome: human gut; feature: human-associated habitat; material: faeces | place: United Kingdom | collected 2010/2012 ... | reverse complement strand
TTGCTCTCAGTCGTTTGGGACCACGCTTGGTAATACCGTTAAGTGTGGTATTGCCCCCAGTACTGTTCTGTTTGGGTACGAGTCCAATGGAAGCTGCGAACTGTCTACTGTTCTTGAAGCGAGCAATATTTCCACCGATGTGAGCAAGTAACCTAACGGCGGTTTGTGGCCCAACGGAGGGGACTGTCATGATGCGCTTGGCATCAGCATCAGTATTGGCAATCTTCTCCATCCTTCTTTGGGCATCTTCTTCTTTTTCAAGTAGCATGAGCCAAAGTTCACGTTGCCGTTTCAGCGCTGCTATCGCCTCTTCTGGAATGTGTTCAGCGTGTTTATCGAGGTACTCTACTAAGCGATTCTTAATGAACACCGATGACTTACGAGCTGGGTAACCAAACTCTTCTAAACCTGCGTGAATTTGATTGCCCACATTGATTCGCATGTCCTGCAGACTCTTATATTCGTTCTGAAGAAACTGCAAAGTTTGCTGGTGTTCATTTTTAATATAAACGTATGTGGTTCCTGGCACGTAATAGAGCCTTGCAATGTAATCTGCATCTCGAATGTCATTTTTCTGATTCACATTGCGTAGTGCTTTGACATCACTTCCTTTAACGAGTCTTGCATCGTGACCCAGGCTAGCAATTGCGCGAGCTCTAAACATGCTCCCTTTACACGCCTCCATTAGGACGACAGCCGAAGGCATATTTGAGAGCATTTCCATGAGTTTAGGGTATGAGCATCCACACTTGGTAAGGCAGATTTTGTTATTTGCGCCATAGCCAACAACATCACAATGGTCTTTGGCTAGATCAATACCAATAACAACAGCAACTTGGCTTTTGGATGAAACTTGTGTAGGATTCATGATGAAGCACTCCTCTTGTTGAATGAGTTACGTTACTCAGTGGCACTTAGATGCCGATTACTCGCATGGAATCCAATCCCGACAGCGAGCAAAAGAGAGAGTGCTTCTTTTGTTTGGTGGGTGTCAAGTATTTCATAGATGGTCTCCGGTGTTCGCTACCCTTCAGGAGCTGACCATCTAATTAAAAACGATCCTTGAGCTGAACCAACATGCCTAACACAAATCCATGATAAAAATTTTCTGGTGTCCGTCCTGTTGCATCAAAAAAGCTAAAACACTCTTCCGCCATTTGAGTCATACAAGCATTTAATGCATCAATGTCACACGCTAACAAAGCAATGACAAAATCACTCAACGCACCTGACCCCGTATCAAACCAACAGCGGATCATATTTTCGAAACCAAGTTGAACTTCGGTATTCGTGAGTTGAAGCTGATATGCTCCTGATGGCGCTTTACTTACAATTTTGAGATAGCCTGTTGACACCAGAAGTTGCCAGATTGACGCCTTCTCGTAGCTCACAACAATCTGTTCACCACGGATCAAAGCTTCAAAGTTCGACTTAACGCTTGCATCCGATAGAGACAAAAGGCGATCTAGATAGTGAACAGGGCCAGCCTGAAACCAATGCAGACCTCGCGTTCGGTACCTTAAAAAGTGAATGATTGACCACGGATTATAGAGTTCACCTAGTTGGCCAAATCCAAACCGAAAGCCTTCGTACCAGTTTTGCACCTCGTCAAAACGAGACATTAAGTCGTACTCTATCAAGGCCGCACAAACTACACCAAGCGTGAAACCAAAGGCTCTTTCATATCGAGGCGTTCGCAAATTCACAACCGCCGTTGACGGCTCGAGGTTTAACCGTGCCTCAACGGACGTAATGCCAACCAATAATGCCCGGCCTAATGCTTGGTTCTCGATAAAGGTCGCTCGAGACCACGTCTCAATGCGTTTGACGATCTTCGACCAATAGTCATGTCGCCAAGCCTCTTGATAAAGCGCATCGTATTCGTCGATTAAGAGCACGGGTCTGGTTCCGTGATGCTGAGTAAGCGCGAGACAAAGTGTCGCAAGTATCGTCGCCGTTGCCTCATCGTCTGACGCACAATTAAAAGCTTTTAACTTCTGACGAATATGCGCATCCACCTGAACACTTTCATAAAGATAAGCAAAACGGTCGAGCAAAGACTTGAGTTTGGCTTTAAATGTAAGTAGCGCTTCAGCCTCATTGACGGGCTTAAAGTCCGCCAAACTGAGAAAAATCACCGGAAGGCTACCCGCTAACGCTCTGATCGACGTCTCTTGCCAAACGTGAAGACCTTGAAAAAGCACCGCTTGATCAGTAAACCGGCTCGAGAAAAAGCGTTCGATGGTGCTCAACATTAACGTTTTGCCAAACCGATGCGGTCTCGTGAGGACAGTTACCTTATCTTGCGATAGCCACCAAGTTCGCAAAAATTCGGTCTTATCGACATAAAAGAGATCATCTTGGCGTAAAGCAGCAAAGTCTTGAATACCGATCGCAACTACGCGTGCCATGACTTTGCCTCAGAGCGCTTACGCCCAATAATCCCAACCTGTCTTCACAAAGAGAATCGCCAAAACCGTAATGATGATCGGGCGCACAATACGGCTACCATTTTTCATCACAAGTCCTGAACCGATGTAGTGACCAGCAATCCCAAAGCAACCCGCCAAAGCACCCAAGACCCAATCCACTTGGCCAGCGACCGCAAACGTGACCAACGCAGCTATACCGCTCGAGAAGTTCACGATCTTCATTTGGCCTGCGGCATCACGAACGCCTAACTTTGCAAACGCAGCAAATGCAAGCAATAAGAATGTGCCAGCACCCGGCCCATAGAATCCGTCATAAGCCCCACAGACAAAAGAGCAAAGACCCAACAGGATCCAACGCTTCTTGATGTCCATCTCTTCACCTTCGGCCGACAACGTTTGCTTACGCATCACCAAAAGCGCAGCCAAGGGTAAGCAGATAATCAAGATGACCTGAAACACCGAAGCCGGCAGCATTAAAGCAATCCGTGCTCCAACAACACTCCCAACGAAGGCAGCGGCAACGGGCACCGTGGCCAACCGCATATCAATAAAGCCACCTCGATAGAGTCGAATCGTCGAAATGAACATCCCCATGGCACTCGAAAGCTTATTCGTGCCAATCGCCATGTGTGGCGGCACACCCGCGATCAAATAACCAGGCAAGGTGATTAATCCACCCCCTCCAGCAATGGAGTCAACCAATCCGCCAAGAAAGACGAGCGGACAAACAATCAACAAGGTGGTTAAATCGGGCAACATGGTGATTCAAAATGAGAAAACAATCGCGAAAAAACGCGCCGATTGAGCGCGTTTGTGCCTTTAAAACGAATGGGGTTATTATAAGCGGTTCGGCCTTTTAAAACGCTTGATCAGGGGTTTTCATTGGTCGCTTTGTTGTACGAGCGTTAGCATCGCTTCGCGCGCATCGGACCAAGGAATCCGCTCTTGTTCTAAACGCAAATTGGCCAACTCATCCGCCTTGAGCGCCTCAAACACGTCACGCTCTTCATGTGTCAAGTGTTCAAGATAGGTACCCGATGCTTGACGGTTTTCAGGTACGGTCAACGCCCGATAATGTTCTAACGTTGCTTGATTCATCATGACGGATTCGACCTGCGGCAACACTGCCCGCAAATGCGCGAGGATCTCAAGGCCATAAGTATCGATATCACCCCAATAAATGACACGCGCACGACGCACCCACGGGATCTCAGCGAGTTGAGTGACGCCAGCACCTAAACCAAAGAAGACAACCGATTTTTGTTGCGCTTCAAAGGCAAGCCCTGTTTGAAGGTTTTCTGAGATGAAGACAACCTCAGGGCGAAGTGGCAACTGGACCCAAGCTTCGACTGGCAAAGTTAGATCGGATAACCCGTGCAACGTTGCTTGGTCATCGTCATCTAAAAGCCTCCCACGAATGAGTTTAGGTAATGGCTTCAGACCACAGACCGTTTCAAAGGACACCTCATTGGTGGCATCAGCACCATCAACCTCATCATTCGCTGACCGAATAGCTATCAACAGTCGTTGTACGACTTTCTTTCGCGGTTCAGTGAACCACTTGGTATCAACTCCTTCGATCGGAAGTTGGCGTAAATAAAGCCCGCTCGCAGGATTCGCGACAAACCAGACAAGCCCTCGGTGTAATGCCTCAACGGCCCCATCGGCCCACTCGGCAAGCATCGTCCATTCGTGCACCAAGGTTTCAGCCAACTGAGGCCACTGAAGCACGAAACGTCGAGCGCGTGTCACCACTTGCGCCCATTGCTGGCTCACGCCCGCTACCTTAGCAACCGCTTTGGTACTATGAAACACTACCCGTACAGGCACTGTTTGCGTACCAATCGAACGCCAGGCAACGGTATCAAGTTCGACCTCAAAGTCGCCTGAAGCCTTCGCTTCAATCCAAGCATCACGCCAAGCCAGTACCTCATCGAGCTTCGCCAATACGTCTCGCTCCGTGGGTCGACCTAATGGCACAACCCACGGCCACGTGAGAGGCGTCGCGAGCCCAAGCGCTTCGCGTAAGGCATTAAAGCGCTCTCGTTGAAAACGTTTAAGAGCGAGCGCTCGGACATCAGCGGGCGATTTCATGCGCTTACTCAGCCTTCCAAACTAAGCGTTGCTTAGCACCGTCATAAGGAATTGACAGGACGCTAGAAAGCTTACGATCCGTGATATGCACGATACAAGCGCCGCCAATAAAGGGCTCAAGCGTCGTCACAGCCTTGTCTGGCGTCGCCACAATCATCTGGAACCCAAACTGACGGAAGATATTCATCGCCAACGTCGTAAAGTCGCTATCCGCCTTATCGAATGCTTCGTCAAGCACCACGGGCGCATAGGTTGGCACCGTCACACTGTCGCCACAGAGCTGATAGCGTAAGGCAGCGGCCAAACACGTGGTCGTCAGCTTCTGACGCTGACCGCCCGACTTACCGGCACCACTACGATAGACTTCCACTTCGCGACCTTCTTCGTCCACTTCTTGACCGATAAATTCAACGTGACGGCGAACGTCCAACACCGTATCGCGATAGGTACGATTTTCTGGCGTATCCTTCAGATGACCCACGAGTTTTTCGAGAATGTCAAAGCGCTTTTCAGCTTCGTCTTCGTTACTCTTAATATCCCAAGCACCCTCTAAGGCCTGACGCAACTGCTGACGGAATTCAACCACGATCGGCAAAACGCGATCTTGAGACAAGATGCGTAAGAAGGTCTTTTTGCCGCCACGCGACACGTTAAATGGCACCACACGAAGGCTATTGTTAACGGTCTCTAGGCGCTGCAAAATATCGCGACGTTCTTCGGTCAAATACTGCTGCAACTGCGAGAGGTTTTGCATACTCTGCTGACGAAGGAGTTCTCGGAATTTGGCTTCAAAGTCCGGCAAACGATCGTTCTCAAGCGACTCAAGTAACTTGAAGTAACTTCCTGCAAAGTCAAGCCCAGCCCCCAAGTCTGCCGACTCTGCCGGGAACTTTTCTCTAAAGGTCGCAAACGCGGTTTCAACCTTTTGACGTTCAACCAACACCGCCTTATCTGCTTCACCAATCGCATCGTTCATGCGCTTAGCGACGGCATTGGTGATGGTATCGAGCGTATCCATCGTGAGACCACCCAAATCCGTCCCAAAGAAGTCACCAATCCCTTGGCGCACCTCATCAGTCAGGCTTTCAATGGCTTCACCCCACTGTAAGCGCAACTTACCCAAGCGCGCATCAATAGCAGCCAAACGGTTTTCAGCAGCCTTCAATTCAGCCTTAGCATCCGTGAGTTTGTCTTCGCTCACGCCAATACGACCGCGCAAATCGACAATGGCTTCAGCCAACGCTTTTAGGGCTTCATTCCCTTCACGCACAACTTGAATCTGTTTTTCAAGACGCGCAATATCAGCCAAAATGGGAGCAGGATCCATATCGGTCCACGTCGTGGCCGCAATCGTCTGGCAATGACCCAAACGGCTATTGGCGAGCTTATCTTCTTCGTCTAAACGAGCGAGTTCAGCCTTGACATTTTGAATCGCGATACGCTTCGTTTCTTCTTCTGCACGCAAAGCGGCTAACTTGGCACGGTTATCCATACCCAGCACCCAAGCACGCGCGTCGTTGATATCTAGCCGGTCGTTCTTGTCGTAGCGCGTATGCGTTTCTTTGATAAAGCCCGATTGCGTAACGGCTTGACGTGCAGTCGCCCATTCATCGGCCGAAGCCACACAACGATAGTTGTAGTCTCGGCGCAAGGTGGCTTCAATCCAGGCGGCATGCTCGCTATCTGTCACACGGATCTTCTTTAAAATCGAATCGTCGTCCAAGGGCTGATTATCCTCAACCCAGGCGCCACCCGTACGACAAAGGCGCACATGCTGACCCCAATGATTGTCACCAATCACTTTGGAAACGATCGGAAAATCTTCAGGCGTCACTAAGAGCGACAGGGCCAACGGACGTAAAGCACGTTCAATGGCGCCTCGCCAAGCAATGTCGCCAGGCAACACCTCAATCGATTCACCAGCAAAAACCAACTGACTCGTTTTGAGCCCAGAAGCCTTCGCAATCTGATCACGCACTTTTAAAAGGGCAACCGGGATCCCAGAACGCTGCGACTCTAACGATTCGATTTCTTCAACTAGACTCTTTAATTCAGTCTCTGTCTTTTTGACTTCACCCGACAAGTCACCAATCTTAGACATGCGCGCTTCACGAGCTGCGTCTGCACCAGCGACTTCTGCGCTCACACGATCCATCAACACTGCAAACGTTTCAGCAGACGTTGGGAGCGTTTCGCCTAAAGCATCGGTCGCCGCTTCAACTTTGCCGCGCTCTCGCATGGCACGATCGCGATCGGCTTCACGACGCGATTTTTCTGCTTCCCAACCAGCAATCTGATCACCACCACTTTGGCGCTGACGAAGCTCCAAGTCGGCCAAATTAGCCTTTTCATTGGCTAACTGTGTTTTTAATGCGTTACAGGCCTCTTCATGACGACGGCAAGCCCCTTCAGCCAAGGTGGCATCCGCCATCAACATCGTTTCACGATGCGACTCACGATAGGCATCAAGGTTGGCATAGAGAATATCCAAGTGTGCCTTTTTGACTTCTGCCTTTTGCATGGCCTCAAAGGCCGTGAGCGCAGGATTCAAAATCTTGATCTGCTGCATCGCGCTCATCACCGCACGGTGTGAGGCATCGAGTTCGGTGAATTCTTCAACTAAGCGCGTCGCGATCCCGTAGGTCTTCGGTTCATCGAGCATGAAGCTACGCAAGAAGTCGTTCAAGTCACCAAGGTTTTTGGCTGACTGCGTCTTATGAAGTAACTTCAAAGCCAGCGAACTCTTGATCCCTAAAAGTCCCGTAAAGGCAGCTTCATAAGGCGGGAATAATTCCGAAATCTTGGCATCCGCACCCAACACAGCCTTCAACTGATGCTGATCAAGGTCACCCTCAATAAAGTCATTGAGTTCGGTTTTGATGTCGATATCGCGCTCAAGCACCACATAGCGGCGCTTGACGTCAGAAACGGTATTTTCAACGCCACGCAACCAAAATAGCTGCAAAAGGGTCACACGCTTACGGGCATTCGCAAAGGTTAAGGCCAACACCGAGACCGTTGTGCCCTTACGCAAATATTGCGTCGTGACGCCCGAGGCCGTCTGCAATTCAGACCAGGCCCCGCGCACATAGCTCACAATCGAACGGTCACTGCGGCTCTTGCCACCGGCTTCATGCGCGGCCGCATTAAAGTCCACCCATCTCGGTGGAATCAAGAGCTGCGAAAAGGCGTCCAATAAGGTTGACTTACCCGAGCCCGACGCCCCGACAAAAAGAAACCCTTCTTCGGCGATCGGAATATCGTAGTAACCGTTAAAAGTCCCCCAATTATTGACCTGCAAACGCACCGCACGGAATTGGTCTTCCGGCATCAATTCAGGAAAGAGCGCAAATTCCGTCATGCTTCATCATCCTCTTCTTCGTCTTCATCATCGACTAAGTCGACGTCTTCTTCTAGTCCTGTCTCGTCTTCAGGGGCAACACCAGGTTGGGTCACGGTCACAGGCGTTGTGACCTTGCCTTCGTAATAGGCCTTCACTTCTTCAACCACGTCTGCCGTCATAATCATCTTGAGCACAGGCGAAATTTCGTAGCTTTCTTCGGCATTACGTAAGTGGCGCAGTACGCCAAAGCGCTCAGCCTTTTTGACGGCGCCCGTCAAATGCTTTTCAAAACCCACACGGTCTGTGGTTTCATTGCCAATCACAGACAAATATTCGCGGATTTCGTTGAGATAAATCACTGCGCGCTCACCGCGACCTTCAGCAGCCGACAAGCGTTGGCGTAATAACAAAAAGAGATAGGTCTCGATATAGGTAAGCGGCTTACGCTTTAATAAAATCGGTGCCTTCACGATCCCAGTTTCAGCCTGACGCGTAAACGCAATCATCTGATCACGGTCGATAATGAGATCCAAAAAGAGGTCATGCAAGCGGCTACGAATTTCACGTTCTGTCGCTTCCAACGCACGCCAAATCACCGGCATACGCGTACCATCGAGCACAGGTCCCTTGAGTAACTGCACAAGGGCGCGACGAGCATCTATACTCAGCTCACCCGTATCGTCACGCCAGAGACCAGCCGTCTGTCGAGCGCCTTGATCATTCGTAGGTTCGAGTGAGGTCATCTAATTTATCCTTTACAAAATAAAGTGCTGCAACCGTCGCAGAGCGTGTTTGTCCATCAAGCCCCTGCCAAGTGAGGGTTTCGGTCCCAGTGCCAGGGATCCCGGCGCGAAGAGCAAGTTCGATCAAGCCGACCACACTACCCAAGCCTTGCTTTGCCGGATAGGCAGCCAACACTTCGGCCACACTCGCCTGATCCTTGCGACTTAAGACATCGACCACATTGGCTTTCAATTCACGCAAATTAATTTCGGAGCGTTTAATACGTTCGCCCACTTCGGCCATGTCAATCTGCGCCACAATCCCATCTTCAATCGGTTGGGGTCGTGCGCGTGTCACCGGATCCCACAAGGTCATTTGCGAGACTGAATGAGGCGTAAAGCCTGTATGACTAATCAAAATACCCGTCTGACGCACAGCATTGGTGGTTTTAGCCGCTTCCATCCCGGCACTCATCGTTTCAGTTAACAAACGATTCAAACGATGCTCTTCAAGATACTGACGGCTTTCAACAAAATGACGCAATCCATGCGCTAGTCGACGCGTCGTTTCGTGAACGTCTCCACCCTTTTCTAATAGGCTTCGACGCATATAACGCAAAATACGACGCTCTTCTAGCGTCAACGCTTGCGCAAAATCACGACTCAACACGGCGTCAATTGACTCCTCTAATCGTGAGGATGCTACTGGATCATTTAACAAACGCCAAAAAGCAAAGAAGGTGCGTCCAGCCGCACTCATGCGAATTAAATCAAGCCCCGCAAAGACATCGTCCAAGACATCCCCACGGGAGCCCGTGCCTTCCATAATCTTGCGTCGTAAATCGCTATTCAACGTTTCAAAGCGATCTTTCACGCGATGGAAGTCTCCCACCAACCCTGAAAACAACGTGAGAATTTCGCGGGCACGCTCTAAAGCCGTGTCTTTATCTAAGACATGAATCTCGCCACGATCGACCGCATCAAGTTCGCAACGCAAACGGCTCATTTCTTTCATGAGGCGAGAACGTCGGCGCTCCACATCTCGATCGGTATCTTCTTCGAGCGTATCTAACGCATCAATCACCAATGCCAAACGCGATTCGGTGGCTTCAGAACGAGGCTTTGCCATACCACTCACAATGCGGATGGCTTCAGCTGAAGCTGACGTCAGGGCATAGACGTCTTCATCGCTACCATAAGGCAACGTACGCTCAAGATAGCCTTGGCTTAACCACTGGGCGACATATTCGCGCGCCGACTTGGGTAAATCCACATTCGTGGCACGAAGTTCTTCAAGACTATGGTCAAGACGGGCAAAAAATTCGGACGCTCGTAAACCGTGGTCTTCATCAGCAAGATGTTCAGCTAAGAGCGAAAGGATGGCAGGCGCATTATCGGCCGCCAACAATTTCCATAAAGGCTGCGCTCGCAACGATTGGAAATTAGGGTATGAAGTTGAGGCTTTCATGAGCCAAAAATCAAGATCTCGGGTTGAATTAAACGTAATTCACTAATTATAAAGATCTGGGCCTTAATGCGCTTTGTAAAAAGAAGGAGTGCTTTACGCCGGTCAACAACTTCTCCCTCTCACAAATGCGACATTCTTTAAATGGGTCTACACCAGAAGAAAAAAAGGGTAAATTACCCATTTTTCCAGAAAAAACGGCGCATTCGTGATTTTTAGGCATTAAAATAGTGGCGCAACCGTGAAAAACGACTCAAAATATAGGTGCGCAATCGTGAAAAATTTTACAAAATCGGTTTACGAACGAAAAATTTATCAATCAATGTTGGAGTGGAAAGAGAAATATGCGCCAAACTACGCTCTCTTTCTCAAGGGCGCTCGACGTGTTGGCAAAACGACGCTCGCCAAAAAACTCGGACAAGAGGCGTATCGTTCCTATATTCTCATTCGTTTTGATCAGGCGGAAGAAGCCATCAAAGACCTCTTTAAAAACGGCCTACGCGACCTCGATCATTTGTTCACAACATTGCAGTTCTATTACAAAACGCCGTTGTACGAACGCGAGTCTCTCATCATTCTTGATGAAATACAACTTTTTCCGCCAGCGCGCCAAGCGATCAAAACGTTGCTTGAAGATGGTCGTTATGACTATCTTGAGACAGGCTCCCTAGCTTCTATCACCAAGCGTAGCAAAGACATTTTGATACCTTCTGAAGAGTACACACTAGAAGTGTTACCTATGGACTTCGAAGAGTTCTTGTGGGCGCAAGGCGATCACTTCACCATGAATATCATTCATGAACATTACGAAAAAGTGAAGCCGCTCAAGACATACCACCGTCCTATCATGAAATCCTTTCGCGAATTCATGATGGTAGGCGGCATGCCTCAAGCCGTCAAAGCCTTCGTGGAAACGAAAGATTTTGGTCAAGTCGACTTTGCTAAGCAACAAATCATTCAGCTTTATAGCAACGACATGCAAGACCAGCATGAAGAAAATTCTGAATACGTCACCAATTTTTTTACCCGCATACCTTCGGAATTATCTAAGCACGACAAACGTTACGTAATCAGTCACATCCATCCCAACGCTCGTATTCGAGAATATCAAGGACCTATTCGTTGGCTTGACGAGGCTATGATCATTAATATTGCTAACAATGTCGACGATCTCAGTGTTGCATTTAACCTAGCCATCTCAGATCCTTCGTTTAAATGCTACATGATGGATACAGGTCTATTGATTTCACTTGCTTTCAAGGATCGCCCGTATTTAGACAACGACCTTTACAAAGCGATTCTGCTTGATCGTTTGCACATCAACGAGGGAATGCTTATCGAAAATCTTGTTGCACAATGTCTTCGCGCCAACGGACATCAAAGCTATTTCTATATTGAACGCCATAGAGACACGCGAAAAGTCGCTATCGAAATCGACTTCCTGATTCGTCAAGGCAAAAAACTCATTCCAATTGAAGTGAAGTCTTCGAGTTCAGCGAGTTTGATCTCTTTAACGCGTTGTAAAGAAAAGTTTGGTAATCGTATCGGAGATGGTATCGTCCTTCACCACGGTGAAGTTAAACGAGAAGGCAACTTTGTCTATTTGCCTTACTATATGGCAACAGTCCTTTGAGTCTCTAGCCGATCCTCTCACAAACAGTGCGAGTTGTCGAATAACTCAAGCTAAGACCGACCGCTTCTCCTACTTGCGAGGATCAAGCGGTCGATCGACATGACACCAGTGTTTAGACTGCACTCATGGATAGCGCAACGCACATCAATTCCTCATCCGACAATGATTCAGTGTCGGTGGACTTAGACTCGAGGCGTGTCTCAGCATCGCCGAAACACATTTGACCCTGCTTGAGCAAAAACGCCATCATTTAAAAAGCACGACAAGCCCCACACTTGACAAAGACTTGAGGCTTATCGTACCGATTGATTAATTGATGACGTCAAGCAATCACAGCGACCCATGAACCCAACGGCCACCAGCCATCGTCGCAACCACGCCGACATCCTTAATACGCATCGGATCGATAGCGAAAATATCGTCTGTGAGCACTGCAAGATCCGCATAGAACCCTGGTTGCAGTCGTCCCTTGACGTTTTCTTCAAAGGAGACATACGCGCTTTCAGTCGTATAGGCGTCAACCGCTGCACTCACATCGACTGCTTCTTGCATTTCAAAGCCTTCGCTCGGTTCACCACGAAGGTTGCGACGGGTCACGGCACAGTAGATGCATTCGAGAGGATTGAGTTCTTCGACAGGGCAGTCAGTTCCGTAACTTGCGTGAATACCTAGCTTACGCATGGTATTAAAAGCATAGCTCGTCGAAGCCAATGCCTCACCCACGCGATCGCGTACGATTGAAATATCGTAGTGTAAGAAGATCGGCTGCACGTATGCCAAGATCTGATTCTTCGTAAAGCGTTCTAGAAGTGCTCGGTCAGTGATCTGCACATGTACGACACCTAGACGCAACGGGTTTTGCCCATCCAGACAGACCGCATCATACGCATCAAGCACGCGTTCGATCGCACCGTCGCCAATGGCGTGCATCGCGACCTGACACTTGTTTTCGGTCGCAAGATTAACCATGGTCTGAATTTGTTCTGGAGTGAGCGTTGCCATCCCACAAGTCGTTGGATCGTCATGATAAGGTTGGCGCATCAAGGCTGTACGAGCACCAAGGCTACCATCGACAAACATCTTTAATGGTCCAATACGATTCCAGGCGTTACCCATGCCCGTGCGACGACCTGTTGCCAAAAATCGGCGAAAACCTTCAGGTTCCATAAAGTTCACCTGATGGTAAACACGCACCGTGGGGTGATCAGCTTGGACGCGTTCATAAGCGGCAAGCGTCTTTTCCCATGTAGCAGGACGTAAGTCCATCGTTTGTACGGACGTAATACCATTGGCGGACGCATGAGCCATCGCTGTACGAATCACCTGATCCAGTTCGTCAGGGGTACGATCGCGGCGTAAAGCGAGAATAGCGCTACATGCATTTTCACGAACAATCCCTGTCAAACGTCCCATTTCGTCATGGTCATAGGCGCCGCCTTCTGGAGGGACGCTTTCAGGCGTAATCCCCGCAAGCGCAAGTGCTGCAGAATTGCAAGTGAGAATATGGCCACAAGCGCGTTCAAGAATCAGCGGATACTCGGTCGTGACCGCATCAAGGTCATCACGTGTCAAGAGTCGATGACCGTCATTGGCAAAATAGTCTTGATTCCAACCCATGCCATGAAGCACAGTGCCTGGTGCAGGCTGGCGCTTTGCAATGTACGCGCGGCATCGGGCTTGAACGTCAGCAATACTCGTTGCGCCAAGGAGTTGGATCGCTTCGAGCATTTCGCCCTTCATCATTAGATGCATGTGTGAGTCATTAAACCCAGGGACTATCGTGCGGCCTGCAGCGTCATAAACATTAGCGCTTTCAGACATACGATCACGAATTTCGTCGTTGGTGCCCACCGCTTCAATGAACCCTTCGTCGTTGACAAGGAGGGCTTGCGCGAAAACATCGCGAGAAACATAAATATGAGCGTTCAAAATAGCCGTTGACATGCATCGGTCTCCTACGTGTTCAGTTAACAAAAAAGCCGCATTCCATCGATGCGGCTCCGAACGCAAGTTACTTTGTTGGAGACACCGACAGCACCTCTACCCTTTGACATTTAGGTAGGAGTCACATCGGTCTTTCCGATGTGCCCAGGTTCGTGCGTCGTACCCGACTCACGCCTTCGGCGGTTTGACCTTTCGAATGTCCTCGTTGAGTGTCCTCTACAACATCTACTCTTTCGCACCGCGCCTCTATCCGGCTTTCAGTTTCGAGTATGCCTCAGCACGAGGTAATTCTCAAAACGAAGGCACGATTTATTGACCTGTTGTCGAGTGAAGTGAGATGTTCTACTTAGGCTCGAAAAGCAACGTCGCTCACTATCGCATTTCACAAAACCAACATTCGAAAACACCTCTAATAGATACACCTTAGGGCAATCTCATTAATACGTTTGAGAATGGCCAAATAACCATCCAAAAGTCGCTGTTTTAAAAATTTCACGATGACAAAACGCGCTCGGTGTGGCAAAGTAGTTCATGAAAAGTTCGTAGAGGCGCTGCGCGAAAGAGTAGCCATCCGAGGAGGCATCCCGTGACGATGGTGAAAGGTCAAGCGGCCGAAACCGAACGTCGGCAGACGGTTCGTGTTGGGCATGGTGGAAAGACCTCCATGACTCCTACCTACGCTTGACGTAGGTAGAGGTGCTATCGATCGCAGTGTCATTCCTGCGTTTCCTTAGAGGGAACGGTTGAAGTCGCAGTTGCATCGATGGATGCAACTTTTTTTGTCCCTGTGTCAGGCGACCGGTGACGAAATCCTCAATCTAAACTCAAGGAACAAAAAAATGACAGACATTACACGTCAAGTCACTGCGGTCAACGCGCTATCGTCCGAACAGACCGAAATGCGCCGCGAAGTTGGCCTCTTTGGTGGCATCTCTGTGCTCGCCGGCATCATGATCGGCTCGGGTATCTTTTATATTGGTGCCATTGTTTTACAGCGTAGTGGCATGAGTCTCGGACTCGCGCTCCTCGTTTGGCTCGTTGGCGGCCTCGTCACCCTTCTCTCTGGTATTTGTTACGCCGAACTCGGTGCCATGATGCCTAAGTCAGGCGGCGTCTATCTTTATCTGCGTGAAGCCTATGGTGAACGTGTGGCCTTCATGTGTGGTTTTGCCAACTTTACGTTAGCTAACTCAGGGTCGATTGCTGCATTAGCCGTTGCCGTTGCTGCCGCACTCTCTTCCATGGTGCCACTCGACGAAACCACACAAAAGTCAATTGCCGTCGGGCTCGTTTGTTTACTCACCGCCGTAAATATTCGTGGTATTAGAGCTGGCTCTACCGTACAGAGTATTTTCCTCGTCTTGAAGATGCTCCCAATCCTGCTGATTCTTTTTGCGGGTCTCTTTATGGGCACTGAGTCGCCAGACCTCTTCGCCATACCAGGTGAAACGCCTTCAATCATGAATATTCTGTCCATGATGGGTTTTGCCGTGATTGCGACCCTTTGGGCCTATGAAGGTTGGACGAACCTCAATGTGATTGGTGAAGAAATCAAGAATCCAAAGCGCAACATCCCGCTTTCCATCATTCTGTCGATCGTGGGTGTCTCGCTCCTTTATGTCCTCTTTAACTACGCCGTCTATCGCGTCATTCCGTTTGAAACCATCCAACAGATGGTCGCATCTGGCAACTACTATCTCGGCACCGCTGCCGCTGAAAGTCTTTTCGGTTCTGCCGGCATGATCGTGGTCGGTTCAGCCATGGTGCTTGCGATGTTTAGTTCCCTCAATGGGTGCATCATGGCCTTCCCTCGCATGTACTACGCAATGGCTCGTGACGGTGCTTTCTTCTCATCGCTCGGTAAGCTCCATCCTCAGTGGAAGACCCCGGCGAACGCCATTCTTGCTTCATCTGCCGTTTCGATCTGCTTAATTCTTTTCCGTTCTCTCTCTGAACTGACAAGTTTGGTCGCTGTCTGCGGCATGATATTCCACTGCATGAGCTTCTACGCGGTCATTATTTTGCGTAAGAAGTATCCAACAATGGAACGCCCATACAAGGTTTGGCTCTATCCGTTCACCGTCTTCTTGATCTGCATCATCATGGTCGCCCTGATTGCCAATACCGTGATCAATGATCCAGTAATTGCTGCACTCTCCTTCATCGTGCCTCTGATTGGTTTAGGGCTTTATGAACTGCTCTTCAGAAAGAAGCACGAACGCGTTGTTAATGAGCTCGGTTACGAGTAACAGCTCCCCGTCCGATTTGATAACAAATCGGGCGAGGCTTCCTCCTTCTTCAACGCCACATCGGCAATCGCTTCGGTCTTACATATCTTCACAGGCTTCGGCTTGTGACATTACGAGCGCAAGACGGTCAGCCCAGCCGCCTTTAAATTTCGAATGCCTTCCTGTTTGATATTCAGTGCGGCATTGGGGAACTTCCAAAAATAAAGGGATCGAAATTTTCGATCCCTTTATTTTAACGGGTGAGCAAACCACTCATTTCACCAACACATATAGCCCGAAAACGCGAATGGTCTTTATAGCGTCATTACACCACGCCAGACGATCAATGTACGATTGAAGGCGTCATCACGAGCTTAGTCGTCGGTACTCACTTACAAAACTACAAGCCGACCATCATCCGAACAAAAGGACCAGAAATGTCGGACAATGGTCGGTCGTAGTAAAGCTAAAACGAACGAAAACGTAACGAATTAATCGTCGCTAGGTGTAGCAACTTGCGGCATATTTCTTGCGTCATCTAAATGTTCAAGATATTCGGGCGTAATGTCACCTGTTACATATTCACCGTCAAAGCAAGAGCAATCGAACTTTTTGATATCTGGACGCAAGTCCTTCAAAGCAAGACTCAACGATGCTAGCGGCTGATAAATCACCTTATCCGCACCGATAATCTTCGCGACTTCGTCAGCTCCCTTGCCATCACCGCAAAGAAGTTCACTCTTTGTCGGCATATCAATGCCGTAGACATTCGGGAACATCACACGAGGTGCGGAACTCGCTACATACACCTTCTTTGCGCCCGACTCACGCGCCATTGTGACAATTTCCTTCATGGTTGTGCCTCGAACGATTGAATCGTCAACAAGAAGCACATTCTTATCTTTAAATTCGATCGGCATGGCGTTCAGCTTTTGGCGAACGCTCTTACGACGCACAGCTTGGCCTGGCATGATAAACGTACGACCGATATAGCGATTCTTGATAAAGCCTTCGCGATAATTGAGCTTTAACTTCATCGCCAACTGTTGCGCACAGGGACGAGCACTGTCAGGAATCGGCATCACGACATCAATGTCGCTAAGCTTCATTTCGTTAGCCACTGCATCTGCTAAATACTCTCCGAGCTTCAAACGCGCATCATAGACACTAATGCCGTCTATCACAGAGTCTGGACGTGCAAAATACACATACTCGAAGGCACAAGGATTGAGAGCAGGATGATCAGCCAACTGTTTTCTGGCCACTTGACCGTCAAAGCCAATCCAAAGGGCTTCACCTGGTAGCACATCACCTTCACATTTAAAGCCCAGCGCTGGCATCGTCACCGATTCAGAGCTCACCATATATTCGGTAAACCCACTTTCGTCAACACGACGTCCCCAACACAAAGGGCGAATACCATGCGGATCACGAAACGCCAATAGACCATGACCAGCAATCAAAGCCGTACAAGCATACGACCCACGAACACGACGATGTAGACGTGCAACTGCCTTAAAAATCGCTTTTGCCGTCATCTTATGACCATCTGAGGTGACACGCGAAATTTCTGTTGCGAGCACATTAAGCAAGACTTCCGAGTCACTTGTGGTGTTCACATGACGACGGTCAACCGTTTGAAGTTCCTTTCTAAGCGTTTCGGCATTCGTGAGATTGCCATTATGTGCAAAGACAATCCCATAAGGCGCATTCACATAAAAGGGTTGACATTCTTCAGTAGAAGTCGCGCACCCTTGCGTTGGGTAACGCACATGAGCAATCCCGATATTGCCCGTGAGATCCCGCATATTGCGTGTCCGAAAGACGTCTCTTACAAGACCCATGGCTTTATGCAAATGAAAGGTCTGACCATCTAAGGTCGCAATTCCTGCCGCGTCTTGGCCACGGTGCTGCAATAAAAGGAGTGCGTCATAGAGACGCTGATTAACAGGTTGATGACTATAAAGAGCGACAATGCCGCACATAATATATTCCCCCGAGGTTTCAGCCCTACTTACGGGGCTGTTTTGAATGCGTATTTTAGGGTTTTCAAGCACACACGATATAGGTGAAATCGCCTAGCTAAGACGCGTTTAGACAAACCTCAATCAAAAAACATCCGCGCGTTCATTTAAAAACAGGCAGATGTTTCTTGGTGAGATCTCCTTAGCGATTAGACAGCATAGTAGAGGTCAAATTCGAGTGGCGTCACAGCCATACGCCACTTCGTCACGTCCTGAGCCTTTAGTGCAATGTAGGCATCAATAAAGTCGTCCGTAAAGACACCCCCCTTCGTCAAAAAGGCGCGATCATTGTCGAGCGATTCGAGCGCCTGATCTAAGGACGAGCAAACCGTCGGGATGAGCGCATTTTCTTCGGGCGGCAAGTCGTAGAGGTTCTTCGTTGCCGCTTCACCCGGATGGATCTTGTTTTCTATTCCATCAAGCCCCGCCATTAACAAAGCTGAAAAGGCGAGATAAGGATTAGCGGACGGGTCAGGGAATCGGACTTCAATACGCCGCGCCTTTGGGTTTCTCACGTGTGGAATACGAATCGAAGCGGAACGGTTGCAAGACGAATAAGCAAGCTTCACCGGTGCTTCAAACCCTGGCACCAAACGACGGTACGAGTTAATGGACGGGTTTGTAATGGCGTTCAGTGCGCGAGCGTGCTTAATCACGCCACCAATATAGTAGAGTGCCGTTTCAGAGAGTCCCGCATAGCCGTTTCCAGCAAAGAGGTTCACACCATCCTTCCAAAGGGACTGATGAACGTGCATACCAGAGCCATTATCGCCTTCCACGGGCTTTGGCATAAAAGTTGCGGTCTTACCGTAGGCTGCTGCCGTATTGTGAACCGTGTACTTCAAAATCTGCGTCCAATCAGCGCGTTCGACCAACGTGCTAAAGCGGGTCCCAATTTCGCACTGTCCTGCGCCACCCACTTCGTGATGATGAATTTCAACGGGCACGCCTTGAGCTTCAAGCTGCAAGCACATTTCTGCACGGATGTCAGCTAAGCTATCCACAGGAGACACAGGGAAGTAGCCACCCTTTACATGATTGTGATACCCCAAGTTACCGCCTTCAATCTTTTCACCAGTACTCCAAGGACCTTCATCACACTTCACTTCAAAAAAGCTTTTACCCATGGTGTGACCCCAACGGACTTCGTCAAAGATAAAGAATTCAGGTTCTGGACCAAAGAAGGCCTTATCGGCAAACCCCATACTCTGCAAAAACTTTTCAGCGCGGCGAGCAATCGTACGCGGGTCACGCGCGTAACCTTCGCCCGTCGACGGATCACGCACATCGCAAGCCATCACCAAGGTCGTTTCGGCGCGGAAGGGATCCATATGTGCGGTTTCAGGATCGGGCATCAGCACCATATCTGACGATTCAATCCCGCGCCAACCCGCGAAAGACGAACCGTCAAAAGCCTGACCAAATTCAAATGTATCTTCGTCGATCAAGTTAGCTGGCACGGTTAAGTGCATTTCTTTACCGTGCATATCTGTGACACGCAGACTCACGAAATTCACGTCGTTTTCACGAATCATCTGCAAAATAGATGTGGGAGAGGACATGTTTTTTTACTCCAAAAAGGAATGCCGAGAGGCATCTATCACATGATCGGCAGATTGTTATGCCGATCTAACTCCTCTTACCAGCAAACTGCGTGCCAAATAGAAATAGAAACGCTTATCTCACTTACGTTCTTCTCGTAGAGCACTCTCAAGCAATAGGCGCAATGTTCTTTTTTATCGAACCTGCGCCTACTTGTGCCGCTTTGCACCAATGAAGTGCAAAATTTTGCTTTAAATTTGTGCAAAGACCATTCGAAACGCGCGTATATAGGGCGTTTCCGAATTCCAAACTCAGCTATTCATAAAACGACTCCACAAGAAATATCATTGGTAATCTAGACCTGTTCAAATTTCTTTTAGCAAGGTCGAGGCCGACAGCTTCGTATGAGATCGATGTGTCGAGTGTAGACAGGGGCGCTTTCTAGCCATGATATTGACTCCATACAGGGTTCTGATACCCCATCAGCGATCTTCGGGAATCGATTGTTTAGGCATCGGGTGGGTGATCCATATCATTAGAGGCGAGGGTTCCTAGCGGGATTTTGCTGAGTATGCTTTGAGCCAAAAAGCCCTTACAAAGTTCATCTTTGTGAGGGTGTTTCTTTTGATAACACCACAAAAACGCCCAGAAACTCGTAAAATGATTAGGCAAACCTCTATAACGGTCTTACAGATCATGTGAGAGCGAAACAACCGTTGAGCGTGCTTAGACCAAACCTGCACGTCGAGATAGAGCCCCGATCAATGTATCCGCGCCCTATAAGGTTTGCCAGAAGGCTCGTCTATGATGGAATAGGCGGGCCTTTTGTTTACACCTTTCCTGTGCAACACCTACTTCACAGCCATTATTGAGAATTAACACTTAACCGTTCCAAAACATGACTTTTGACGTCGAAAATCGGTACAATGCTTGTTCTTTAAAAATCGAGGTTTTCCCTCGCTTCCTCTTTAGTCACGGTTTGAGTCAGGCAATCCTTCGCCTCCTGTGACTTCCCCTTTTTTAGATTGATTATGACGCTTGAAAATCAGATCGCTGGCGCTTTGGCTGGTATGGTCATGGGCGACGCTATGGGCGTCCCTGGCGAACTTTGGCCGCGTGAAAAAGTACGCGAACGTTTTGGCTTTATTGATACGTTCTTAGATGGCCCAGAAGACAACATTGTGGCTTGCTACTTTAAGGCCGGTCACTATACGGACGACTCCGCACAAGCTTTTGTGATTCTTGAAGCCCTGTTGAAAGCTGGCACGGTGCCTCCCGTCAAGACATTAGCGGACGACCTTCTCGCTTGGGTTGAGTCTGTGAATGGTTTTGAAATCAATCTTTTGGGACCAAGCTCCAAGGCGAGTCTCCTTGCCCACTCCAAGGGCGAAGACTACACGGTCTATACCAAAGAAGCCCTCACCAATGGTGCAGGCATGCGCATTGCCCCTGTCGGTTGTTTAGTCCCCTGGAATGACACCGAAAAGCTCGCAGAAACGGTTGCACGTGTCAGCCTGGTGACACACGGCACCGATGTGGCGATTGGGGGCGCAGCCATGATCGCTCAGGCTGTCGCGAGCGGCATCGGCGGTCGCACTTGGGACGAAGCCATTGAAGACGTGCTGAAGATGTGGGATATTGCACGCGCCAAGGGTGAAACGACCTGGGCTGCATCCATCGGTGAACGCTTTAAGTTAGCGCTTTCCGTCATGAAGGATTTCGAAAACCCAGATGACTTCTCGCTTTGGGTGTATCAGATGCTCGGTACAGGCACGATGACGAGCGAAAGCGTCACGGCAGCTTTGGCGATTGCCTTCTATTGTCGTAATACCTATGACGCAGCCATCATGTGTGCCAACCTCGGTGGCGACACGGATACGATCGGTGCCATGGCTTGTGCGATTTGCGGTGCCTTTGAAGGCTTTGAAGCCTTGGGCGATGAACGTACGACGTTCCTTGAAACCACGAACAACATTGACTTCCGTGCGTTGGCTCGCCGTATCGTCTCCGCGCGTGAGACCTTTACGCTCTAAAGGAGAGAGATCGTGCGAGATATTCAGACCATCCTTCAGACGCTCAAGCCCACAGCCAATGTACTCGTCATTGGTTCTGCCTTCGTTGACATGGTCATCAACGTGCAAGAAATGCCGCAGGCTGGTGCCGATATCGAAGGGGACTACCGTTGCACCACAGTTGGCGGTTGCTCCTTTAATGTCGCGGACGTGCTCAATAAGCTGCACCTTCCCTTTGACAGCTACATGCCTGTCGGCGAAGGACACTTTGCCAACATCATTACTGAAGCCTTGATTGATCGTGGCTATCCGATCTATCGCGAAACCGATAATGGCGACAACGGTTGGTGCCTTTCATTAGCGGACGCGTCAGGCGAACGTACGTTCATCTCGATGTTTGGCATTGAACGTCGCATGAAGCCAAACTGGTACGAGCAGTTCGACATGACTCGCTACGACTACTTTTACGTGTCGGGCTATCAAGCCGATGGTGACACAGGCCGTGTAATTCTTGAAGGGCTAGCTCGCAAGCGCCCCGATGCCACAATCGTCTTTGATCCGGGTCCTCGCGTTCACTTCTTGCCGCGTGAACGTATGGAAGCCTTCTACCGTTTAGGCTGCCTCATCACGATCAACGCTGCTGAAGCACTCTTTATGACGAACACACAACGCGTTGAAGATGCCGCCTTGCGCATTCATGACATGACGGGTCGCGAAGTGGTGGTCACGGACGGTGGTCGTGGTGCCGTGGTCGTTGACACGCATGGCGTTCGTCGTATCGCCGGCTTCCCGGTGGCTGTCGTCGATACGATCGGCTCAGGCGACGCACACACGGGTGGCATTATCGCTGGCCTCATGTGCAACCTCTCGATTAACGAAAGCGTCCTCTTAGCTAATCGCGTGGCGAGCGTCGTCACCGGCCGCGAAGGCGGTGCCACAGCCCCGACCTTAGAAGAGCTACTCGCTTAAATCGGCTTAAAACCTATCCACATCGCTGGCCGTTGTGAGCCTCATACTCACAACGGTGTCCCTCTTTAGACTCAAAACCTGCATCTAAACAAAATGAGTGATAACACCTCCGCCAATACCATTGAAGTCAATGGCGTTAATCCAGTGCCAGATAACGAACGTTACGGCACAGCCGCTGGCCTCTTTCCGATTTGGTTTTCCTGGAACATTTCGATCTTCGGCATTACGCTCGGGATCTACGTTTTGGGCTTAGGGCTTTCTGTCTGGCAAGCCATGCTCGCTGGCGTCCTTGGCTACTTCTTGTCTTGCTCGCTCGTTGGCATTTTGGCTGTCGGTTCTGTGCGTACGGGCTTACCAACCCTCGTTCAGTCACGCTTTGCCTTTGGCTACCACGGCAACAAGATCCCGACCTTCTTTGGTTATTTTGCTAGCCTAGGTTGGCAGGTGATCATGCTCTCGATGGCCGTGACCACCTTGGCTGACCTCGCAATCCACTTAATCCCCTCTTTAGCCAAAGCCGATGGTTATCCTTCTGTCGCTTGCCTTGTCGGCAGCTTTATCGTGATCATTGCCCTCACGATGTCGGGTGCCGTTTGGGGCTACCAGTTGATTTTGAAGATCGAAAAAGTGATCGCTTGGGTCACTGGGATCTTCACGCTCATCTATTTATTCTTCTTTATTCCACAAATCGACTTCTCGGTTTTAGGTGACCGTCCTTCTGCCGGCTTTGCCGAATTCTTGGGTGGCGTCGTGCTCGCCATGACCATGGTAGGCTTAGGCTTCTTAAATTATGGTGGCGACTATTCTCGCTATTTGCCCCGTCACACCAAAGCGGGCGGCGTGATTTTCTGGACGATGAGCGGGATTGCTGTGCCCGTTTCTTTCCTTTTGATCTTGGGCGTCATGCTCTCCGCAGGTAACCCGGAACTCCTTGAAAAGGCCTCTGTCGAACCGCTTGCAGCTTTGACGGGGATTTTGCCCTTCTGGTTCTACGTGCCCTTCTCGATCGTCATCATTGTGAGCTTGATTTCGGCGGGCATGACGGGTGTCTATAGTTCTGGCCTTGCCCTCTTAGCGATGGGCGCACCGCTCTCGCGTGCCGTCTCGACAGGCCTCAACGCACTGATTATTGCGTTGGGCTTATCGTACTTGCTTTTCATCTCGGACTCCTTCTTGATGACCTTCCAGTCCTTCTTAGCTGTGATCTCAGTCATCATGGGTTCTTGGGGTGCCATTCAGATGGTGGACTTTATCCGTCAGAAGCGTTTGGGCTGGGATGTGCGTATGGCTTTTGATTATGGCGAAGGCGGTCGTAGCTACCGTTGGACGGCGCTCTTCTCGCTCGCTGTCGCGACCTTCATTGGTTTAGGCACGATCACGTCGAGCGACCCTTACATTGCCCATATTGTGAGCTTCTTATTGCCGGCCGGCGCTGAAACGAGCGTCTTTGCGACAGCCAATATTGGTCTTGTGGTTGCCATGTTGGTGGGTGGCTTCCTTTATGCCTTCCTCACCTTTATCTGCCGCTGTGACGTACCGCCCGTCTTAAATAAGAAAGCGTAAGACACCAACGTACCTTTAGCAAAGGGAGTGGTAGCAGTCAGGCTATCCTGATCACTACCGCTCCCTTTTTTTTGCTCATCGTGGCACAAAATCCAGTCGCCACGGGACTAAGACAATCGATCAGTCGATAAAACCAAAGGCTGTGACTTCTCTCTTTGGGCTAATAAAAAGGTATTATTCACATCAAAAAATATTCGCTCAGCCGTTTGTAAATAATTATTTCATTATAAAAAATTAATATGCTTTTTCTTGACCTAAATCAAATAAAAATATTCTATTGAGTGACCACTTACTTTTCTTTGCATCAATAACACGAACACTAGATCCTCGAATCTCTTAGACTCGCCTTGACTATGTCAAAACGACATAAATTAATCTAAATGCCTATCATCTAGTCGTTGTAATATTTCATATTGTTCTTCATATTTTTAATCACTTAGGGCTCAGTATTAAAACCTTAACCAATGTTGCCCAAGGAATACCACTTATCCCCATAGTAGTGATACATTGATAGCATAGTTATAATGCTGTGATATTAAATTTCATCTGTTTCTACTAGCATCCATGTCTTCGTTAATTCAGTTGCGATCCGTATTAGAAGCGATTGATAGTCCACGCATCGTCATCAATCCGGATCTTTCAGTTTCGTTTGTCAATCAAGCTTTTACCCATGCTTTTGGAAATTCTAGTCTGATTGGTAAGCATTGCTATCAACTGATTTTTAATCAATCTGCGCCTTGCGAACTCTGTGGCGCGCCCTGCCCGATCAAGGCAACCCTCAATGCCAAGGTGCCTACGAAGCATCACAACACGGTCACCAATCCCGAAGACGGCAATACGTGGGATATTGAAATCTCTCCCATTTTTAATAGCCAACACCAACCCGAATACTTCCTTGGTGGGCTGACTCGCCGAACAGGGCGATATACACGTCTTGAACTCGGTGAGATTTGTGCCAAATCGCTTTCCATGCAAAACCTATTGCGCAGATTATCTAAGCTTTGTGCGACTGAGTTGCCCATTGTTTTTATTGGCCCAGAAGGTTGTGGCAAACGTGCTTTAGGCAAACTCGTTCACGAAAATTCTCGACGCAGACAATTTGACTATATCTGCTTAAATTGCGAATCACTCACTGAAGAGAATTTCACCGAATTTTTATATAGCCACTTCAACCATAAGTGGGATATGGTGTGTGGCACGTTGTACCTTTCCAATATCGACATGCTCACACAAGAACTTCAGGCAACCATTCTCAAGCTCATTGAGACGGGTGGGTTTACGCATAAAAAAGGCGGAGTGACTGAGTCGGTCCGTGTGGACTTGAGAATTATTGGCGGTTCACGTTGTTCAATCGAAGAATTAGAGACGTATGACTCGCTGAGATTGGATTTCTTTTTGCGCATGTCCGTCTGCCCACTCTTTGTCCCTGGGTTAGATACACGTTCAGAAGATATTCCAGATCTGATTCGCCTCTTCTTGCAAGAAGCCAAGTCTAATGGCCTTACCTGGAATATTACGGAGCGCGCCATTGCCTATCTTCAGAATCAAAAAACTTGGAAAGGACATGCGTTGGAATTAAAAACGATTCTGATGCGCGCAGCTGTCAATTGTGACAAGATGGTCATTGACCTCAATGACATACAAAGCCACAATGAGCCTCTCGCTAGGCCAGAAACGATTCAAACGGAAGAGCAACACCAAGACTACATCGATAAGGATTAAAGCATATCAATGTTCGTATAGAACTGAAACAATCTGCCTGCCGCGATCAACGCTTCGCAGGTTGAGGATTAAAGCATATCAATGTTCGTATAGAACTGAAACAAAGACATAGAGGCGTGGATCGAGCGTCGGCGTACGGGATTAAAGCATATCAATGTTCGTATAGAACTGAAACCTGTACTGTTTTGAAGGCTTCCACCCTATCCAACCGGATTAAAGCATATCAATGTTCGTATAGAACTGAAACAACAGCCCGACCTGCTGTCAATCGAAACGCCCGAAGGATTAAAGCATATCAATGTTCGTATAGAACTGAAACCACTCGCATCAAGCATGACGGGGGGCGTAGGTCTGGATTAAAGCATATCAATGTTCGTATAGAACTGAAACTGGGAATGGCGCAGACGTCATCGCTCGCTTTGGGATGGATTAAAGCATATCAATGTTCGTATAGAACTGAAACGCCGTTTAGGGAAATAACATCGCCAACCGTCGGGATTAAAGCATATCAATGTTCGTATAGAACTGAAACTACCCGAACAAGTTTTTTCAACCATTAGCGTACCCAGGATTAAAGCATATCAATGTTCGTATAGAACTGAAACCTATGAGTCTTCCAATGGACGTATTGGTTTGCGCTGGATTAAAGCATATCAATGTTCGTATAGAACTGAAACATATCGAACTCATAAGCAATCGTGCGACGTACTGGCGTATTAAAGCATATCAATGTTCATATAGAACTGAAACATCAAATTGTAGCCATCGTGCTGGTCTTGGTAGGTATTAAAGCATATCAATGTTCTTATGAACTGAAATACAAAGCTGCGTGGTAGACCACAAAAGAGAACGCATAAGCGAGCATCATATAGGCCACCCACAAAACGGCTGGCGCTTTCCAGGTACCCATTTCTTTTTTGATGGCCGCAAGTGTCGCAAAGCACGATGGGCTAAACACAAAGAAAGCCAAGAACGAAAGACCCATGGGGATTGTCCAACTATGCTGCAAAATCGGCACAAGCGCAGCCTCGGCTTCACTCCCTGTTGCATAGAGCGTACCCAACACAGCGACCGCCACTTCACGAGCGCCCATCGCCGGAATCAAAGACACGCACATCTGCCAATTAAAGCCAATGGGCGCAAAAATGGGTTCCATTGCACGCCCCATCATCCCGACAAAGCTATAGTTGATCGCCGGACCTGTTGCACCTTCAGGCGCACCCGGGAACGTGGTCAAGACCCAAAGCACAATGGTCAAGGCCAAAATGATGGTTCCCACCTTTTGCAAATAGATCCAAGCGCGTTCAGTCAAGCCACGCACTAAGGCATCAAGACGCGGCACATGGTAGCTCGGCAACTCAAGCATCAAAGTGCGGTTTTCCCCCTTGCCCGTCGTATGCTTCAAAATCCAAGCGACCACCAAAGCACCGACCATACCTAAACAATAAAGGGCAAAAAGAACGAGCCCCTGTAAGCCAATCCCTGCCACAGAAATATCAGGGACAAAAGCCGCGATCATCACGGCATACACGGGCAAACGTGCGCCACAGGTCAGCAAAGGCGCAATCGCAATCGTTGCCCAGCGATCACGCTGATTACCCACAATACGTGCGGCCATAATCGCGGGTACGGCGCAAGCATAACCCGAAAGCAACGGTAAGAATGAACGTCCCGATAGTCCAACAGAGCCCATCGTACGATCAAGCAAGAAAGCGGCACGCGGCAAATAACCTGACTCTTCCATCACCAAAATAAAGAAGAACAGAATCAAGATTTGCGGCAAGAAAACCACCACGCCGCCCACACCACCGATCACGGCATCGACCAACAGGTCTTTGATAAAACCGTCAGGCAGATAGGTAGCACAAAGCTCAGCTAAATAAGTAAAGCCAGCTTCAATCCATTCCATGGGTAAAGCCGACCACGCAAAGACAGCTTGAAAGACCACAAACAGGATCGCCATCAAAAGCGTGACACCCAACCAGGGATTAAGCACAATGCGGTCAATACGGTCAGAGAGTTCGTCTGGAAAAATCCGATCGAGCCCCAACTTTTTGAGGATGCGATTGAGGCGCTCAAGATCATCTTCGTCATCTGATGGCTTAGGTGGCACCCATTGGGACCAGGCTTTAGGATCCGCCAAAAGAGCCGTGAGGGCATCGATCCCCTGCTTTTTGACTGCGACCGTTTCAACAACTGGGATACCCAATTCGCGAGAGAGATCCTCAGCCTTCATCGTAATACCACGACGACGCGCCAAGTCCATCATGTTCACAGCAGCCACAGCTGGCAACCCCAAACGTTGAGCGGCCAGCACCAGTTTGAGACCACGACGCAGATTGGTCGCATCCAACACACACACGACCACATCAGGACGACGTTCACCACGCGCCACGCCCTTTAAGACGTCAACGGTCACTTTTTCGTCGGGTGAGCGCGGATGAAATGAATAGGTCCCTGGTAGGTCGAGCACACGAATCTTAGTGTCCACGCCCAAAAGCTGACCTTCGACACGTTCAACGGTGACGCCAGCATAATTTGCGACCTTTTGTTTAGAGCCCGTCAATAAATTAAAAAGCGATGTTTTACCCGCGTTGGGGTTACCTAACATCGCAATCAATGGCCCCGATGGATAAATATCAATAGGTTGAACGGCCATTTAGTGACTCCTTGCACGAACTTCAATACAGGCCGCTTCAGCCAAACGCAACGCAAACGTCGAAACCCCAATGCGAACCGCAATGGGGTCACCACCGAGCGCAGCGCGTTGTAGCACCATGCAAGGTTCACCAGGCGTAAAACCAATTTCTTCGAGCCAGATGTCCCACGATTCGGGTGCATCTTCAGCCTTCACACGCACCACTTCCAACTCTTCACCGAGTGGCGCCGTGTCAAGTGTCATCACATCAACCATAACAACAAGAGGGTCTTTAATTCTTTTAAGTTTTCTTTTAGCTAGCGTGCCAGAACCGACTAAGCACTTTTTTAGCAATGAAAAGAAAATCATTCTCGTTAAGATGACAGCATTTTACCTTTTTCAGAGACAAATTGAGAACTTCTCTCGCGAAATACCGTCATTTTTTTCTATTGCTGTCATGATACAGGCCGCCTGTTGAATCAGCCTTAAGACCAAGGCCACAAAAAACGACATTTGCGTACCGAAAACCTACACAAAAAGTCACTATACACCTACCTCTATCGGGGTACAGATGGGCGATACAGCCTAAACCGTCTGAGCTAATTTCCCTCTCTTTCAATGGGTTAGAATGAATTCATACTGCCATTTCACGTTGACCCGTTGCCGCCAAGTCGTGGGCAACTCGTCACACGTCAAAAATTTCGGAGCCCCCTATGACCGAAACACCACTCAAACCCCGCGTCCGAGAAATTCCGTATAACTACACGTCTTTTTCGGACCGCGAAATTGTGATTCGACTCCTCGGTGCCCCCGCCTGGGATACGATTGAATCTTTACGAACCTCGCGCAAAACAGGTCGCTCAGCCCGTATGCTTTTTGAAGTCTTGGGCGACATTTGGGCCGTTAAACGTAACCCTTATCTTGTTGACGACTTGATTGACCATCCGCGTCGATTAAAGCTCCTCGTTCGCGAGATGAGCCGCCGTCTTGAAGCCGTGCGTCAACGCGCAGCGGGCAATGCCGACGTTTACAACCTCATTTCTTTAGCGAGTAACGCCGTCTGCGACTTTGAAGCCGCATTCCCAAAGCTAGTTGCCAAGCGCGCAGAAGTCAAAAAGCGTCTCTCAGCCATCACAGCACCCACCAATATCCGTTTTGATGGGTTTGCTCGCGTGACCCACGTCACCGACGCCACCGACTGGCGTGTCGAATATCCCTTTGTGGTGGTGTTCCCTGATCGAGAAGAAGAAATTGCACCGCTTGTGCGTGCCCTCTTCGATTTAAAACTCACCATCATTCCGCGTTCTGGCGGTACGGGCTACACGGGCGGCGCGGTGCCGCTTGACGAAATGAGCGCCGTCATCAACATGGAAAAATTTGACCGTCATAGCGGTCCAGTGATGCGCGAACTCCCTGGGGTTGAAGGTCAACATCCGGTCATTGAATGTGGTGCAGGATGCGTTACGCGTCGTATTGAAGAAGCTGCAACTGCGGCGGGACTCGTTTTTGCCGTCGACCCAGCCTCCGCCGATGCTTGCTGTATTGGAGGCAACGTAGCCATTAATGCGGGTGGCAAGAAAGCCACCCTATGGGGCACGACCATTGACAACCTCGCTTGGTGGAAGATGGTGAACGTTGAAGGTAAGGTCATTCGTGTCGAACGTGTGGGCCACAACTTTGGTCGCATTCACGAAGTCGAAACGGCCGAATTTGACATTCATGAACTCACCGACGATGGCAAGATCGTCAAGACTGAACGTCTCTCTATTCCTGGTCGCACCTTCCGTAAAGAAGGGCTTGGCAAGGACGTGACCGATAAATATCTCTGTGGGTTGCCAGCCATTCAAAAAGAAGGGACCGACGGTATCGTCATGGCAGCAGCCTTTGTGTTGCATCGCATGCCCACCTACGGCCGTACGGTCTGCTTGGAATTCTATGGCACAGTCGCGCAAGCCACGCCTGCGATTGTTGAAGTGCGTGACTACGTGCGCAACCACAAGACCGTGCAACTCGCCGGCCTTGAACACATCGACTGGCGCTACGTGCGCGCCGTGGGCTATCGCGCCAAAGAAGAAGGTCGCGGCATGCCTAAGATGGTGCTTTTGGCCGACATTGTCTCGGATAACGAAGCAGACCTTGATGCTGCCGCTGAACGCATCTGCGAAATGGCACGTGCGCGTACAGGGGCAGGCTTCATTGCGCGTACCCCCGAAGCCCGTAAGGCCTACTGGAAGGAACGCTCTCGCACGGCGGCCATTGCCAAACACACGAACGCCTTTAAGTTAAATGAAGACGTCGTGATTCCGCTTGAACGCTTGGGTGAATATTCGGACGAAATCGAACGCATCAATATCGAATTCTCGTTTAAGAATAAGATCCGTATTGCCAACGCCTTTGCTGACATCTTGGGTGACGTAGCGTACGATCAGACCGCAGGCATCAAGTGGGCGCGTGAATTGACGGCGCAGATGCGAGACCGTTGGGTCACGATGTACGAAGACCTCGACGCCTTGGCACTCCCCTACCTTGAAGAAGGCACCGAACCCATTGACGGTGAATCGATCTTCTTGGCCATGCGAGATGGTCGCTTACGCATTTCGATTAAGCGCGACATCCTGAAGCCTTTGGCGCAAGCCCTGCCGGCCGACCTATTGAAGACCCTTCAAGCCGCACATGCTAAGCACGTGCGTAGCCGCCTCTTTGTGGCGCTTCATATGCATGCGGGTGACGGTAACGTCCATACGAATTTGCCAGTCAATTCTGACGACTACGGCATGATGCAGGACGCCGAAAAGACCTTGGGTCGCATTATGGCCTTGGCCGAACGTTTAGGTGGTGTGATTTCTGGCGAACACGGGATTGGTCTCACGAAGTTTGAATTCTTGAGTGACGAAAAATTCCGTCCGTTCCGTGAATGGAAGCAGCGTATTGACCCTGAGGGTCGCTTTAATCGAGGCAAACTCATGGCGGGCGGTGGTCTTGAACGCGCCTATACGCCGTCCTTTGAACTCTTCCGCGCAGAATCCTTGATTCTTGAAAATTCGGGCCTTGGTGCGATTTCTCAGTCCGTCAAGAATTGCCTACGTTGTGGTAAATGTAAGCCTGTTTGCACGACGCATATTCCGCGTGCCAACTTACTCTACTCGCCGCGCAACAAAATTCTGGCTTTAGGGCTCATGACCGAAGCCTTCCTTTACGAGTCACAGACGCGTCGTGGCCTTTCGTTACGTCACTTTAACGAACTCGTTGACTTAGCTGACCACTGCACGATCTGCCACCGTTGCGTGAAGCCTTGCCCCGTGAAGATCGACTTTGGTCACGTCACAACGGCAGTCAAGGCCTTCTTAGCGCGTAGTGGCTATCGTGACTTCAATCCTGCAGCCATAGCGGGCGAAGCGTTGGTCGATGCCGTCAATCCGATCGCCGTGCGTGCCCTTCATGCAGGTGCCGTACGTGCGGGTTACAAGCTCCAGCGTATGGGACACGAACTCGTTGAAAAGCGTCTTAGTGGTACGCTCGAAAAGATTCGTACGGAACCTCGCTCTACAACGGGTCGTCCAAGCCTCAAAGGGCAGGTCATCCATCTCTTGAGTGCCCCATTGCCCAACCGTATGCCAGCCAAAACCATGCGTCAAGAATTGGGGATTGAAGAAGAAATCATGATCCCAATCCTGCGTCGTCCGGACATGCCTGAAGACACCGAAGCCGTTTTCTACTTCCCTGGTTGCGGCTCCGAAAAGCTCTTTGGAGACGTTGGGCTTGCCGTTCAAGCCATGCTTTGGCACGCAGGCGTTCAGACCGTCTTGCCGCCGGGCTATCGTTGCTGCGGTCACCCGCAATTAGCCTATGGCAATACTGCAAAGGCCGAAAAGCTCATGACCGAAAATCGTGTGCTCTTCCATCGTATGGCCAACACGCTCAACTACCTCGACATTCGTACGGTGGTCGTGAGTTGCGGTACGTGTATTAAGGCCTTGGACGAATACGACTTCAATCGTATCTTCCCGGGTTGTCGTATCATCGACATCCACGAATTCCTCTTGGAACGTGGCATCACGATGCCAACGAACGAAGGCAAGTACCTCTATCACGATCCGTGCCATACGCCGCTGCGTAACAGCGTACCTTTGGATACTGTTAAGCAGCTCACCGGGGCCAACGTCGTTCAGAGCGAACGCTGCTGTGGCGAATCGGGACTCTTTGCTGTGAAACGCCCTGACATTGCCTCTCAGGTTCGCACGCGTAAGTTCGAAGAAATCGAAAAGGCCAAAGCCAAAGCTGAAGTCACGGGCAACGTCAAGATGCTCACGACCTGCCCGGGTTGCTTGCAAGGTCTTTCGCGCTACGAAGGACGCGCCAACTTCACGACCGACTATGTCGTCGTTGAAATGGCTCGCCAAATTCTCGGCGCTAACTGGCGTGACCAATTCATTCGTACAGCCAAGAATGGCGGTATCGAAAAGGTCTATGTATAGTCGCGCTCCTTGACCTAAATTGCGGGCGCAAAAATGGCTCCGTCGGGCGACTGACGGAGCCATTAGCATTTTTAGTGTCTGTTTTGAAGCGTCCTTTGAATCACCTTAGGGCGCTTCAAGTCGATTTAGGTCGCTTCGACCTTCGTCTTTTTCTTTGGCGTAGGTAACTGCGCCAACACCACTGCGCCAGCCATCAAGAGGCAGCCAAAGAGTTCGCGCTCAGAGAGCACTTCACCTAACAAGAACCACCCTGCGATCACAGCAATTGCGCTTTCTAAACTCATAATGAGGCTAGCGACCGTTTCGTTCATCCCACGCTGACCCACAATCTGAAGGGTATACGCAATCCCGTTAGACATAATGCCCGCCCACAATAGCGGCCACATTGCGCCTTGGAGACCTTCGATCGTAGGGGTTTCAGTGAGAAGCATCGCACACGTGGCCGTGATTGAACCACAAATAAACTGCCCAGCGGCGAGTTCGACGCCATTGACTTTCGTCACAAAAAACGAGATCACCAAGATATGCAACGAAAAGACAAAGGCACAGAGCAACGTATAAAAGTCGCCCAAGCGAATCGAAAATCCTTCTGGCGGCACACACAAGAACCACAAGCCGCCGATGGCAATCGCGACAGCCACCCACACAAGCCACCCTGTTTTACGACCTAAAATCAAACCGATCAGAGGCACCAACACAATATAGAGTGCGGTAATAAAACCTGCTTTACCGACCTCAGTGTCATGCACGAGACCAAACTGCTGCAAAGACTCACCACCAAAGAGGCAAAGTCCACAGCAAATACTCCCTATCAACAAGGTCTTACGATAGGCAGGCGACGAGCGGTGTGCATATTCAACGGGATTCGTGATCTTGAGTCGTCGACGCGCCCAAAGTAGAAACGGCATCAAAAAGAGCGCCCCTAAACACATACGAAAAGACGTAAATGTGAAAGGGCCTACATGATCCATACCAACAGACTGAGCGACAAAACTCAAGCCCCAGATGGTCGCGGTAATGAGCAAAAAGACGGTTTGGCGTAATTGAAAGAGAGTCATAACAGAAGCGTTTTAATTGTCGTAACGTCGAATCTTACTTATTTTTGTCGCTTTTAACCATACGGGAAATGTGCTAGCCAGGTGAAATACGACTTTTGCATCATTGCGAGCGCGAGCGATATCGTCTACTGTTATTAGACTTGTTTTGCTCAGAGGTGTTCTGTGAACGACTTGATTTTAATGGGCCCTGGTGTCACGCCTGATGTTCTTTGTGACCTTGCCGACGAATTTCAGATTAGCGAAGTACTCTCACGCCCCAAGGGGGTACGTCTCTGTGATCTTTCACCCATGACTGCACGGACGATTGCACGTCGTTATGCTGACGATGAGACCATCGACGCCGTCGTTGTACCGGCCAACTTATCGATCAAAAACTATCGTGTCTTATGTCTAGACATGGATGGCACCATCATTCATAACGAATGTATTGATGATATGGCCGCTTTAGCGGGCGTTGGTAACGAAGTAGCCGCAGCCACACGTGCCGCGATGGAAGGTCATCAGACCTTTGCTGAAAGCCTCACCAACCGTGTTGCGCTTCTCAAAGATGCCCCGACCACGATCATTACGGATGCCCTTCAAGGGATCCGCTTACAGTCGGGTGCCACTGCCCTTATCGACTTTTGTCGTTCTCACGGCGTAAAAACCTATATCCTCTCAGGCGGCTTTACGAATTTCACAAAAGTGGTCGCCGAGCGTTTAGGCATGAATGGCGCCTTTAGTAATGAGCTTGATATCGATGGTGACCATTTGACGGGGCACGTCACGGGTCCTGCTGGCGGTCGCATTTTGGATGCCGATGGCAAACGTCGTACGCTCGAAATCTTATGTGCCCTTGAAGGCGTTTCAATCAAAGCTGCGATTGCCGCGGGTGACGGCGCCAACGACCTTGAAATGTTGGGTGCAGCTGGCATTGGCGTCGCTTTTCACGCGAAGCCCGTCGTGCGTGCACAAGCCAAATACCAGGTCACGGCCGCGGGACTTGATGGCCTCATGCTTCTCTTTAAAGAAGCATGGAACTAGTCGCAGGTAGAATAGAACGTCTCAAGCGACTCGCCCTTTTCCAGTCGCTTGAGGTATTTCTTTTTGTTTGAGGATTGTGATGCGTCGTCAACTGTCTGCTTTTTTGAATCTTCTTTCACTCTTTGCGGCTTCTTCTTTAACTGAAGCAAGTCCCGTGGCACAACAAGCCGCGTCAGACAATATCGACACACAGATCATTGAATCGGTGCGAGCCAAACACGCGCCTGACGAACGTCTCGACCTCTTTGAGATCCAAGCAACGCGCGAAACCAATGGCCGTGTCCTTTTAGAAGGACGCACCAATAATCCTGCTGCGCTTGCTGATTTACGTGCGGCTTATTACGTCAAGCACATCCCGATTGACGTCAAAGTCCGTTTATTGCCGTCTCGAGATGACCTTCAAGATAAAACCTGGGCCATCGTTAAAACGCCGTCGGTCGTTGTCAAAGACCTTCAAAATCGTACGCAAATGACGGTGCTCATGGGCACGCCTCTTCGTCGCTTAGACGATCAAGCGGGTGAGACCCTTGTGCAATTGCCTAATGGCTCTATCGGTCTCGCGCCTTCCTCCAGTCTCCGTGCCGTGGACGACACTGGTATTCTCATTTGGAATCGACGTGACAAATTGATCGTGACCGCACTGCAAACCTCTATCCAAGTCGAATCACCAGAGCATCAAGGCGTTGAATTGATTCATGTGCCACATGGCGCCGTATTACGTTTAGACCGTAAAGACGACAAAACTTGGATGGCAGCCCTCCCCGATGGGCGATTAGGGACCATCAACCTAGCCGAGGCAGAACCGCTTTACGACTTTCAAATGCGCGAAGAGTCTGCACGTCGCGTATCGACCGCCGCCTTTATGAAGTCGATTGCTGAGACGGCTAAAGCTTTGAGCAAAACGTCTTACCCTGACGGTGGTGCCTTTTTGCGTGACGTCTTTTTGAGGCACGACCTTTATCTGCAACGTGACCCAGACATGTTGACCAAGCGCTACCCTGCCGTTAAGCCTGGTAAGCGCTTTGACCAATTGAAGGCTGGCGATATTTTGCTCTTTAAGCCTGTTGACGGCGTCACGCGCGCGGGCATCTCGTTGGGCGGCTCGCGCTATGTCGCTGTGCCCGGTCAAGGCATTGAGGATTTTCGCAAAGGGGCTCCTCATGAACGCCGCACCAAACAGGCTGCGTTGACAGGTGCCGTGCGTGTGGATCCAGGCTTTTTGAATGACCCGTGCCTCACTTCTACACGAAGTAATCCCTATTGGCAAGCGCCAGCCAACCAGCTGATACCCTGTCGACAAAGACCCGATGTGCCGCCAGTGAGGTAGTCACACCGCCATGACCGATGGTTAGGTTCGACAAGAAGAGAAACGCCCGCCAATCCACCGATTGTGCGGGCGCTTTGATTGAGCATTGTCGCTTTAACGAACAGCCGGCCAGGTTTCTAATCGCCAGGCCGCATCCCAAAACATCCATTCAAGACGATTTGATCTTAAGAACGCAGCGGTCATGGCAAAACGCTCTGACGGCGTCAAATCACGCGCTACGTCACTCCCAATGCCCATGGCTTCAGCCACAGTCTTTTCATAAGCAGGATCACCGTAACCCGCAATCCAATCAGCATAACGGTTCCCTTGGGTCTTCTTGGTTTTAGCAACAAAGCGACCCACTTCACCATAGCTCCAGAAACAGGGCAACATCGCCGCAACCGCTTCATGAACAGGCAAAAAGGCAGTAGCTTGAGCCTCCCACCCCATATAAAGCTGCGTTGTTGGCGCAACGATCAAAATATCAGGAATACGTGGACTAAAGGAAGCATAAACATCACGTGTATACTGCTCGGTCGCTGCCGTTTCGTCAGCCCAATCTTCAAAACGTTTGCGATGATTGGGGTCTTCCATGCGTCGCGACAATGCACGTAAAGACTTCTGATAAGCCATCAAATAGTGAATATTTTGTCCAATATAGTAGACAAAACGCTCCTCACTCAAAGAGCCGTCAGCCAATCCCTTCACAAAGGGATGATTCACACAAGCCGCTGCTAAGGGCGCAGCTAAGCCAGCCGCTTCTTCAGCCCAAGGACGCATCAAACCATACGCGTGCACATTGGGGGCCAAAGAACCCGTCGCCATCAACGTGGCCGCACCCAATAAACGACGACGAGAGATCATATTCGATGCCAATGGCATCCACTTGCTTGACATCAGACCTCCTTAGTTGCGTGTTTCTATTGCATCAATCGCGTCAATGACGGCAGATCTAAAACCTTTACGCTCTAATGCAGCGACCCCAATGATGGTCGTGCCGCCCGGCGAACACACAGCGTCCTTCATGGCACCCGGATGCTGCCCCGTCGCCAACTGTAATTTGGCCGTGCCTGCAATCATTTGAGAGGCCAAGCTCAACGCCATGGCACGTGGCACGCCATGCTTCACAGCACCATCCGCCAATGCCTCAATAAACATGGCAGCAAAAGCGGGACCGCAACCCGCGAGCGTCCCCGCGGCCGACATGGTGCGTTCATCCACAAATTCGCACAGCCCCAAGAGCCCAAAGAGTTGCTCAACATAAGTCTGATCGTCATCGGTCAACGTGTGGCACGCTTCACAAATCACAATCCCTTCATTGATCGACACAGGGGTATTCGGTAAGGTCGACAAGTGTCGCGTGCCTGGCGCAAGGATTTCTTCATAAGCAGAAGACAATAAACCAACGGCCACAGACAACACCAACTTGTCTTTCAGAATGTCAGCTAACGGCGTCACTACGGGTTTGACTAAATGCGGTTTCACAGCCACGATCACGACATCAGCCCAACGAACGGCTTCTTCACAAGTAGCAAAAGCCACCATGCCACGCGCGTCCGTCTTGGCTTTGAGGACGTCTTGACGACGTGATGCAGCACCCAACTGCTGAGGTTTGATGGCGCCAGAGCGTAAAAAACCATCAGCCATGGCTGCAGCCATATTGCCAAACCCTAAAAAAGCAATTTTCGACGTCGAAATATCGAACATTCATACCTCCCACATCATTTGTTGGTCTTCCATGTTAGCGGAATCTGCAACAAAACGTTGCCTCTTTGAGAGAGCATTATCTCTCAATCACTTAAAATACTCAAACCACCGTCAACGACTGTCTGTCTAGTTCATTCCCCTCTCTAAGATGACTTTTTGTACTTTTAAAGCAACACTCTCTAAAATCAAGCCATAGAGAAAAACCCGAAGATCGTCAACCAAAACTACGAAAACCGATGCCAAACGTTTTGTATAGGTCGTTCGACATCGGTTGATGTAGCCACGTAAGGCTCGATCTTATCGAGACGTGAGTTTCTCAAGCACCGCTTTTACTTCTGCGCTTTCAGTGGCGTTGTCTTTTAAAAGATCACGAATTTCACGAAGCAATACGATATCTTCGGGCGTCGGTGCTGGTGCAGCCGCTTTGGCTGCAGCGGCCTTTTCTTCTTCGGCTTTGAGGAGTCGGCTTGCTTCGGCTTCAATACGCTTTCTAAGTGTCGTCACCACCTTAATCAACCAGAAGATCACAAAAGCCAACAATAGAAACTGCACAACAGCCGTCAAAAAGGCACCGTAACCAAAGACCGTTGCGCCGGCCTTGACGAGGGCATCATAGGTTTCAGGGCCCGTATAGCCTTCCACGGGCTTCAACACAAAAAAGAGGTTTGTAAAGTCCGGACGCCCAACCAACACGCCAAGAATCGGATTGACGATATCCTTCACGAGCGAATTCACAATGTTCGAAAAAGCAGCACCGATGATCACAGCGACCGCCAAGTCGAGAACATTACCTTTACTGATAAACGCCTGGAACTCTTTCAAGAAATTTCGCATAACACTTTTCTCCTACTAGACTTTTTTATTGTTTAGTCAGCCAACAATCTGTTGTGCTCAACAGGGAAATATTCTGACATTTTTAGCGTGATATTTCCACAAATCAATCCATCGCACCAAGCGATATCAAAAACATCCTCTTTGAAGTCTTAACTGATCTCTTTTTTTAAATCCAAAAGGTTCCCAATACTTCACAAATTCACGAGGTACGCACCAATAAAAAACTCTTGCGTCTCGACAATTTGCAAAACGCAAGAGTTTCTATTTAACGGTCTAGTTGTTCGTTTTAACGGTTGAAAGCTTTCACTAAACGGAAAACATCCTTCGCAATCTGACGCACATGAGTGGCCGTTTCGCTCATCGCTTCGCCTGTTGACATCGGACGCGTGGTGAGCGGAATCACCGACGTGACACCCTTTTCATAAAGCGCATCCATATTGACATCAGAGGCAATGCTTCCAGCCAACACAATCACAGGACACCCCTGAGCACGTTGAGCGACGGCCGAGACGAGCTTACCGCTTGTTGTTTGATTGTCCACGCAACCTTCACCCGTCACAATCACGTCAGCCTTGGCGGCAAGTTCAGTGAAGTTAACTAAATCGAGTAACGCTTCGCTACCTGACATCAAACGACCATTCAAGAAAGCATGAACACCAGCAGCGCAACCGCCCGCGGCACCTGCGCACGCCATATTGGCCAATTTTGGACCATTGCCATTAGCAAAGATCCCGGCCAGATGCTGCATACCCGCTTCAATCGTTTCGACTTCTTGAGGCGAAGCGCCCTTTTGTGGCGCAAATTGATGCGCCGTGCCGTTAGGGCCACACAAAGGATTCGTCACATCGCAAAGGGCTTCGACTTTAATATTGCCACTCCAAAAGAAGGGATTGAGCGTCATATGACGAATCGCAGAGAGCGACTCACCTGTCGGAATAAAGGGACGACCATTGGGGGCAATAAAACGCGCACCAAGGGCCGCAGCCATCCCGCAACCAGCATCGGCCGTACAACTGCCACCCATAGTTAAAACAAGACGACGGTGACCCGCGTTAATCGCTTCACCGCAAAGTTGCCCCACCCCAAACGTTGTGGTATTGGCGGCATTAAACCCGGGCAAACGATGCTGTAAACCAGCCGCTTCAGCCATTTCAATATAAGCCGTATCACCCGCACTCAAATAACGCGCATTGACGGGCTGACCACATGGCCCCGTCACGGTATGAACCACAAAAGCGCCGCCAATGGCGCGGTGGAGCATCTCTAACGTCCCTTCACCACCATCGGCAGCTGGTAACGAAGTGACCTGAGCCTCGGGCATCACCTCGTTGGCAACCGCTTTTAAAATGGCACAAAGTCTTGCAGAAGAAAGACTCCCCTTAAAGGAGTCTGGAATCAAAAGAATATTCACGTTGGGGCCCTTCACTACGATACGATCCGAAAACCTGTCCTTTCGGAAGTTGGTTGAGTCGAATCACTCAAAACCAAACACATTAAGTGTCATGATATAGGTTTACGAAAGAAAACGCCCGATTCCTTGCATTCTGACAAGACTCTGCACCTTTTAAACGCTGATTTTTTATTTGCGAGCCGTGACCTCGTCGTTAACACCGTAACGATAGTCATTAAAGACATCCGCTGTCGTCGGCAAAATCCAACGGCCGTCTTCACCACGCACGGTGGTTTCCTTCAGTCGATGTCCTAATGCTCCCACGGTCCAGACCTTGCAATTACGCATTTGAGCGCAAAGGCAGGTCTTCTCAGCAATCCCTTCTTTGACGACACCCGCCGCATCAGCCGCTTCCCAAGCCTTCAAATAGGCACAACCACCGCGATCCAAGATATAGCCATATGCTTCACATTGAGGCTTTAAAGAGGCATTAATCGCAGGACTCGACTTCAGCATGCGCATGGGGTAGCCCGTCGGCGACACACCATTAACTTCAATTTCAGTTTCTTCAGCATCTAAATATCGCTGCTTCACTGCTTCAGGGAGCCCCGACTCTTGTGTCACCGTAAAGCGCGTTGCCACCTGAACACCTGCCGCACCCGCTTCGTCAATTAAGCGTACGCCATCGGTCCCCGTAAAGACGCCACCCCCAGCAATCACAGGAATTGAAAGACCGTTTTCAGCCAAATAAGCCTTCACGTCGCGCACGATGTCAGCGAGCTTAAAGTTCGCCCAGTCCATGCCAAAGCCCAAGTGGCCACCCGCCAAAGGTCCTTCGACCACGATATAGTCGGGCATACGTCCAGTCTTTGACGAACGACGCAAAAAGAGATTCAACGCACGGCGGCTCGAAACGACAATCCCTAACATCGCATCACGAAAACGCGGATGTTCACTCATCAAAGAGAAGGACGACGTATGAAGGCCAGCCGACAAACTAATGCCATCCACGCCCCCGTCAAGGGCACCAAGCAAACGCGCACGCAACGACGAGAGGCTATCGTTCATGGTCAACTTTTCCATGACGTTCACAAAGACCAAGCCTTCCTTGGCATCCCCCGTCTTCTTTTGCATCACGCTTTCGATGTACTGCTTCGCAGCAGCGCGAACATCGTCTAACGGGAAGTGGAAGGCGGCCTTGCCGAGGGCCGCGTCTGCCGCTCGGCAAAGGCCAGCCTTCATCTTCGTAAAACCGGTACCAAAAAGACGGTCTACTAAATCCGGAAGCATGGCATCCGAAACATGTCCAACGCCGCCTTCTTTGGCTACCGCTAACGCCATCTCAGCTGTCGAAATATTGACACCCATGCCCCCCTGCATGATTGGTACCAACTCACGACCCGCGAGCATCAGGCGAAATTCATCAAGTGAACGATCTTCAATGGCTTTCATTTTTTTAATTAACTCCGTAAAGCATTTGACCGCCCCATGGTGATTAAGACGTCAAATGAAGTACGGAAAGTCTGCCCACCAAAACCATCGCCTAGCCTGATCATTTGCACGGGTAAACACCTAGCAAACAGACGCGTTCAGGCTTCTATTTTTTAGTGCCCAATCATTTTCAGGTGTTTTTAAAACCTCCATCAGTCATGCATAAACAAATAGATGACCCTTTTAAGGTGATAGGCTGTTTTACTTAAATAACTGTCCATTTATTAAGACGTCTGTGGTTTTTTAGCTTCAACAACAGCCATTATTAGCAGTATCCTTACATTTACATCTATCACAGCCTTTTTTCAAAGGACTTAAAATCGGCATCGTTAATTTGACGATCAAATTGCCTCAAAAAGACAAGCTTGCACGACAATGGCGCAAAACCCGTCACTTGGCCTCAATGCCTGCCATAATGCTTTGAAAGAATTCACCTCAGGATTAACATGGACACAAACGGATTTGGCCGTATGCTCGGCCGCGGCTTTGGTAGCCTCATCAAAAATGTCGACGCCAACAAATTAATCAATACGCTTGAACAAAAGATGGTTGAAGGCGCAGATGCCGTAAAGCGCGCGATCGATGATCCAAAAGCCGCTGCTGACAAACTGAGTCAGCACACAGAAAACCTCAAAAAGGCCTTTCAGGAGGGCTACGCCGAAACCATGCAAGGTACCGATAAGACTGACGCCTCAGACTCAACCAAGCCGGCTGAATCCTCAGAACCAGCGTCTCACGCGGCCGCCGAGCGTCCTTCTGAACCCACAAAACCCTAAAAAAGCAAAAAGGCTCTCCGATCATTGCGTGAGAGCCTTTTTGGTGGTGCGTCAACACTACGCCACAAAGAAGAGCATCAATATAATCTGCCCCGAAATAATGCGAAGGAACATCGCCAGCGGGTAAACGGTTGAATAAGCTAAGACGGCAAGCCCACGTTCAGACAAGCTATTCACAAAGCTTAGCGCTGAGCTACTCGTGCTACTCCCCGCGATTAAACCCGCGATCGTATGAAAGTTTAAGCCCATAAAGCGGCGTGCAATGATAGCCATCACCGTCATCGGAATCGTCGCAATCAAAAAGCCAATTCCCATATAAACCCAGCCGATACCACTCATAAAGGCATCGAAAAAGAGGTCACCAGCACTTAAACCGACGCTTGCCAAGAAGAACGTTAACCCCCATTCACGAAGCATTAAGTTCGCCGACACGGTGGTATACGTGACCAGATGAAAGCGTGGCCCATAGTAACTCAACAAAATCGCCGCAATCAGGGGACCACCAGCGAGCCCTAACTTGATGGCAACAGGCATCCCTGGAAAACTCAACGGGAGACTACCGAGCACCAAACCAAACGCAATCCCAATAAAGATCGCAAAGACGTTGGGGCGCTCAAGGCGCTTTTCTTGGTTACCCATCAAAGCGGTCAAACGGGCCACTGCGTTTTCGGGACCCACGCAATTGAGACTATCACCTAACTGTAAGCGTAAAGAGTTATGAGGGAATAACGTCACCCCAGCACGATTCACACGCGTAATGTTGACGCCATCCATGCGCGAGAGATGCAAGTCTTCAATCAAGATCCCATTGACTTCTTCACGCGTCACACTGATACGACGAGACACCAAGGGCGAATGCGCCGTCGCAAGGTCAATCTCTGTATCTTCTTCGCCGCAAAAAGCCACGATGGCTTCTTTATCTTTGGGCCCCGCCACAATACGCAACTTGTCGCCATCGCGCACCACGGTATCGGCCGTCGGACTCGTAATCACGCCGTTATGCAAAATACGAGAACAAATGAAGTGGCGTCCGACAAGGGCACGAATTTCTCGCAACGTATGACGGTCTAAAGCATGATTAGCGACCGTGACATGAAAGTAAATCGGCGTCTGGGCGCGTTGCTTTTGTGCTTCTTCCCACAACTGCTCTTCAGTCTTAATATCAATGCCAAAGAGCTTACGTACAATCGTCAAGACGGTGATCACACCAATAATGGAGACTGGGTACGCACAGGCATAACCCACGGCAATATCCCCCTGGTAACCCAAAGCCGCCAACGCTTCTTGCGTTGCACCCAAACCCGGCGTACTCGTCACCGCTCCAAAGTGCACCCCTAAAAGTTGCGGTAAAGAGAGGTCACCCCCAGAGCCATACCAAATACCGACCGTCAGCGCCAAGCTCAAAAAGACTGACAAGCACATTAAGCCATTCAATCCCCAGCCGCTATTTCTTAAGGTCGAAAAAAAGGATGGCCCCACCTGAAGGCCAATAAAGAAGACAAAGAGCACCAGCCCAAAGTTTCGGAAAAACGAAATGATATCGGGATGCACATCAACCCCGATATAGCGCGCGACCAACCCCAAAAAGAGGACGCACGTCACCCCTAAAGAAACACCGAAAAACTTAAAGCGACCTATCCAAAGGCCGCAGGCAATAATCAACGAGTACGCAAGCAGTGCGTGAGTAAAGGAGTTGGTATCCGATAGTAGCGTCAGGAGCCATTCCATGGCGATTACCAGCAATGAGGACAGAGGGTTGACAATCGGTTATTTTAAACCCGTACCCCACTTTTTTGTGAAGACTTTCCTGATAGTCAGTAAAAAGCAACAAGTGCCTTTAGAAGCCCGTCGTGCTCGGCGATGAGCTGAATAGATGATTTCAGGAGCTTAGCAAGGAAAGCCAATATAAAAAGGGGACGCCTCAAAAAAAGCATCCCCTCTTTTTAAGAACGCCGAAGCGTGTTCGGCACTCTCAACGAATTACTGAGCCTTGGACAAAGCGTTCACAACGGCTTCCTTGATGCCACGGCTAGATTCGGTAGCGCCAGAAACAGATTCAACGCCTTCAACGCCATTCTTGGCAACGATTTCGGGGATCATCATTTCGATCGGCGCAGCAATGATCATGTCCGTTTCGCCGTGCTTCGTGACCGTGACACCAGCGATCTTACCGCCAGCCACGTCAACCTTCACTTCGATCTTGGATTCGCGACCCTGGCCTTCACCCGTATAGGAACCGTCCTTGTAGGAGGCAGCCTGAGCACCAGCAGCAACGAGAGCGGCAGCGGAAAGGACGATAAACTTCTTCATCATGATGGGAAAACCTCAATGAAATTAATTTGTTGTTCTATCAAAGTTGTGCGTATCTTCGGTAGGTTTATATCCCACCAGCGAAAGCAAGCTAGATCATATCACAGCATAAAAAGAAGATTTGCAAAAAACTTACCCAATTGTTTCAAAAGTAAAACGCCTCTATAAGTAGACGTTTCACCTATCGTCCTTATCTAATACGCCTTTAGTTCTAATCTATGACCGTGAATTTCTCTCAAACGGGTACACTCGGCGCTCAGAACTAGCGTGAATATTTT
>ERZ826016.557-NODE-557-length-44991-cov-4.814136_pt1 | contig 44991 bp, 26 predicted proteins | sample MGYA00519872_ERZ826016 | MGnify/ENA primary metagenome ERZ826016 (study PRJEB31778, sample SAMEA3449218) | human gut metagenome | biome: human gut; feature: human-associated habitat; material: faeces | place: United Kingdom | collected 2010/2012 ... | reverse complement strand
ATATAATACATGTATTTATATTAATAAAGATGAAAATAATAAATGGTATTATAATAGAGCATATAAAATTATTGTAGATACAGTATATAATCTTATTGATAATAAAGAACTTTATATTCCTCGAAAAGAAGAATTATTTAATAAACGTATTTATATTACAAGAGGAGGAGTAATTGCTGGAGAATATATTAATAAATGTTATATTAAACATAATAATTTTTATCCAAGAGATCCTGTAATTATTAATTGTTCGAGAATTACTAATCATGATGATATTGATATATATACAGTTGATTCTCGTTCTCCTAAACTAAAAGTTCTTAAAGAATTTTATAATGTTTCTATTAATATAGATGATAAATATAAGCATATAGATATTCGTAAATTTAAAAAGTTATGATAACGACTGTTACAATAATTTTAATAATAACTATTATAATAGTATCACTATTATTTGGTTATTATTTTGGAAAAAGCGTAGGTATTACTATGGCTATAAATTATATTGAAGATAAATATACTAATAAAAATAAACAAGTTAGTAATATTTTTAAAAGTATTTTGAATAATTATAATAAAATTAAAAAAACTACAGCCGCTCCTATTATTAAATTTTTAGTAATGTTTGGATTTAATTTTATAATGTTATTATTATTATTTTTATATTATGAGTTTCAATGTTAAAGGACTTCCTTTTAATTATAAAGGAGTTGTAGATGTTTCAGATTGTGAAACTGCCGCAGATGTTATTAAAAAAGCAAGACTTAATTGGGAAGTTGGTAAATGTAATATTGTGGGTAAAATGCCAGCTCATATTAATGAAGATCTAAATGCGGATGCTTTCCTTTACGGGGGAGAAGTATATAGAACTTTTGAAAATAGTTATGCTACTTATCGTAAAGATTTAAATATTCCTTTAGGTATAGTTAAAGGAAAATATACACCTGTTCAAAATATTGAAGCTTTTAATTTCTTTGACGATGCTATTGGAGTTGATAAAGCAATTTGGCAAACAGCTGGAATTTTTGGAAATGGAGAACGTATATTTGTAAGTGCTAAATTACCAGATACTATATTAGTTAATGGAGATCCAGTAGATAATTATTTAGTATTTACTAATTCTCATGATGGAAGTTCTGGTGTTAAAATATTGTTTACTCCTATTAGAATTGTTTGTGAAAATACATTAACTGCTGCTATTAATACAAGTTCTAATTTTATAACTTTTAGACATACTAAAAGTGTTCATTCTAAAATAAATATTGCAAAAGAAATACTTGGCATTTGTAAACAAAAGAGCGAACATATAAATGAATGTTATAGTATTCTTGCAAATAAATCTATTTCCGATAATAATTATATAGAATGGCTTTGTAGTAATATATTAACAGATAAAGAATATCAAGATGTTATTGATTCTGGATATACATTTGAAGCATTAGTTAATAAAAATTGGAGAGCTATTGACGCAAGTGGCGTTTCTATGCGTAAAGTTAATATTTTAAATAAAACTTTTAATTATTATTATGAAGGCCCTGGACAAAAAGAATTTGTTGGTACTTTATGGGGGGCTGTAAATAGTATTACTGGATATTATTCTAATATTGATAATAGTGAAGGTATTAATCGTATGGATAGTATCCTTTATGGAGATAAATCTCGTAAAATTATTAACGCTTTTGACTCAGCAATAAAATTAGCTAAAGCTGCGTAATATATGAAAAATATTAAAACTTTAGTAATTAAACATTTCTTTTATGAAGCTATTCAATATAATGGAGAAAATGCTTTAGATATATTAAATTTTTGTAAATATTGTTATATTCAAAATAATGCAATTTTAGTTTATGTTAATATTATAATAGATATTGATGATTGGATTATTAAATTAACAGATGATTATTATACAGTTTTAGATAACAAATTAAAAGAAGAATTATTTAAAGAATAATTATGGAACAAAATTCTCAAAATTCAGTTAAAGTAACTTATGAAATTGTAGATCCTAAAATAAATGAAACTACAATTAAAATTGTAAATGCTTATAGAGAAGAAGAAGGTAAAAAAGCAATAGATAGCATTCTTCCTATTTATGCAAATCCTGATGATGCTGGAGCTGATATCTACGCTACAAGTTGTGAATACGATGAAAAAAATGACTGTTGGGTATATGGTACTAATTTCAAATTTGAACCTCCTAAAGGTTGGTTTCTTGAATTTCGTCCGAGATCTTCTAATCGTAAGACTGAATGTTATTTAGCAAATAGTCCTGCTACTGGAGATTATGGTTATAGAGGAGAATATATTTTCTGTTTTAAACCTCGTACTTCTACTGCTATTCGTAAATGCTTATCTGTTGTTACTACTGTTTTAAGTAAACTTTGTGTAGTTAGCGGATTGTCATTTAAATTTAATTTTATTAAAATTGAAAATAATCCTCCTTATCAAGTTGGAGAACGTATTGGTCAAATGTTTTGTTTTCCTTATTATAAAATTGAATTTGTAGAAGGAAAACTTAATTCTGAAGAAACTGAACGGGGAGCTGGAGGACACGGTAGTACTGGACGATAATATGATACAAGTTTTATTAATAACACAATCTGATTGTATTGGTTGTGAAATAATGACTGATATTATTTTATCTATTAAAAAAACTTATGACGATAATAAAAATATAAATATTAATATTTGTAATAAAGATTTTATTGATAGAAATATATTAAAAGAAAATAATATAACTGATTTTCCTGCTACTATAATATACGATGATAATTATAAAAAATCTATTACATTTTTAGGTACTATTCCTTTTATTCAAATACAAAAAGAAATAGATAATATTATTAATAAATAATTATACATAATTAAAGCTGGTATTGTCATTAATGATAGTACCAGCTTTTACTTTTCCCCCGTAAAGGAAGGATCAAGAAAGGATGCTTTTACTTTCTCTAATATTTATTATAAAATTATTAATAGTACGAAATATAATATTATAGAAAATAATTGAGAATCATTTGATTTGGCAAACTATTTTATAAAGATATATAAACTATTTACTTTTAATATATAATTGATATAATAGCTTATAAATACTGTTTATTCGTAAATATCGATCATTTATTCAGTATTGTTCAAGCATAAATAAACATTACTATAAACAAAAAGAGAGTTAATAACAGTATTAAAAACTGTATTAACTCTCTTTTTTTTAACAATTAGGTTCCACTAATCTTCAATCCAATTAGCAACATTAGTAGCAATATCCATAGGAAGATTATTATCGCTTAAACGATAAAATTGATTATTTTTATCAAGATTTTGAAGTCTTCTAATAACACGTAATAAAGGAATATTTCTTTCAAGTAAAATAGTAAATTTATTTTGTCCTTTATAAAGACCTCTATCATAAACTGGATCAAATTCAGGATCAATCATAGCATCAATAATAAGACTCATAGCTTTAAATAAATCTTTAGGCCCAGATAATGCAGCAATTGGACTACTATAAAGAGTTTTAGTTTCAGCAACAAACCCCCAAGGAGTATAAGCTCTACTTTCAGTAGCCCATCTATCAGCTTGATATAATATTAAATTATACCACGTACTATTAATAACTTCTTCATCGTCGTCATCAGTAGCTAAATGAAGAACAATAGCCATTAATATTGCAGAAGCAATAGCAATACTATCTCCTAAAATTCTACGAAGATTATGCTGTTGCCAATCAGGAAGCATTTTATAATTAAATCTAAAATTAATAAAAGTATCAATAAAAGATTTAAATATATTTTGAATACTATGAAGAACTATATCAGTAGTAGTGCCTCCTTTAGCTTTAGCGTTTTTAATATCATCTTTAAATTCATGAGCAAGAAAACTAATAAGATCAATATAAGAGCCTCTTTCAATACTTTCACGCATTTCATTATAATAGCCTCTAACTCTCCAGCGTTTAAGAATACCAGGATATAAATGTTTTTTATATTGCATTACTAATCCTCCATACCATTCAGCTTCTATTTTTGCAGCACCAATTTTATCATAAATACCGTGAATTTTATTATTAACATTAATAACTTTATCTCTAAATCTACCAAACATATCTTTAGTAATAACACTATCAGGTTTAATTCTTGCTACACCATCAACTAATTCAAATTGACTTGCAAGAGTATCAAACCTTTCAAATTCTTTTTTAGCAGATTTAAGATTAGCATCACGATTTTTTATATATTCATTAGCAAAAGCTTTGCTGCAATGAGCTTTAATAAATTCAGCGTTTATATCTTTACTAAATTCAGCATAACTTTTTGCTTCATTAGCATCAGAACGAATATTATCAATAAATAATCTATAAGAAGCAAGCAATTCAGGATCGTCTTTAATAAGATCGCACATAGTTTGAATTTCTAAATCACGAGTAAAATTAGCAAAACTACCAATATACCAATTACCATTGTTATCTTTAATAATTCTATGACTTTCGAGCATAGCGAGCATTACAGTATTTTGCATATAATGTTCACCAGAACTTTGTAATCCATAAAGACTATCACGAATTTTTCTAATTCTATCAGTAGCACTTTCAACACCTTTAAGTTCAAGCATGTTATCAATATCTACAACTCTTAATAATTTAATAATTCCATCAGTAAGATTTAATGCTTTGGGAGAATATAAATTAGCAATAATAGCAGGTAAAGCTCCAAAATATCTTGCTTGAGCTTTATTCCAAGTACCATTATCAAAAAATTCTTTAGCAAATACTTCTCCAGCAATATTAGTCCATCCTGTCAATACGTTACCTATACCTCCTGTAACGTTAAATATCATATATTTTGCAGAAGTAATATTTTGCATTAAATTAGCATATCTATCTAATTTACTGCCTTTTTTAAATTCACCAAGAACAACACGATTATAAAAATTATTAATTAATTCAATAGTGCGAGTTTGTTTTTCAGTTTGATATTTAGTTTCAATATCAGTAGAATTAGCATTATCTCTTTTTAGTTTACCACTAAAATAAGAAGTCTTATAAGCATCATTAGATTTAAGCTCATCTAATAATAAATAAATATAATATTTAGCTCTTTGACGAGCATTATAATCAATAGCTTTAGTAATATACTCTTGGAATACTTCTTTCCAATTATCATCTAATATAGCATTATCTAATTTTTCATTATTTTCATCAATTTCTTTATTTTGTTTTTTAATATCTGCAAGATATTCATTATAACTTTCTTGACTTTCAGTAGATAATTTAGTACGAGGAATAATACGTTTTTTATAGCCTTTAGCTTTTAATAATTGAAGCATAGGAAAATCTACTTCTCTATCGTGAGCATAATCAACATCATCTTCATATCTTCTTTCAGATGGAGTATTAATAGTATATCCAGTTAAACCAATAAGATCTTTAGCAAGACTCTGAGTAGTTATATCATCTTTCCTTCTACGGGGAAGATACCCTCTATCAATAAATCTTTTCATAGGATTAGTGGTAGCATATTCATTTAAAGTAGACTGAAGTAATTCAATCATAGCTACTTCTTTAGAAGAAAGATTTACTTTATTATTATATTTTTCAGAACCATTATAATTAACACTATAAGATTTATAATTTTTATTCTTATATTCTTCTTTTACATATCTTGTTCTATTAGAACTAATAGCATCATAATATTTTGGATCATATTTATCAAGATTATTTTTAACATCTAAAGTAGTCCAAATACGAAGAGGTTCATATTTTCGAGTATAAGGATTAAATACATGATTTTCTTCAAACCATTCTTCAAAATTATTATTAGCTATAGCTTCATTTCTACTTCTTTCATAATATTCAGTAGTAATATAATCTACATTATCAGATATAATCTTTTTAGCAAGAGTTTTATTATGATCTATATAGTCTTGACTTTTAGGCTCATAATATCCAAATAAATCGCTATTAGGAACAATTTTCTTATTTTTAATAATAACTTCTCCATTTTTACCAATAGCACAAAATATACGTTCCCATAAATCATAATTAGCAGTACCTTTAAGATTAAGTAAAGCATATGAAAGTTCTCTATTAAAGGCTTTTCTATTTACTCTAAAATTTACTCTATCTTTAAATCTTTCGGCAAGAGAATCATAGTCAGGTCTATTTTTTCTAATATCTCGAAGAACATCATATAAATTAGCTAATTCTTCTATACGTTCTTTAGGAAGATTAAATAATAATTTAGTACTTATTTCTCCGTTTCTATCAACAGCGTGTTGTAAAATATCATTTATCTTACTAATAGTTTCAATTCTTTCAGGACTACGTTTTCCTTCATCATTACTTCTAATTTCAGTATAAAATCTTGAACTTAATATAGGAAGATTAGCTGGAATTTCTTTTATAAGAGTTTCATTACTTAAAGAAGACTCATAATCATAACCATATTTTTTAAGAGCAGCATCTTTAATAATTTGCTTTTGTTCTTTAGTAAACTTTCTACCATCAATAATTCCTAATTTATCTTTATATTCAGGATGACTATCAAGAATAGTAGCAATTTCACTTTGTCTATCAGCATTGTCTTTAAATTGTTTAAATGCCCAATCAATTTTATCTTTAAGTTCTTTATTAATAGTTTTACGAGCATTTAAATTAATCCAATTAAAGGCATTTCTATAATTTTCATCTTTAAGTTTTTCTTCAAGAACTTCATTAGGATTATTTTCATCATATTTCTTAATAATATCAAGATAATATTTTAAGTCTTCATCAAATCCAGCAATAGGAGAATATTCAAAATATTCACCATTAAGCTTTTTAATTTTATCAATATAATCTTTTAGCGCATTTGCTTTAACGATTTCTTCATCAGATTTAGGACTATAATCTTTATTTAATGAAGAAGTCATAAAATTAATTTCATTAATAAGAACAATTTTTTCTTGTTGTTGTTCAATACTTAATTCACTATCTTCTCCAGGAGTCATTTCATAAATAGTAGTCATTATTTCTTTATATCTAACAAATAATTCTGGAGCAGTTTTTAAAATACTTTCATCTAATTTATTTTTAGCAATATAATATTCTGGAACAACCTCCATATTAACGTTATCAGCATACCATTTATCTCTATTAAGACGTGCTTTATAGTATTCTATACTAAATCTACCATATTTGTCTTTAGCTTCTCTAACAGCATCTCTTAATTGATCTCTGTCGGTAATAAATTTCTGAGTATAAGGAGTAATAAATTTACCATTCTTAACGATATCGTTCCATACAAATTTACCAGGCATTTTCATTATTTCATCATACTTTCTTAAAAATTCCTGACGAGCTTTAGGTGCATCTACTAAATTAGCACCATTAATAATACCACCAATAAATTTAACAATAACTTGAACTTCACTATTACTTAATTCAGAAACAGAACTAAATAAACTATCAAAAATATCAGCATCGGAATATTGAGTACGAATACTAATTATATTATTACGAATTAAAGGATTAGTAGAAACTTCTTTTCCAAAATAATTATCCATAATAAGTTTCATTGCTGAAACAATTTTAGGATTATTACGAATATTATTAATAGAATTTCTAATAGATTGAATTTGATCTGAAATAACTTTATCTACACTTGCAATATCAAATTCAAATAATCCACTTAAAGAAGTACCAAAAGAACGAGCGTTGAGAAGTGTTCTAACATATCTATCTAATTCTCCAGGTTTATTTTTTATAATATCAATAACTTTAGGGTTATCAATTGATAACCATTCACCATTTTCATCTTGAATAAAATTATTAATTTCTTTGTTAAGCATATTCGAAACTGTTTTATAAAATCCAGCAGCACGAGAATATATTTCTCTTGTATGATTTTTTATAGAAACAGCGGAATATCTATCAATATCACTTTCTTTTAATAATTCAGCAACTTTTTCTGCAACTTCATTACCATTAATACCTTGCCTATTAATGTCATTAATAATTTTAAGAGATATTTCTTCAACAGTAGTTAATTTAGAAGAATCAATAGTTTCATAACTATCGCCTATAATATCAGTAATAGCAAATGGAGCTATGTCCTCGATGTTTTCCTCTACGGGGGAAAAGTATTGAGAAACTTCGTAAATATTAGGAACTATTAATGAATATTGACCAACAGTATCAGCTATATTTTTTTCTTGTTCATTAAGTTTATTATAATATTTATCTTGTTTAGTTTTAAAATATAATTTTAAATTATTACTTGGTTTAACTTTTTTAATATAATAATCTTCTCCATTAATAGTTTGTATAGTAGCACTACCAATATTAGGTAAAGCAAAATTAATAATTTTGTTATTATCAGCTATTAATGCTTTATCTGGATTTTCTTTAAATTTATTTATAAGTTTATTAATAAATCCATTAGGATCAGTATTACTTAAGTTTCCAGTAAAATAATTTCTATTATTTAATACATCATTTATTTTAGGTTGAATAAATCTTTTAATAGTATATTTAGTTTTATTTTCAGCACTCGCGGGCCCATCTTCTTGAGAAATAATTATATTTACATCAGATTCAGTAGAAGCAGCAGCATCAATAATTCCAAGATAATATTCTAATCTTTTAAATTTATTATTATTAGGATTTATACTATATTCATTAGTTTCATTACTATCTAATAAATTAAGAGGTGCTAAATATAATCCTTTATCTTTAATTATTACTTTATATAAAGTAGTAACAGATTTTTTATTAATATTACGAGTTATACGAATATAAGAAAGACTATCAGAAGAAATAAATCCTGGTTGTATATCCCCCGTAAAGGAAGACTCACCTGTAGTATCTTCTTCAACCCATTTACCAATTCCTGTATATTCAATAAAACTTATTCCATCTTTAGTATAAGGAATTTGAACAATATTATCAGATTTAAAGAATTTATTAAATCTATTATCTTTTTTACTTAAAAATACATTTTTAATAATACCACTATGACTTCTAACAAATCGTTCAGTCATATTATAAATATCAGTGCCTTTAGAATCAAAATCATTAACATTAAATAAAGTAGCAAAATTATCTATTATAGTAGGAACAATATTAGTACCATTATATTGAATAGGCTTTAATAAAAATTCATTAACAACAAGTTTTGTAATAGAATTTCTTTTAAATCTAAATCCATCTACTATAAAAGCATATTTAACTATATCAAGCATTGCTAATTTAATATATGGATGTTTATTAAAAGAATCTAATTTAGATTGAATAAGAATATCTTCAATATTTTCTATATTATCGTGAAAATATAAACTTTGTCCTGTATATCCTTTTTCTCTAACATTACGTTGATTATAAGTATTTACATCAATATATTTAAATATTCCAGGATCTTCTGAAAAATGTTCTTTAATATATAAAACTTTTTGAACAGGAGTAAGTTTAGCAAAATTATTTATTTCTTCTTGAGTAGGATTATTTATATCTACTGTATCAAATTTAGTAGTTTCATAATAAGTAAAACCATTTATTCTTGCTTCTTCACTTTTCCAATAATCAATATTTTCATTAGCTAACTCTTCTCCATATTTAGTATCAGTTATAAACTTACCCATCTCATTAAGTGTAATTGGAGTAGTAAGAATTGGAGTAAGTTTATAAAGATAAGAAACCATATATTGAATTAAATCAATATATTGTTCATCATTTAATTTAACATTTAATTTTTGTTCAATATTATCAATTATTTGTGCAACGTCTTCACGTTCCATAGTAAATAATTGACTATTTATTTTAATAGATGGAATAGTCGCATATTGCATAAATGCAGCTAAATATGGATAAACACTATTTTCAATATTTATATTTTCATCAATAATATTATGATATAAAGCATCAACAAAAGTTTTATCTTTTACATATAAAGTAGAACCTACTAAATCTCTATTGGAAGTATATTTTTTAGCATCTTGTAGTATACGACGAGTACTTCTAATAGTTTGTTTTGCTCCAAATTTATCTGGTTTAGTAACTTGAAGAATTTTTTCAATATTATTAGAAGTAATTTTTAATTTATTAAATTGAATAATAATATATAAATCAAATAGAAAATCATCTTTTACAGAAAATCTATTTAATAAATCTTCTTGGCTTAAATTTACGTTTACATTATTTGTTAAATGTAAATAATCAATATTTAAATCAATACCAAATCTATTTTTAAATTCTTTTCCATATAATTTAGTTAATTCACCAAGTATATCATTAGTAGAAGTAAAATCAGCAATCTCTTTACCATCTACTTTTATATTATATTTTTTAGCAAGTTCTGTAATAGCAACTTTTATAGGACTTTTATTTCCTATATTAGTAAATATAGAATTAGTTTTAAAATAAGCATTAATAATTTCTGTTACAGCAGGTTGCTGTAAAAATGCAATAGCGGTAATATAATCAGAACCTATATCTAACAAAGTTTTAAATACACCAAATGTATATTCATTTTCATTATATACAGTACCAGATTTAATAGCATCAAGAATATGTGCAGTAGTTTGAGAACCGTATGTTGTAAGTAATTGACCTACAATATTTTTATTATTAACAGTATTTCCTATACTATCGTGTTCAACAATTATATATTTATTATCTTCACTTAATTTAGCATTAGGCCAAGCTTTTTTAATTTCATCAAAATTATAAATTTCATTATTAGGATATTTTATAGTAATAATATGATTTTTAGATAATTTAGTTTTAGCATAATTACATATACTTACAAATGTATCTCTATTTACAGATGCGGCTTTAAGGCGAGCACCAGACATAGCGTTCTCCATAGAATCTAATTGGTCAAATAAATTATATGTAGAACGATTAGCAACAGCATCTGAACTTTCTATAAGTTCTTCATAATGTTCATGAAGTTTATCAATATTATTTTTAGCATCTTCTAAAGCTCTAAAATTACTTTGAGAATAATTTTCTTCTTTAGCACTTTGAGATTTAAAAATATTAATAATACAATCTAAAATTAAATTATTTCTTGCTTCACGAGTATTTTGATCTTCAATACTTAACTTTTTAAATTGTTTTAAAGTAATATTAGGATTTTTTATAGCCTTATAAATTTTATATCTATATTTAATATCTTCATCGGTATTACCATCATTATATTCTATTTTATGAATTAAAGCATCCTCTGGATCAAAATACATTTCATAACAAATGCCATAAACACTATCTACATCAAAATCAGAACCTGTTTGTGGAACCCATTCGTCTGGAACAACAATAGTAGAACCTTGAGAATCATCAAGAAACCCAACTACTTTAAGTATAGCAATAGATTGTTTGCCCTCAGTAGGCATACGATAGCCTAAATGTAAATCAAGTCCTTCTTTACTTATATGATCTAATTGTTCTTTAGTAAGATTTTTAGGAAGTAATTTACTCCAACGAGGAAGCATAACTTCTATATAAGCTTCTTGTTTAACAGAAAGTATTTTATTATTTATAAATTCATAATGATCGTTAACTTTTTTAGCATAACCGTCTTTTACTAAAGATTTCCAAACTCTATTAGCATCTTCTGTTCTACTTGAATTACTTGCGCTTACTAAAGTTTTACCTTGTTTTCCTAATTCAACAGCTATTTGATAATAAAACGCTTTACCATAACCTTTGCCTCTAAATTCTTCGTCAATAGTAACTGCCTGTCCAATAGAAGCAAGAGAAACTTTATTTTCATCTAAATCTTTTTTTCTCCAAGATTTAGCAGATTTAGTATTAAAATCATAATAAGCATCTATATAAAATTCTCCAATAGCATTACCGTTTTCATCACGACCTATAAATACAGCACCCATTCCATTTGCATCAGCTGTATCTGGAGTATAAGTTAATTCTATTTTAACATTTTTATAAGGATTTTCTACTTCATTATATACAGTAGGATGATATTCTAATTTTTTACTAAATCCAACATTAGTAATTTGCGCAGCATGCCATCCAGGTAATTTTTGTTTTGTAATAGAATTATTAAATATAGATTGAGCGATACTTTGTAATTTAATAGAGGCATAATTCATAAAATTAGGCATACGTGGAATATGCGTAACAGGATCAGGTGTTACATAATCTAAAAAATTACTATCTAAATTTAATCGTTTAGCTTCTTCTTGTGCTCTTTTATAAAAAGAATTAAAATCAATTAAATCTCCAGAATTATTCTTATTTACAATATTTCTATTTTTATCAACTTTCAAGTCTAAATTATTAAGTAATTCATTAAAACTATCTTCAATATTTTTACAATATGCCTTGAATAAAGTATTAACATATTTAGCAGTTTCTTCAGTAGTATTATCTATAATCTTTTTAAATAATTGAACTGCAACTTTATTACTTGCATCTACCATATGTTGAGGAACATCTTGTTGTTTATATAAATATCTATAATAATATGTTCCTATTACATTGCCTTCATTAAGTTTATTTTTAAAAACTGTTAAATTATCCTCTGTTACATTACCCTCATTATCCCAAAATGTTAATACATCTTTTTTAGCAGCTTTATCAGTTTCTTTAGTATTTACTTGATCAATACCATATTCAGTCATTAATTCATATAATTGATACAAACTACTATCTTTAGGTAAAAGTTTAGGAATTAATACAAATTCGGCATTTTTAATTTGTCGAGGATAATAAGTTTCAGTAGTAGCATCATAAGCATGATCAAAATAAAAGTTTTTCTGTACTTGAATTTTAGCATTAATTCTATCCAAATCAATATCTTTTACATCTATATTTGGATCTAATAATTGAGTAATTAAATCGGCATATTCATAATAAGTGCCGTCAGCAACTCTACGTCTAATAAATTCTTCAAATGTTATATAAGATTGAGCATCATTAGTAATAATACCTTCTTTATATCCTCGTGCTATAAATTCAGCTCTATCTTCAATATTCTTTTTTTCTTTATCAGTTAATTCTTTATTTCCATATTCTTTTTCAAATATGTTAATAAGTTCTTTTTTAATAGCTACATATCTATTAGAGCCTCTAACAGTATTATTAATCGTAATAGCTTTAAATCCATTTCTAATAGGAATAGTAATATTATCAGTGCTTATTCCTTTACGGGGGATGGACAATTGATCTATTGTTTTTAATCCACCATTATAATCATCTAAAAGATCATATCCAGTATATGCTTTTCCTTGAGCTTGAACTTCTTTAGCTCGTTTAAGAAAATCTTGATAACTTTTATAAAATTTACTATCACCTTCAAATATGTTATCAAAAGCTATTGTGTTAATAGTATAATTTATAGCAAATTCTTTTATTTGATCTATATTATATCTATCTCCAATAGCTTCTGTATATTGACTAATTCTTTTTTCTATTTCTTTACTATAATTAATAAGCCATTCTTCAACAATATTTTCAATAGTTTGTTTAGAACCATCATCCAGATTTAAAGTATAACCATTAGCGCCATCAGGAGAATAAATAGTATTCATGAATTTTCCCCCGTAAAGGAAAGGCACTCCAGCTTCTTCATTACTTAATATTTCAGCTGGATTAAATCCATTTACAGGGAATAATCTATTAAATTGAAAAACATTACCGGTTAATTTTCCATTTTTAATAATACTTCCTCTATAATGATAATATTCAAACAAACCATCTGTATTATCTTTAGGAGTAAATATACCATTATTATCAATAGTGCCAACTTTAGTAAGTTGTTTAAAACCTTGTTCTAATTCTCCAAGAACATAATTATAAAATATTCTAAAAATAGGATGTTTTTTATTAACAGATTTTTCATTAAATAAACCAGAAATACTATGTTTAGGAGCTTTTATAATAAAATTCTTTGGAGCGTCAGATGGAGTTCTCATAAAATACCATCCTTTATTAATATCAGCAATTTTATCATCAGTAGTATAAGAAATAAGTTGGCTTATAAGATAGTCTGTTTTAGACATTGTAGAATATAATGCAGACTTATCAGTTACATAATCTTTAATACCATTAAATAATGTATAATCTAATAATTGTCTTGCATAAGTATTAACAAACGTTTCTCCTTGTTCATTAATATCAAATAATCCCCTACTAATTTTTCTACCTCGTTCATCATATTGATCAAAAAGTATAGGATTATATTTATATTGATCACTTAATGAAACAAATTCTCTTAATTTATTAAGACCAGCATTAAGATCTTCTTCAGTAGAAAAATTGATTTGTTTAAATAAATTAGTAATCCAACTATTTCCAATAAAATCTGCGCCTAAATTTCCATCAGCGTTTCTACTATTCAAATCAACTTTTACAACACTATATTTAACTAATGAATTACTTATACTATATAATGAATTAATAAACGCATCACCAAATATAGTGTCATCTATCTTAAAAACCGGTCGTTCTTCATCAAAACCTATTCCAGCTTCAATAGCATATTTTTTTCTATTATAATAATCAGCTAAATTTTTATTATTTCTTAAAATTTCTTGTTCATATTTATCTTTAGATTTTTTAGCTTCATTTAAGAAACCATCAAATATACTAATAAATTTTGTATAATTATCTATTTTATTTCCATCATTAATATATTTATCTATAGCAGAAACTTCTGCATTAGGAAAATATTTAAGATAAATATTTAAAAACTTATTATGAAGATTTAATAAAATATCATTTTGAGCATTACTTCCAGTTTCTTCTTTTTTAGCTAAATTAATATAATCATATAATTCTTGAATATTTTCTAAATCTTGAGCAGGATAATTAGTACGAATAGTACCTTTTATAGCATTATAATATTGATAAAATATAGCAGTAATAGGATCAGCAGTTGCATTACTATTACTAAATTCAATACCAGATTCAGAAATACTAATAATAGTTTTATTAACTTTAGGATTAGCTAATTGCCCAAATACATAATTTCTAAATACTATATCGTTCTCCATATCTTCAGCAAGTTTAATTAAACCCGCATAATGAGAAATATTGTTAGCAACATTTTTAATTTCTTCAATTAAAGATTTAGGAGAAGTAAAAGTGCAAAAACTATATATTGCAGATATAGCTTTATTATATCCAATAGGAATTTCTACTCCTAATTCATTATTAAGATCTAAAGTTTTAGACTCAGCACTTTCTAAATTAGGAATAGTTTCAAAATATAATTTAAGTCTTTGAGAAACAGTATTTAAATAACTACCTCTTGAAGTTAAATCTTCAATATGAGATTTCATCATTTCATCAATACCATCATTTTCTTCATCAACAAAATTAATATCTTCTTCATTATTAGCTTTTTCTGCATTAATAATATCAGATACATCCTTAAATGTTTTAGTTAAAAATGTAATACTACTATTATTAATTACTTCTTCATAAAAAGCTTCTTTATTTTCAAGTAATTTATTTACAAGATTTCCATAATTTTTAGTTTTAATATCTCCATATTTAGCTGCAATATTGCCATAAATAGTATATAATTCTTTAATAGTATTTTCAAAATTTTCTTTATCTTTAATAGCTTTATATTGATTAGCTTTTCTACGAAGATCATTAATTTTTTCAATATATTTTTTACCTGTAGAATTATTCTTAAATTCATCAGAATTAATCAAAGGATTAATATATTCTGTAACAAATTTAGAACGAATAGTAGTACCACATCTACGCAAAATATCTGCCCTATCTTTACGATTAACATCTTTATTTTTTGCTAAATCGTAATATAAAGCAGATATTATACCAGCAGTATGCCGATAAGCTATATATTTAGCATGAACAGAACTAAAACCGTTTAATTCTGTACCTATACGACTACGACGAAAATTAACAACACTTGGATGTTGTTTTTTATAATATTCATTAAGTAATCGTACACAAGTATTATGAGGAGTATTTTCAATACTACCTCTCCATTTAGAATCTTTTGATGCAAATTCAATAAAATTAGCATCTTCTTTCAAATAAGCAGCTATAATAGCAGCTTTCTTGTCATTACCATTTGCTACACCTTCTACGATAGCAAATTCTTTAGGATTTAAATTAAGTCCTTTAATTGTACACGGCATAATTTTAAGTTTATTAGTTTCACCAGAATAAACATTAAGATTTTAACCTTATATGTTCAGAAAATTATTATAGGAAACGAGCCGTTTTTAGCCCGTTTCCTATAATTAAAATTTATTTATATACAGATCATCAGCAAACTATTTTCATCCAGCCATTTTTAACAAAACGAGCCATTAACGGCTTATCTTGCTCATTATAATTATTCAAATATTCATTTACCGATGCCGTTATATTTTCATTACTTTCAATAAGTTTATCAGTAACAGCAAAAACATCATCTTCAAATTCAGTAAAAGTATCAGTTTCAATATCTTCTAATTGATTTTTAGTTATAATATCAGCAGATTCTTCTTTAGTTTCAATAGTAGTGTCTTTTTGTTGTTCAACAGTTTGAATTTCAGCAATAGTGTCATTAAATAAATTTCCAAATAAATTATATTCACGTGCTAATATAGTATTATTTTCTATATTATCAAATTTTATACCAAATATTTTTATTAAAGCATCTATAATACGCTGCCAAAGAGTTTTTGGAGTTTGTTTATCAATAATAGCTTTATCAGAAGTACTTTTAATTTCATTTAAAGCATCAATAAGAGAACGCTGAGTAAGACTTTCAACAAGAAATTCTTCTGCAAATAAAGAATCTCTTTCTTCTTTACTTCTACTATTCCAATATTCTTGAGCAGATTTATCAAGATAATTAAAATAAGTATCAGGATTTAAAATTGTATCAAAAGCTGAAATTAAATGACCATATTTATCAGGATTAGATTTAATAGCTAATTTGGCTTCATTATAAATATCTAATATTTCATTAACATATTCTTGTTTACGATTTCCAACTTGTTCATTAAGAATTTGATGAAGTCTTTCGTGAATAAGAATACGCATAGCTTCATATTTATCTTTATTTACAGCAGTAACAAAATGTTTAAATAAAAGAATACTATTTTTATTAGTTTGTGCTTTAGCTTTAGTATTTCTTTTACTATATCTAACTTCTTTTGGGAGCAAATCTAAATCTTCTGCAATATTAATAATACTTTCATCAATTCCTACTTTTTCTGCAATAGATCTTCCAGAATAAACAGTTTTAGAACTATCGCCATCAAAAATATCATCAGAAGTAAATAATCTATCTTGCTGTTCTTCCTTTACGGGCGTGCTCTTTTGAGCTTCAATAAAAAATCCTTTTTTATTTACTTCAAAATAATGACCAAATTTATCAACATCTTGATTAGTATTAAACGCATTATTTTTAAGTATAAATTCAGTAAAATTATTATAAACAAATTCTTTTCCATTAAGAGTAAGAACTAACTTACCATTTCTTTTAGAAAGATATTTATTAATTTTACCATTAATAACATCTTGATTTCTTATAGCAACAAAACTTTTAAAATATTGAGTGTTACTTAATATTTCCTCAACAATATCATCAATAATTCTTTCATTTCCCTCCACTTTAGATATAATCTTACCAGGAGAAGAACTATTCCCGTTCTTATAATATCTAATAGCAGTACTCTCTTCATTACTATCTTTTTTATATCTATAAGCAACTAATGTGTAATTATCTTTTCTTCCTTTAAAAGCTAAAGCCGTAATATCTCCAATAGAAGCTACGCTATAGCCTTTAAATAAATTATTAAATCCTCTATTATTTCCTCCAAATAAAGAAGCTAATTTATCTGTAAATTCATCAAAATTACCTCCAGATAATCTTTCTTTAATAATATTTTTAAGTTCTTCTTTAAGATCATTATATATTTGATTAGACTTATCTACTTTATTTTCTTCAGTAAATAAAGCATAAGCTGGACTTCCATCATTATCTTGAATTAATAATCCCATAGTTTTTATAGTCATACCTCTTGATGGATAAGTAGTTTTAGATCCTTCAATATTAACAGTACCACTATTCATAACAGCTATTACAGGATTATTCTCATAAGTAAATTTTAAAGCAGGAGAATTAATAGGCAAAGATTGCTGAGAAGTAATAGGAACTCCTGTAACAGTATCTTCTACAGTTATTTTATAATTTAATGCATTATCTGCAATATCTTTAGTTTGTTGTAAATTAACATACATAGAAGATAACCATCTTCTATAACTTCTAATCTTTAATTCAGGACTAATATTTATGCTATCATAATTAAGAACAGATAATATTTCATTAGCAATAATTTTAGCAGCATCAACAACTTTATAAGTATCAACTCCTATATATCCATCATCTATTAATTTTTTAATTATAGGATGATTTACAATAATTTTAGCTCCATCTATATTACTTACAGGAGTACCTTTACTATTAACAAATTCAAAAGGCTTTTTAGATTGTTCAGAAATAGAGTTATAAATATCATCTGTTTCTTGTTCAGAAAGACTTTCATTAATTATAGCGCCAACTTCAATATTAGATTCGTAAATACTTAATATATTAAGTAAATCTTGAACATCTTCAGATTGTTCTATTAATTTAATAAATAATTCATCAAAATAAGGACTACTATAAGTAGAGCCGTTTTTAGTAATATTATATCTAAAACCTTTTTCTTTAGGCATATATACTGTATTACCATCAGAACTTGTAGTAGGAATAATAGAATATCCAATTTCAACACCGTCTTTTTTAAAGAATAATAATTTACCGTTACGTTCAATATCTAATTTATCTCCAGGTTTAAGATTATAATATATTTCTCTTGCTTTACTATCAGTTCTAACTTTATTAGCAACAGCTGTTCTTAATCTTTGATTAACAATTTCATATTCCCGTTTTGCATATTGTACTTGTTGTAAAAAATAATTAGCTCTTTCTAAAGCATTAGTGAAAGATTTATTAGTAATATAATTATCTTTTACTAATCTAATATTTTTAAATATATATTTATTATATTCTTTATTAGAAGTATGATTAATAATATAATCATACATATTAATATAAATTAATTTAGCTTGTTCATAACCAATATCTTTATTATTAATTAAATAATCAAATAATTGAACAATATCTATAAGAGTGCTACCATTTTTATTTGGCTTAATATTTACAGATTTTATATATTCATCTAAAAATTTATCAATAGTATCATTAAGTTTAGATGTAGGAATAGCTGGACTAATAGCGTTTTTAGTAACATCAATGTTATCAATTATTTGAGCTGCAAGATTAGGAAGTCCTTTAGCATGTAATCTATTATTAATGTGTTTTATAGCTATTTTTAAACCTTTAATAGCTCCACTTTTAATAAGATCTTTATTATAACCTTCTAACTCAAGTTTATCTTCTATTTGAGAAAGAAGAGTTTTAGCGTTATCGTTATTAAAATTTTCTCCATCAAGTCCTTTATATAAATCTTTATTATTTCTATACATCTGAAGAGCAAACAAAGAAGCACTTGATGTAACATCAGTTTCTCCTAATTCATCATTACTTGGAATATTTATGGCTTCTCTAATTCTAATAGCATCTTGTAAAGCTAATGCTTCAGCTGGATTTTGTTCTTCCTCAAAACCTACTACTGTTCTATCTTCAATTAAATCAGGAATAATAGGATTAGTACTTTCGGTTGGAGCTTTTACCTGTTCCCCCGTAGAGGAAGGCTCACCTGTGGCTTTTTGTACATCATTAATAATTTTAGTAGTTTCATTATTATTATCAATAATTTCTTTTTCAGTTGGAATAGGATGTTTTTCTAATATTTCTTCTCGTTCTTTATTAACAGTTTCATTGTCATTATTATTATTTTTTATAGATTCTATTTTGTTAATAGCTTCATCTCTTACTTCTTTGAGTAAATAATAATATTCAAGATCATTACTTGCTCCAAGATTTAAAATTTCAATATCTTTTTCTAATTCTGGAACTTTTTTAGCAAGAACATCATTAAACGCTTTAGTTGGATCGACTGAAGTTTCTATATAATGTCCTATATTAGTAAAAGCATCATTGAGTGCTTTAGAAACAGTTTGATCTACTACTCTATTAATTTGATTATATCTATCTTGTAATTGTTGTTTAGTAGTAGGAATAGAATTACGAATATCATCAGTTTGATACAATAAAACTGTTTTATTTCCTATAAATTTAGAAATAGCGTCAGGCACATTTGAAAAATCGTTATTATAATAATCATTATCTACATTATTTAATAACCAATTTTCATCAGCATTTATAATAATATTTCCAGAGTCTTTAGTTTTTAATTCTGCAACAATAGTATTTTTATTTAATCTATCAACAATATTTTGTTTCTTTTCTTTTAATTCTTTTATTAATTGATTCTTTACAATATCATCAGTATCTTTAAGTTTATATATATCATCAATACGTTTATTAATTTCAACTAATTGTTGTATTCCAAATTGATATTCATCAATAGCTTCATATCTATTAAATTCTCCATTAGGATCTAATTTAGTAATATCTGTATCTATTCTATTAATAGCTTGATTAATTAAATCTAAATTAAAATATTTTTTAACATTTTCTCTTGCAATATTTCTAATTATTTGATCGTTATCTCCATCAATAGAATGAATTCCCTTATATATTTCATTTTGATATAATTCAATAGTATTATTCATTTTATTAACTAATTCTTGAGTAAAATTAGTTTTATTTTTAGCAATATTTATATTAGCTGCATCAAAAAATTTATTAAATTCTGGATTAGTAATATATTCTTGTAATAATTCAATATTTCCTGCATCAGCTGCATTTAATACCATATCTACTACAAATTCATTTGCTAATCTATCGTATATAATATCAGCTTCATCCTGAGTTATATTTTCATAATCAGAAATAGTTCCATTTTCCTTAATAGGCTTAAATGGATTTTTTCCTTCATCGAGTAAAGATAATTGCTCAAGATAATCATTAATTTTAGCTCTACGACCAAGAATTTCAGCTTCTCTAATCTTTTCAAAAGTTAATTGACTACGATTATAATCTTCAGGGGACATGCGTTTTTTATTAATCTTTCCCTGAATTTTATTTTGAAGATTCCCTAAACCTCTACCAGCAGCTTGAAAACCTACTCCTCCAAGATAACCCCAAACAGCTTGCTCCCATATTTTAGGATCAGATAAATAAGAACTTAAATCTCTTGGTCTATAAGTAGGATCAAATATAAGTTCTGCAACTTCTTTTCCTTTTTCAGTTTGAACACCTTGATAACCTTCTTCAAAACTTTCAGATAAATTTTCTGCAAGAAAAGTAGAGTTGCCTTGTAATAATCTTTTAATTAAAGATTGTTGTTCAATATCTATATTAGCTGCATCGGCATTTAATTTATTAGCAGCTTGTTTATTTATATATTTTAATTTAGCTGTGGGTTTAAGTTTAAAAGCTCCTTTCCATAAACTACTAATAGCTTTAAATTGAACAACATCCATTAATAACATAGCATAATCATTAACAAATGTTTCTCCAGCAGAATCGCTTGCAATTTTTTTAGCTATTTCTTCATCATTTAAACCTACAAATTCAGGATTATTTTTAAAAAATTCTTCTCTTTGTGCATCATTAAAATTTTGTAATCTTTCTATGGAAGTATCATAAATATCTTTATAAACTTCACGAGCTTCCATATAATTTTCCATAGTTCTACTTAATACAGCTGTTGCACCAAGATCTAAAACAGTATTAATACTTTTAGCAGTTCTTGCAGGATTAGAAGTTAGATGACTTTTTTCAGCAATTTTACCTATACCATAAATTCCTTTATTATATAATTTTCCAATAGTTTTAGTTCCTTTGCCTATTTTTCCAAGAGCTTTAATTCCTTTCATGATACCCGTAGATGGAATAAGCATAGATAGTGTAGATGCAACACTAATAGCATTATTAGCCCACCATCCAAAATCTCCAATATCAAATGATTTTCCAGGATTTTCTTGATATATAGCAAATCGTTCTCTAATAGAATCTTGAGCTTTTTCAAGTGCTGTACTTACTGCATTAGTATAATCATTATAACCGTCATTAGCTATAAGATTATAAACAGCATCATACATATTAGAAAATCCAGAAAGCGTTCCAAGAATAAATTCGTTTGCAACAGCTTGTGTAACAGCGCGACCTGTTTGTTCAATCCAACTTTGATTTTTAGCTCTTTGTTTTTCAGCTTCTTCTCTTGTAGTATAAGCATTTAAATAAACATCATAATCAGCAAAATTTTCATAATCTTCTTTACTAACAGAAAATCGAGGGAGATTCTCAATTTGTTTATTAACAGCTGAAAAACCATAAGGATCTTGAAAAGGAGAAGGTTTATTATCAGTATTTCCGAAACCAGAAAAAGGAGAAGGTTTATTACCCTCTCCTTTCATTATTCTATTCATTTCTTCACGTGTAAGTTTCATAATTTTTCTATATACTCATTAGTAAACATCATTGCTGTTTCTGGATCAAAACCTTTAATTATAAGAGAATTATAATAAGCTTGCCCTATTGCTTCTTTATCATTTTCTGTATATTCACCGTTGCGTACTTTATTTTCTACAACACTCCACAATGCAAGTTTTTCAACATCTTGAAGAGAAATATCTTCTTTTATAGTTCTTAAATCTTCATCTTGTAATATAAATTTACCTGTATGTTTATCCTTAACAACAATATCTGTACTATATGGAGTATCATAAGAAAACGCTTGATAAGCATATGTAACATTATCTAATAATAATTTTGCTTGAGTGCTTATACTATTATTAACAGCATCAATAGATGGATCATTTAGTCCTTCTTTTAATATATATTCTTTAACATCACTGTCATCTGTAACAGTAGTTTTAATTTTCCATCCCATAGTAGGAACATATGTTAATTGATGCTTTATATTACTATCATTATAAGTTGGAATTTTAATACGAGCATCTTCTATTTCGTCAGAAGTCATATCTCTTAATGTTCCATTTTTATCAACTACTAAATAATCACCTGAAATCATAAGTTGAGGATTAGCTTTAAATATATTAGTATATCTTTTTACAATATCATCTCTACGATCTTTTTCAAGTTTAGCATCAGCAGGATTACTAATAGTTTGATATAATTGATCTCTCATATAATGTTCAGGATTTGTATGAGAAGAAACTGAAGTATCAACAACAACTTCATCACCAACTGGAAGAATATCTTCTTGTAATTTATTAGCTTGTTTTATTATATCAGTATAAAGATAATCAGCTTGAGATATAAGTAATTCTCTATTTGGATTATTAAAATGAACTTCAAGAGGGACAATATTTCCATTTTCGTCTACTCGTCTAATTGAAGTATATTTTTCTCTTCTTAATCCTCCTCCAAAAACTCTACTATCTAAATTTGTAGCTTTTGCAGCTTGAACAAATTTATAAGTTCCATCTTTATGGTCTGAAGAAAGAACTAATCTTATATCTCCATTTTCAGTATTATATTGTTTAATTTCATAAGTATCCCATAAATCTCCAATATTTCGTTTAAAAGTATCTAAATCTCTTTGATTTTTTAATGTTATAGCTATGCCAGCAGAATTATCTCCGAATAATCTATCAGTAATATTAGCAAAACTTTGTTTCCATTCTTTCATAGTATCAGTATCATCTGGTGATATATCATCAATAATTCCACTACTTACTTGCGATATAAAATTAAAAGCGTCTATTTTATTTGGATCATTTACATCTCCAATAACATTATTAATAGTAGCTCTATATGGTAAAGTAGCTCTTTTAAAATTATCAAATTCTCTCATAACATCTATAGCTACTTCACCAGAAATATTATTATTTTTTGCCCAAGTACTTAAAGCATCTGGAGTAGTATATAAATTAAATTCTGGAATATTTATATTAGGATATTTTTCATTTAATTTTTCAGTATAAGTACTTCCAATAGTTCTAACTCCAGTTAAAACTTCTAATCCGGGGTCGATTTTAACTTGAGCTCTTGGGCCCTTTTCAACAATAGTATTAGCTAAAAAATTATTTATTTGTTGATTATTTCCACTATTATTTGCTTTAGCTGTTACTTTAGCTTTAGCGATTTCATTTATCATAGAATCATTATAAGCGGTAGAAGTATATATTCGTCTATATTGTTTAGCTCTAATAAATGGATCTATTTTATCATTTACATATTGATCAAAAGATTTAGTATATCCTTTTGGATCAATTACATCATTTGCAATATTAGGATTTTGACTATGATACCATTTATCAATTTTATAATCCTGTTCTAAACTTGCTCTAATTGCAGGATTTGCTTTAATTGCAGCATCTACAGCAGCTCTAATTTTTTCTGGAGGAAGAATCTCATATTTTCCAGTTATTGAATTATATCTTGCCATAGTACTATTTTCTGTATAAGTATTAGATACTTTACCTGTAGAAATATCTATAAAAGTAGTATTTTCATATCCTCCAGCATCAGGAGAAACATATTTAAGAGCTTCATTATATATTTTATTCATATCTATACTTGACACAGGTCTTTCATTAGGTTCCCATTTAGTACCTCCAATTACTTGTCCTTTATCATTATAAATATCATTATATCTATATTTAGTATTTGCTCTATAATAATTTTTATGATATTCAGATAAATCTTGTCGCTCATTAATATTATTTAAATATGCAGTATAATCTTGTTGTGCTCTAATACGACCTATTAAACCTGGATCAGAAGTAATATCACCTTGAGCTTTTACTAAATCATCATAAGCCCCAGCAGCATTTCCATAATTTAAATTATTATCAAGAGTATTCCTAATTTGTTGAATTTTATTTTGCCTCCATTCATCTTCAGCTTCATTAAGAGGAAGCTGAGCCATTGCAGTTTGAAGTTGAGAAGCAAGTTGCATACTTTTTTGATGGCCTTGTTCAAGTTCTCTATAAGTATTAGCAACAGTTTCTAAATTAATAGGAGATACTCGTTGTCTTATAATAGGATTAAAACCTTTCATAATATTATAAATTAATTTTTCTTATTTTTAATCCTTTTACCATTTCTAATCAAATAACTAAAATCTACACCTAAATCTTTTAATATTTCAGCAGTTACATTAGGATTTGCAGCAGCAATTGTAGATAAAGTATTATTAATATTTTTTCTTTGTTCAATTCCACCAATAATATCTTGTACTGTTGTAGTTAAACCTCTAATTAAATCAGAAGTATTTTCAGCATGTTTTTCTAATAACATATTATCAAAATTACTTTTACCTTCTCTCCACCTATTATACATTTCAACATTACGAGCTGCAACATTTTGTTGATTCATATTATCTTGATTTAATAATTGGGTTTCAGCATTTTCTTTAGTAGCATAAAGATTATTAGTTTGTAATAAAGCATTTGTGCGTGCTATTCCTTTACGGGCGAGAGCCACACGAGAACTTGCTGTATTTGCATCAATATCTCTATTAGTAGCTTTTAGATATTCTCTAATTTTATCTAATTGAGGATTAATATTAAATCGAGTTTTAAGTTTTTTTGCTTGAATAGGAAGAGGCGCAGAACTATATTTCATATTATTTAATGTACGCCTATTGCTATTATAATTAGTAATAGATCCAATAGTATTAGTTACTCCTCCTATAATATCTCCAAGAGTAATTTCATTAAAATGCCCAGCAGCAGGACTAAATTTATTATTAATATTATTTGGAATATTATTTAATTTTTTAATTTTTAAAGCATCATCTGTACCAGCGGCATTAGTTAATTGTTTATATACATTATTAGGAGATAATCGAGGATTAGTTATGCTTGCTTCTTCTATTATACCTTTATATTTAGGAGTATTAATATAATCAATATCTTCATTAATTCCCATTAGAGCTTTTTGTCTTTCCCCCGTAAAGGAAGATGCAGGCACTAACTTCTTTTTACCTCCAACATTAAGTTCTACAAATATATTTTTTTTAACTTGTCCACCCATTTTTTTAATATTTATAAAAGGAGAATATTCATTTAAATCCTTACCTTGTTTTATATATTTAGTTGCTCCATATATACCTCTATTAAATGCAGCGGATGCAGCTGCATCTAATTGTTCATCCGATAAATTAGGAAATCTTTTTTTCATTTCATTTCTTCTATATTCTAATTCAGCGGCAGTTGCAGAAATACCAAAATTCCAATTCGGAGAATATACAGAATTAACTTTTCTATCTTTTTCATTAAAAAATTCTTCATCATAATAATTTAAATAAGGCTCTTTTAAAGTAATAATTCCTTCATTTAAATTATTACCAGTATCGTCTAATCCCCAATCTCTTCCATGAACTTCTCTTCTATCAAATTCTCCATTAGTATTATTATAATAATTGATAGCTTTATCTATTGGCCCTTCTTTAGCCATTCTACTTGCTAATAGATTAGGATTAATATTATATCTTTTAGCAATTACTTTTACGCTATCAGTAAATTCTTTATCTGTATCAAAATATTTTTGTCTTGCTTCGTTAGTATTACCTCCAATATATCTTCTTTTTCCACCAGCTTGATATTTTTTACTACCATCATCATTATAATTATTTCTATCTTTAAATTCTTCTTGTTCCTTAAATACTTTATTGGCATTTTCACCATTAATTACTTTTTCAGCAGGACTTTTACCATTAAGCATAGGAACTGCACTAAAAACTTTAATAGAGTTTTTAGAGGTGTGAACTACTTCACCACCTTCAACTTCAAGGCCATTCTTATCATCAGCACCTAAATCAATACCTCCTTGTTCGTGCTTTCTGCCTCGCATATAATAAAAGTTATTACCGAGAGGAATAGCTTTTCCTCCACGAACAACTTTAGGATTTAAAATATATTTCTTCATATAATATTATAGGTAATAAATAAATTTTAGGCTGTTTAATTTAATGTATTTCAATTTAGATATATTTATATTATTTTCAATATTCAATCAATATAACAGCCTAAAAATAGTTTTTATTTATGCTTTATACGTTTTTTGCCCCCGCATCGCAAAGTATTTGAGCGATCGACAAATTGATTATTTTGTTGTTGAGTAGTAGGATTAGTAGCAGTATTAATATTATTATTAATATCGTTATTATTAGTATTATTCATATAATTAGGAGTTTTTATTTCAACTTTAGGGCCAGTAGTACTAAATCCATCAGCTTTCTTTACTTGTTTAGGAGCAGAACTTGGAGCAAATAAAGAATCAGCCAATCCTCCAATTCCAGACATAGCATCTCCAATTTCTCCACCAACTCCATTTTGCCCAATTAAAGAACCCATTTTAGCTTTCTTTTGACCACCGCATTTAAATATACGATTAGATTTAGTTTTATTAGATTTAATTCTATCATTAAATTTTTTATCTCCTCCCATTTTTAAAGTAACTTTTTTATTATATTCATCTACATAATCTTGATCAGCTACACTTGCAGTAAGAGCTTGAGCTTGGGCTTTAGCATCATTTTGATTTTGTTCAATTTGTTGCTGTTTCAATTTTTCTCTTTCAGCTTTACGTTTTTTAGCTGCACCAATAGCCGAACCTGCAATACTTGCAACTCCTCCAATTAAAGCACCAAGAAAAGCTTTTTTTCTATTATCAGTTTTAATTACTTTTTTCATAACTTTCTTTGTTTAGAAACACTACCATTTAAATTTTCAAATTCAATACAAACTTTATCTTTATTATCAAATGTAAATTTAATAACTATATAATTTCCATAAATACGAGTAAGTTTATCAGAACCATTTCCAGCATAAGTAGAAATTTTATTTCTAAAATAATTAAAATTCCAATTTCCTAATTCAAACCAAGGTTTGAAATATCTATTAAATTTATTAGTAGTATCTACATTAATATTAATTTCTCCAGTATTTGTAAATTCACTAAATATTTCTAATATATCTCCAGCATAAGGCTGCATACCTTCCTTTACGGGGGATATACTAACAAGACTATTTGATTTACTTACTTTACGAACATTATATTTAATAAATTCTAAAAATTTTATAGCATCATAATCTTCATTAAGAATAATACTTATAGAAGATGGATATGTAGTAGAAAAACTTAAACTTTCATAAGTACCATAACTTTTAGCATCAGTAAAATTATATATGTCGTTATATAAATTATTCCCGCTTACTAAATATAATTTAGATTTAGTATTATATCCTTGAATAAAATTATAATCGTGAAAACTAACAAAATTACCTAATTCATAATTATAACTTAAAGTTTTAGTAGTATTATTAGATAACTTTAAACTAATTAATAAACGTTTATTAAATTTATCATTACCAAATCTAACATTAGTGGGTTTATTATCTTGTAAATATAAATAAATATCTTGATCTATTAAAGATAATTGGCCATTATCAAATTTATAAAATCTGGTAAAATCATTATTATAAAATATATAACCAAATTGATCTACAATAAAAGCTAAATCATCTTGTAATCCTCCAAATCCTAAATCAGAAGTAAATACTTCTACATAATTAGTATCAAAAGCATCAGGTTGTAATAATTGTAAACTTTTGTCTTTAGTTTGTAATGTAGCATCACCATTAAACATAAATAAACTATGTTCAGTGTGAGCTAATAAATAAACACCAATACCTACTAAATTAGTAATAATACCTTTATTCTCATTAATATTTTTATAGCCTTCAGTAGGAAATTGTCTCCAAGCATTTACAACACTTTCATCTTGAATAACATTACTTCTTCTAATAGTCTTATCAAATTGAGTAATATTTAATATATCATCTCTATAATTGTTATAAACAGTAGGAATAAAGTCATCTTGAGATCCTTGAGGATTACTAAATAAATCAATAGAATTTTTTGGTTCTACAATTAAGCCTGGCCAATATCCTTTAGCATCAACGTCTTGCTCATTAGGTTTTATTATAGAGAATATAACATTCTGAGGATTATTATTAAAATATTTACTTTCGTAATAATATGTATCTATAACAGGAAACTGAATATAATTTAAAAATGGAATATTTAAATGAAAAGCTTTTTCTGAAGTTTCATCAAGTACAGATAATCCTATATTTTTATCCGAATTATCAGGAATACTTTTACTTACTTTTCCACGAGTATTATATAAATTATTATTTTCAGAATTAAATGTAATCCCACTTCCATTATATACAATTACACCATCATAAGTATATACTCCGTTAAAGCCATCGTTTATGTCAGTATTTATAGTACCAGATCCATAAATTATATTACCTATTCTAATAAGAGTTTTTTCTTTATTTACATATAATTTATTATGATAATTATAAAGACTTGCAATATATGTATTTACTCTATATTTATCATCAGAAATAAATAAACTTTCTATATTTTTTAATTTAATAGCTGTATTTAATCCTCCTCTATCGTCTTTAACAGAATCAGCTACTACTAATTTATAATTATCAATAGGGTATATTTTATCTTGTATAGCAGTATAACTAATTAAAGATTTATTTAAATCATAAGCATAATTTATAGAACTGTTTCTGTAAAGAATATCAGATTTACTTATTTCTGCGATAAATCCATCATTTCCTTCAGTAGTAACAGTTATATTTCCACTATTATTATGTTTACAATATTTAGTACTTTTAGCTTTTATTCTTATAAAATTATAATCAGTAGATAAACTATCTTTAATATCAAATGTACTACTATATAAATACATATCAGAGCTTACTTTATTATTTTCATAATTTTTAAAAGTAACTCCTTGCCCAATATTATATTCGATTGCACTAATTTCTCTCGCATCTTTATTAGTAAGAAAACCTGTTACTTTTTTAGTAGACTCAAATTTTTCATAACTAATAAAATAACCTATATAATCTTTTGGTATTTTAACTGTAACTCGCAATCCGTATTTATAATTCACTATTCCTTCATAAGTAGAATAATATTCTTCTTCAGGTATTTTAAATAATCTTTCGTTGTTTTCATTAATATACACTCCAAAATTACCAGTAGTGGCTCCGTTTACATTTCCGCTATTAAATATATTAGCTATTTTTATATCATCATATTTAGTAATATTATCTGCAAATAAATCTCCATATAATGATAATAAATAGTTTTTTATATCACTTTTAGAAGCAGAAGAACCAGAACTGATTAATTTATTATTAAATTTATTAATATTATATATATTTAAATTTCCACTACTATTTAATACATTTTTAAATTCTTTTAAAGTATATTTTTCATTAACAGCTATATACCCTTCTGTCAAATTTTTAACAGGCAAATATATTTTAATTGGTATAAAATATCCATTTCCAGTATTAGTAGTAAGATATGTTTTATTATTTATTCTATATCCATTAGTAGCGTGTCCATATTTATCTATATAATGAATATAAAAACTATACACTTCTCCAGGAATTAATGTAGACTCTTTTAATCTATCATTAAATGAACTAATAGTATCTATACATTTTTTTTGAAAACTAATTATATAATTAGTAGCATCAAATATTTTAAAATTTGTATGATTTCCATTACTATCTACATCAGTTTTAAAACAATATTCTATTGAATCATAAATTTCTTTTCCTATTTTTATTTTACAATATCCAGGAAGAGTAGAACTATCGCTTGGATCTTTCTTTATAGTTATAGAATTTATATCTATAACTTTTTCAGTAGTATTGCCTTCTTTAGTAATTTTTACTATTAAATCAATAGAATTATCTACATTTAATATTTTATTAAAAGGAATACTTTGATTTGTAATATCAGAAATACTATTTATATCTAAAAAATATTGTTTAGGAGTTTTTAATTGTTCTTCACCAGATCGAACATCCTTTCGTTTTTCAGTTAAAGTAACAATTTGTTTTAATGTACTTACAGTATCTTTATTTGTAGATGAAAAAGCAAAATTAGTAGTATTTACTTTTAATGATATAGAAACACTATCTATAATAGATTGATCTATTTTTTTATTTAAAGTCTGTTCTTTATAATTAGATATATATAATCTATTTTTATAATTAATTATATTTTTTACATTATAATAATTATAATATGCAGTAATAAATTCAGTAATACTTCCCTCAGATAAACATTTAGGATTAAATATATAATTAGTATTTGATATATTTATATCATTAGTAATAAAAGCTTTAGTATAAGCTTTACTTGCACAAACAAAACCTAATTGATATTGGTCAAAATTATTAAAATTATTAAAATTTAAATTTATAGCAAAAGTAGTATTAGATATTTCAGAATTATTACTAAATCCATCATAGCATCCTGTACCAAATCCGTCCATAGGAACTGCACTATGACCATTATAATCATCTACATTATATAAATCTAATTCAGCAGCATTTCTTCCAACTCTATATTGATAAAAACAATATCTAAATATTTGTTGTCTATAAATATCATCAACAAATATAGGATAACCAAAATTATACCATTGAGTATAATCAGTTTTATTTATTTTAAATCTAATATATAAATATATCCAACCTTTATAACAAGAGCCTTTAACATAATAATGATTTTTAATAGAAGGCAATTTAACTTCTGGAATAATTGAAGAAATTTCATCTTTAAATTGATTATTATCTATATTAGTATCATTAAATTTTCCTAAATTAAATACTCGTAAAGGCTCATCAGTATTAGTATTATATATCGATATTGCTATTATTAAATCATTATTTACATTATAAGTAAAAGTGCCTTTAATTTTATTTATATTATTTAATAAAGTTCCATTATATATAATTTTACATTTGTTTTCTTTTTCATTATAACGAGCAATGACATCTGTTGCTTGCCCACTTGCAAATATTATTATTTCATCATTACAAGGTATTGCTTCTATTATACTATGGCCACTTCCACCAAATTCATTATTAAGCGTATTATATATAATTTCATTTCGTTTTAAATCCTCTTCATTACTAATTAAAGTTAAATCGTTAGTAACTTTTACATTAGTAGCATTAACTAAAGATAATGAATCACAATCTTTAGGATGTTTATTTAAACTTAATTTAGGAGTAATATTCATTAGCTTTTAGGCATAAAAGTAAAATTATAAAAATATGATCTCCAAGCATTAGTATTAGAAATATCTAATTGTTTATCTAATACAATAGAAGTTTTAACTTTAGGCTTTAAACTAATCCAATTTACATAAGGATTTATTGCTGGATTATTACCTTGAAGAGTAAGAACAGGATGTTTATATCCTCTCAATAGCATTTTATACATACAATAAGAAGCAATAGCTTCTATAAGATTTCCATTATCAGGAATAACAGGTAAATCACATTTAAAATAATCACTATAATAAGTTTCTAATTCAATATTTTCTATAATAATTTTATCAGTATCAAATGATAATTCTATTTTATTATCTCCTATTATAATATAATTTTTATTAATATTAACTAAATTAGAACTAATATCTTTAATTATATGTCTATCTTCAAATTTAGGAGAATTAGTATATTCAGCTAATTCATTAGGAGCATATTTAGCTGAATTATTAATATTAATACTAACTGTATCAGAAATAGCTTTTTGATTTTCCCCCGTAAAGGAAGAACAACAGCGATTATTCTTACTATCTAATTTATTTATTTTACAACCATTACTATCATAAACAGCAAATCCTTGCTCTGAAATAGGGCAAGGAGATATAGCTATTCTTTCATTAACAGAAAGAGTTCTTTGTTTTTTAATAGTATTAAATACTTTTAATTGAGCCATAGCGTCAATAGTCCACGCTGCAACACGAGGTATCCAATCACTATTATCAGGATTGAAATCGTTTTCTATTTTTGCTATTATGCGCTCCAAGTTCGTATTCATGTTGACTTTCATTTCTTATAAATTTAACATAATCTTCTGGAAAACGATAAAGAAGAACATTTATTTTCTTATTTAAAGATAAAGGTAAATAATAAATATTATCACGAGTATCACACATATTTGCTAATTCTTGTTCACTATAATGTTTAATATCTCTTTTAGCATACATAGTACATTCAAAATCAATTTCTTTATTAACAATAATTTTACTATTTATAAAAGTAATTTTATGAATACTTGTTAAATTTTTAAATATTCTATAATCTACTCCATCATATTTTATTCCGCGAGCGCTATACCAAGCAGCTTCTAATTCATTATAAACTTTAACACCTTCTTTAATTAACTTTTCCTTATTTCTTTTAGTAGCCATCCAATCTACAACTGTTTTAGGATTGACATTTTTAAATATACTAACAATTAAATCCCCTGTACCATGAGCATAATTATAGGCATATCCTTGTAAAACACATTTATGAACAGTATAATAATAATCTCTTAAATAATTTAAATATTGTTTATAATTAATATTTTTTTGTTTAGTATATAATTCAAAAGCTATTCTACTATTATAACATTTTTTAAGTACTACACAATATTTAACTATTTGCAATAAAACAATTCGTTCCTCTCCACTTTCGTATTTTTCTAATAACTTTTTAGCAATATTATATAAATCTTCGGATTTGTTATAAACTTTATTTACCCATTCAGATTCATATTTATCTAAATCAATATTAAAAGTATTTTTAATATATTCTTTCTTTTCTGTTAAATACGCATAAGTATTATCTCTAACAGTACGAGAAGTTTCTAAACTTCTTGCAGCTTCTTTAGCATTTATTTTAGATTTTCCAATAAATGTATAAAAATGTTCTTGATTACTAATATCTGGTTTCATATTATATTAACCGTTTAATTTATTAGGAACAGAAATTGTATTATCTTCTCTTGGTATTTCTAAATGAAGTCTTTGAAGAACCATATCTTTAATAGGCCCTATAAGATCTTCGGGTAATAAAAATTCATTATCATCTATAAAAGGATCATTAATATCAATTTTTCCATCAACAGTTTCAGTTTCTATAATATGAGGATATTCAAATATACTTTCAATTACTATTTTATTAATACCTGAAAATTCTGTATTAGGATTTATATAAATATAAATATATTCATTAATATAATCATAAGCAATAGTATTACACATACCAGGAAGATATTTATTAAATCTAACGCTTGCCTCTTTAGTAAAAGGTATTTCATAAACATTAACACTTCCTAATGTTCTAACAGAATGAAAAGGTAAATTAATAGGTAATCTTGTAGGACGAGGTACTTTTTGAGAAGTTCTTTTTATTAAAGGAAGTTTAAGGTCTTTAGCTTCTTCAATATCTCCATCAGGAATATCTATTAAAGTAGCAACAAATTTTTGTTGTAAAACTTTATCAGAAATAGAATGATTATTATAACTTTTTCTAATAAGTTCATTTCTATAATGTATAATTTCTTGCCTAATAGAACGACGAAGAGGAACATTATTTGGAGCTTGCGCAATATGAGCAATCTCTGAAACAAGTTGATTAATAGATGACATAATATAAATATTATTATTAGTAATTCGATTAAATATATAAAAATTATTTGCAATTACTTGCATTTTAATAATATTTTTTTAACAGAAATAATAAAAGCGCCGATACAAATATATCGACGCTTACCAATAATAATAATCATATAATTTTAAATAGCTCTAAAATAATTCCAAACTTTTTCTATACCTGCATCTTCATCTTCAAACCAATTAACAATAGCGCTTTCTATAATTTTATCTTTAATATTCTCTATATTATCTTCTCCAAACCATTCTTTATATAATTCTATATTATCGTGATATTGAGCATTAAGAGTAACATAAACATCCCAAAAAGTAATATTACTATTTATAGATTTAAATTTCTTATCATATAGTTTTCTAACGTCAATTGGAGTAAACATTGGAGAAGTAATTTTATTACCTTTATTATCAGTATGATACATATTATCTACTTGATAAGTTGCATATACTTCATCAAAATGTTTTCCTCTTAGTTCTTCATGAATATCTTTCATTATACACCAAAACATTTCATTATCTTTATCATTTTTATTTTCTACAATATCTTTAAATCTGCAAATAATATTCCAAGCAGTTTCATTATCTAATCTAATATGATCTTTATAATGATCTATTATATGTTCAAAATTTTTCATATTTATTGTTGTATTTTAGATAACATTTCTTTAAATTCATTTATATCATCTTTATCTAAAGCAATTGCTTTATTAATAAAAGGAATTTTAATTTCAACATTTCCAGCTCCAATCTTAATTCCTCTCTCTTCCTTTACGGGCGAGATTATTAAATTATCTATCATATCATTAAGTATTCCATCTGCATCTATCATACCATTTTCATCAGCTATAATAGATAACGCTTGATTTACTTTTCCTATATTATTATTTATAATTCTTGAAAATATAGGTCTAATAAATACATTTACTAATTGATTATCTTTAGATAAATTAGTAAGTTTAATATCTAAAAACTCTACTAATTTATTAATTAATTCATCTTTATTAACCATAACTTATTTATTATTTATATTTTCACAAAATTCTTTATATGTTAAATTAGGATTTGCTTGTGCAGCAATTTGGAATTTTTTAAATGTTTCAAGTTCCCTATTAGATTCTGCAATTATTTTATCTTTATTAGTTTTAATTAAATTTAATTGTTGAGTAAGTAATTTATTTCCTATTTCAGAATTTTCTATAACATTTTTTACAGAATTAACTAAAGCCTCTTGAACAAGAATTTTAAGTTGAGTATCAATAGATATATAATTTTTATCACTAAAAAGAATATTTCTTTGATCGTCATTAAGACTTTTAATTTCATTATCTATTTTATTCCACAATGACTCAGATTGAATAGTTTGTTTTACAGTAGAATTATATTTATCTTTCATTAATTGTAACTGTCTAACTCTTTCATCTATTTCTTTATTATAATCAATTTCAGAACGAAAAGGATTTTCTAAAATAGGATCATATTTAAAATTAAAACTATAAGGAGCATTCATAATTATATGATTTATATTATTAATAAAATAGAGGGAAATACTTCAAGTTAAAGCTCAAAGTATTTCCCCCGTAAAGGAAGATATGCGAGCTATCTACTATGCAGCAGGAGTAGAAGTCGAATTATCTACACGACAAGGATTATAAGAAGGATAACCAGTAACAGTAGGAGTATTAGGCAATACAAGTTCACCGGTGATCATACGACAAGTACGACGGAACAGATTGAAATCAGCATGCTCTGCAACTCGACGAATATCAGACTGAATAAGTGCGTCTTGATAAGGACGAGTAGCAATTAATACAGCTACTTGTTTTTCCAACTCACCAACGCGAGCATTAGTAATATCAAAACTATCACGAGTACTCTTATATAAACCGAAATCAGCATCTACTTGACTTTTATAAATACCAAACATCTCAGCATTTATTTGATTGCGATCATTAAAACGAGCAGTTTGACCATTAAAAGCTAATTGCCACATACCATTAACAAGTTCACACTTATCTTCTTTTTCCACAGTAGACTCTGCACCTAACGCAGCAGCTCCAGCAGCACCAAAACGATTGCCAAATAAACCACCACCGAGACCACCACTAAGCAACCATAAAGCAGTACCTGCAATACCAAGTCCAAGACCTGCACCAGCAACACCTTTAGACGCATAGTCTTTGTGAGAACCAACTTCAACAAGTTCCTCACCATTTTCACGATTAATAAGTTTCATTGTTGTAATAATTTAATAATTAATAGATAATTTATAATTGTGAATATCCACATCACAAATATTGCAAACACTATTAAATGTATCACAACGATAATAAAAAATCCCTTAACTCGCTATAAATTAAGGGATACTATTAGTAAACGGTTACTAATAAGAATTTATATTTATTTTTTATGTATTCTTTGAAGTTTAATACCATCAAAATCTTTAAGACTCCAACTTAATTCATTAAAACCAATTTCTTTCTTTCCTTTAGGAATTATTCCAGCTCTAACATAATTATCAAAAGTTGCTGGACTACAATGCAAAATATGTTCACAAGCATAAGCTTTGCTAATACGTTTAACTCCTTTATTTAAAACAGATAACGTCTTAACAAGTTCTTCCATTTCTTCTTCATTTAAATTACTATTTCCTGCATCAATATTAGAAATAGCATTTTGTAATTGATTCTTTACTACATCTAATAAACAGTTTGTCTTTTCCATCAATGAAAATATTTTTTTTTGCTGTGAATATATAATATTAACAGTAGTATTATTCCTGCTAATATGTAATATGATAATAATAAATATGAATAAGAACATTCAGTTATGCAATATCTAATAATAAATATTATTGCTATAATAAGTGCATTATAAGTAATAACAAGTTTATGCCATATACAAAAATTAAAAGCATAACTACAAACATACATTAATATTACTCCTGCTACTGATGTACCAATATTAAAATTAAATATATCTACTACTATATCATTACAACCATAATAAGCAATAGTATTGGTAACAAGGATACCGATAGCTGTAACTACCGGTATCCACTTTGCACATAATAGAAATAATTTATATTTAATAAACAAATATTTTATTATTATTTTTTATTATTACTACTTTTGACTTTAATATACTTAAACCAAGCATAATGTTTTCTTGTATCAATATAATTTAAATTATCATCATTATTATGAGCTTCTTCTTCAAAAGAAACATCATGATAAACATCATTTTGTTTTTTGTGAAATAATCTAATGATTAAATATTCAATTCCATACCATAAATAAAAGAATATAAATAATAATTCTATCATTTGTTTAGTATGAATTTTTTCATGATTAATAGTTTTATCGCTTAAATTATCACCTTTATAAAAAACTATTCCACAAATATTAATTGCTTTATAATTTCCAAATGGAAACCATTTATTCTTTACTAATATCATTTTGTTTATAGCCAAGATTAAGTTTTATAATAATAGGACGTAAAATCCAACTCCAAATTAAAGGAGCGGCAATAGAGCTATTTATTAATTTAATAATATTTTCATATTCATTAAAATAATAAATACAAAACATTATTATCATTGATATTGTAGTAATTATACGTTTAGCTAATACAGAAACAGGTTTAGGTCCGTTAAGACTATCAAAAATTTTTATTAACCCATATGTAATAATATTGACCATTAAAATATAAACATAGTCAAAATTATCTATAATACTATTAATTATATTTTCTTCCATAATTATTTAGCTTCTAAAGCATCTAATCTGGATTTAATAGAAGAAATTTCAGAATTAATAGAAGAAATGCTACTATCTTGTTTAGAATTTTTAGATTTTATAGATGCAATTTCAGAATTAATAGTATTTATATTATCTTTATTAGTTTCAAAATAATTTATAAATACTCTCTTAATCCATTTTGGAACATCTAATTGAAAAATAGCTTTAATTAAATCTTTCATAATTGTAATTTTTATAAGTTAAACATAATTATTTTAATTTACTCATCGCCACTACTTGAATATAATAAAGAATAAAAAGTTTTATATGCTATTATATTGTATACATTATTTTCTACATTTCCATAATATATTATTCCATTAAAAGCACAAGTTATAGAATAATTAGCAGTAATCAAATCACCATTTTGCAATGTTTTAGAAACATTTAATATAGTTAAAGTTTGTTTTATAGAAGAATTATCTTTAACTATTATATTTAATCTATTTGCATTTTCAATAATATTAATAGTTTGTAATAAATTTGTAGTAAATATATCAGCAGGAACAATATTTTTCATAGCTTTAGAAATAATAACTTCTTTATTTATTATAGTATTACTAACAGAATTAGTAGTAAATGATTTACTTGCAATAGTATATATTAATTCACTAAGATCTCCATTTTCTTCATAATTTATAAAATGAATTTTAATTCCATCAACAGTAGAAGTTTTAAAATATATAACATTATTAAATATTATTGCAGGAGCATTAATAATTTGATTATGTAATTCATTAGTAATATTTCCAAATTTTCCTGTAATATCAATAAATAAATCAGATATAGATGAAGAACTTCCAGTATAATTATTTATAGACACAGCATCAAATTTTTTAGTAGATTTATTATATTTAAGTTGTTTATATTGATCAGCACTATAATTACTTATAAAATATATAGCATCTTCTGTTTCTTCTCCTCTACTAAATTCAATAATTATATATAAACCAACAGATAATAAAATTATTGAATTTATTAATTTTATTATCTGTTGGTTTATATATAATTTTTCCACTTATTGATATTTTATTTGCTGTGGAATCATCAACTGCATTAGTTATATTATCTTCTTTAACTATAATAGATGTAGGATATGTAGAATTTATTAAAGCACTATACCAATCATTAACATTTATTTTATTTCCACCTAATACTTTATAACTTTGATAATTAAATATTTCTTGTAAAGACATAATAAAATCTGTAATTACTTCTCCAGTATCTAAACTAATAATATTAGTAATTACACTATATTTTCTAAAAGATGTTAAAGACATTTCAGTACCAGAATATATACTACATACTCCATAATATATTACATTATTAATATTATATACAGAAGAAAATGATTGATTTTTTTTATTTTTTAAATTATATTTTTGTATTTGAGCAAGTCTTGCTTCATTTGTATTAGTAGTAAAATATAAAACATTAAGATTTTCTTGTATATTTTGTTTTTCATTATCAGTTAAAGATAAATTAGCCTTATATAAACAAGTTTTACCAATATTATAAGTATTCATAGTTTGTACAGTACCAGTAGATTTATTTAAAGCATGATAAATTAAAATACCATCACTATTATAGCCAATAAATCTAATATTATTAGTAGCAGATAAATCTACTTGTGTATAAATAATATTATTATAACTAATATGAGCAGTAGTTACATTAGGGATAATTTTATTAATTTCTAATTTATTATTATTAGTATTACTTGTAATAAATAAAGTAGCATTATTATTTATTAAAGTAATATTATCATCAGTAATATTATAAGTTTGAATACATCCTTTATTTTCTATATCAATATTTATACTAATATTTGTACTTACTGTTGTATAATCTCTTGTTAATATTTTGCAATAATAAGATTTATTATTAGTATCTACTATTCTTAATAACATATTAGCACTATCACTATTACTTAATAATTTAGCTTTTAAAGCAGAAATTCCATCAGTAGCGGTACTTAAATCATAATTATTAGTTAATCCACTTAAATTAATAATGGATAATTTATTTTCAATAACATTTAATCTATCATTAAAATTTTTATCTAAATCTACAAAACTATTACCACTCCATCTGTAACTATGATTATTGGCTTCATTTATATAAATTTTTCCATCTTCAGGATCAATAATTTCCCAATCATTTTGAGAAGTATTAGCATTAGTAATTACTATTTTATTATATAAAGAATCAGAAGTAGGACTATTTACAATAAAACTTTTATTAGTATAATTAGCTTTTCCTATATTATTAACTAATTCTGTTTTAGTAACAAAAGTAGCAATATCAATAACATCATCTACATAAGATGGAAGTTGTTCAGCAGGAACTTTTCCACCAATTAAATCGGCTTTTTTTTCTAATGTATCATCAATAATTCCAAGCCATTTTATAATCATTATAAATAAAGCTTTTATGTGTTTATGAACATTAACAAATGTTAATGTTTTTAACATTCTATCTTCATTAATCATAATTTTTATAATTTATTATATTTATTATTTAGTTTGAATAGTAAACATTACAGAAGTACCATCTTCTTGTACTTTACATATATGTAATTCTTTATAATTATATATTATTTGACCATCTCCAAAATTAGGACTTGTATTTTCTGGTAAATATTCATTAATATCCTTAATAGCGCCTTCAATAAAAGTTTTATTTAATTTTATTATTCCATTCTTTAATTTACCGCCATTAAATACTAAAGTACAATCTTCTGGAATATTTATAGTTTTACCATTTAAATCAAAATCATATTTAATAATATATTTAGTACTTTGTTTATCAAAATCTTTTTGAGTAATAATATTTTTATAACTTGTATATATTTCATTTACTACTTCTTCAATATTATATTCATTAGTAAAATAATATTTTTTATGATCAGAACTACATATATAAATATTATTTAATAAAGGATAAAATTTATTATCTATTTTATTGTAATTATTATAATCTATACTATCTCCATATTCGTCAATAGAAGATTTCCAATTTACATAATATACAGTTTTTTGTACATTATCTATTGTTTTATAAGATCTTGCACAAAATCTATGATTATATACATCATATACTATAATATCATCATTAGCTAAAGTAAGTATATCATTATCAATATACAATACAGAATTATCTTGACAACCATCAATGTTAATAAAATCATTAAAAATATATGTTCCATTAGCTTCCGCTATGTTTTCCTTTACGGGGAAAAATCTACGACGTATAACTTTAATTCCTTCACTAATAAAATTAATAGGATCAACATTTCTATCTTTAAATTGCAATACAGAAGTATTATAATTAAAAGTGGATTTTTGAATAGTTAAATCTTCTTCATCGGGATAATTAATAATAACTCCTTTCTTATTTTCAAATAATTGTTTAAGAGAATCACTTAACATATTAATAGTTATAGAAGAATCAGGAATATGAACTTTAATTCCTTTTTCAAATATATCGCTATCGTATAAAAGTTTATCCCAATGTTTATTTAATAACCAAGCTGTATTACTACTCGCTACATTATCATTTCTATTAAATCTTTCAGTAATTAATTTATTATTAATATTATCATAATATGTTATTGTTAATCCACAACGTCTTAATTCTTTAGGAACTTTATTTCTTGTAATAGTATTATTATTTTCAAATTCAATATAAATATGATTATAAATTTTTAATATTTTATCTAAAGAATTTTTACTATTCTCATCAATAACATTTTGAATATAAGTTAAAGGAGTAATTTCTTCATAATTACTATTAGTTTTAGAATATAACTGTTTTCCAGACATAATTAAAATAATATTATAGTTTTTAAAGCTATTTTAAGCTAATACAAAATTAAAATTTATTGAATAATATAAATATATTAAATTATGATTTTTTAATTTATATTAGCTTAAAATAGCTATTTATTTTTATTATATTGCGTTAGGAACCGCCCATACAAAATATCCATTTTCATTACCATTTTGAAAATATCTTATAAAAATAGCACCAATTTTAGTACAATTATTAGTAGTCGTTAGCATATTTATATTAGTGCCCTCAAAATACATTCCTCCAGCATTTTTTCTATTAACAATAATAATAGCTAAAGGATCTTCCCAACTATTAATCTTATTGTTTAACTTAAATTTAGGACTTGCATTTCCTACAACTGCATCATCATATATATAATAGCGTCCTCCATTAATAGTGCTTCCAGGAGTAAGAGTTCCTAAATTTATATTTTTTCTTCCTAAAGTAACACTAATAGAAGAATCATTCATAAATAATCCACTTCCAACACCGGGTCTAACAATTCCTGCACTAGTAGAAGTTGCAGCATTAGGATATAAATTTCCATCCTTATCAATAGTCATTTGTCCATTTGCAGGTATTTTAATACCTCCTAAAGTAGTTGCAGAAGCAATAGGTAACGTATAGCCAGAACCACCAGAACCTATATTAGATAAATCTAATTCAAATGATTGCCAACTACCATCTCTAATAGTATTATTTAATTCTGCATAAGTTAATGTAGCTACTTCACTAAAATCAATTGATTTAGAATAAATTCTTAATACAGGAGCTCCTACAAGTAAATTACTCGCAAATGATAATACATTTACAATAGGATTTGAATTATTAATAGTAGTTCCAAATACAAAATTTATAGTAATTGGAGAATGAACAATTCTAAAATCATTATATCCACTATTTTGTATAAATTTATTTATTAATTGAATTAAAGTATCAGAAGAAGAATATCTTTGATTAGTTTCAAATTGATTACCTGAAGTAGGTTTTAAAACTAATCCAGACATAATAGTATTTAATACATCTACAGTATTTATAATATTATATTTTTCATTTATAACAATTTGAACATATGTTGTAAGTTTATTCATTGTAAATTTTATATAAGTGTTATCTAAAGGATTAATATAATTACACAATAATTGAGTATTAGAGTTTACAATACAATTAATATTATATCTATAATATTTTACATCGCTATTTTTAGAAGTAAATACTGTGCTATAAACACAAAAATCCTTTCTCTTTTGAATATCACTTACTAATTCATCAAATTGTTGCATACTAAATTGAGCAGCTGATAAATTACCACTTTGGCCTTTAGTAGGATTATATAAAATATTAGAATCTATATAATAAAATTTAGTATATTTATTTTTTACAGCAAGAATTTCTAAACTTACTCTATCGCCATCTTTATATAAACTTGCATAAATTCTTTTATTTACATCATATATATCATATTGTATAAAAATTTCTTTTGAATTATAATTAAAAGCAATATCACAATTAATATTAAAAGTTTGTTTTACAGCATCATTATATTCATTAATATATATCTTTACATTTTTATCAGAATTAAGAGATTCTAATATACCATCAAATTCAGTTATATCAATATTTGTATTTTTTACAGAGTTAATATCAGTATCTTCATCTACAGAAGTTAAATCAGTTCCTGTAAGTTTGATTATAATTATATTATCTAATTTAGTTTTATCGTCAGCTGACATTAGACCGTCTTTAGAAGAACTTACTTGCGGTAAAGCAATATATTGTTCAGATGTAACAATAGTATTTCCAGATTTAATTCTACGAGTAATTTTTAAATCTCCACTTGTATTAGTACTACTTTCTACATTTGTGACAACTCCATTATTAGTATAAGATTGAAGTGTATCAATATCTTTTTCAGCTTGTAAACCTCTATTACCTTCAAAAGCTGTTCCAGATGTAGTACCAATTACTATTCCACCATTAACAATTTCTACTAAAGTAGTACCACTCCAACGATACATAATTGCTCCATTAATATCATCAGGAACTACATATATAACATCTGAAATAGGATCAGAAGTAATACCAGATGTAGCAGAAGAAGCAGTAAATATTTTTTTAGTAGAAGTAACATAATATTTATATCCAGCAGTCATTCCAGAAGTAGGAGTAGACTCTACTATTCCTCCAAGTAAATCTATTACATCATCTACATAAGAAGGTAAAAATCGAGAAGGAATCAAAGTATCATCATCTAATAAAACTACACCGCCTGAACTATTAGCATTATATAAATACGTTAATATATCACTATTACTTAATCTATTAATACGTAATTCATTATTTTCAATAATACCAGATATAATAGTATCATAAACAAAATCATTACTTTCTTGTAGATAAATTAATATTCTTAAAGTAGAACCTACTTTACTAATATATCCAATATATTCATTAATTGTAGTACTACTTTCATTAAATATAAATCTAACTAAAGTATTATATTTAAAAGAATTTACATATTTATTATAATCATCTATATCGGCTATACTATAAATATTTGTAGAAATATAATTAAATTCAAAAGTAGGAATATCGTCATATTTTCTTGCATAAGTAATCCAATTAGGATTACTCATTTCAGTTTCAGTATTTATATTAAAATTAATTTTACATTTATTGTATTAGTTCTTTTAATTTTTTTCTATCTATTTTTCCATTACTATTGTATGGTATCTTTTCTAATTTTATATATTTATTTGGCAACATATATCCTAAT
>ERZ826016.555-NODE-555-length-45041-cov-17.734095_pt1 | contig 45041 bp, 39 predicted proteins | sample MGYA00519872_ERZ826016 | MGnify/ENA primary metagenome ERZ826016 (study PRJEB31778, sample SAMEA3449218) | human gut metagenome | biome: human gut; feature: human-associated habitat; material: faeces | place: United Kingdom | collected 2010/2012 ... | reverse complement strand
TAGTATTAGATTTAAGGTTAACAAAGGTTGGAGTCAGGCGTGACTCCTTTTTTTTATGCTTTTCAGCCAAGTAACTGATACATACCTCCCGCAAGTACACGGATCACTCCTTTCATTTCAAGTTCAAAAAGAAGCACATTCATTTGGTTTACGGGAATATCCATATCTACAGCCAAAGTATTAATGTGCAAGCTCCCCTGTTCTTGCAGCATATCCACTATACGTTGTTCTTCCATCGTTAAATCGGGAAATAACTGTCGTTGCACCACCTCTGGCTTCTGCGTGCTATCAACGTCCCAACACATCGCTTTTACAAACTCCTCTGCCGATTGAAGCAGGATAGCTTTATTATCACGTATCAGGTTATTGCACCCCCGGGAAAACTCATCCGTAGTGCGGCCTGCGAAAGCAAAACAATCGCGGTTATAACCTTGTGCAAGCTCGGCGGTTATCAATGCTCCACCTTTTGCAGCAGATTCTATAACGATTGTCGCATCACTCATTCCTGCCACAATACGGTTACGCTGAATAAAGTTCTGCCGGTCAGGATTGGTTTCAGACATATATTCAGTAAGCAATCCTCCCCGTTCAAGCATACGAACGGCGGTATCACGATGCGTTGACGGATAAATGCGGTCCAACCCATGAGCAAGTACTCCCACAGTAGGCAATTCATTCGACAAAGCTTCTCTGTGAGCATGTATATCCACTCCATAAGCCAGTCCACTTACTATTAACACATTGGGACAAAGAGCCTGCAAATCTGCTATAAATTGCCGGCACAAACAATTTCCATAATCCGTGATATGACGGGTGCCTACAATGCTCACAACACGCAAGGCATTCAAATCTGCATTTCCTTTGAAGAAAAGCAGGGAAGGTGCATCATCACATTCCCTTAAACGGGAAGGGTAAGCCTCATCCTTTAATGACAGGCAGGCAATAGAGTTCTTTTGAACAAACTTAAGTTCTTTCTCGGCATAAAGAAAGGCTTCGGGACAATCCAAAGCCTTCATCAACCGTTCACCTACTCCGGGAACTATTTCCGCCAATTCTTTCCGATGCCGGAAAATACTCTCTGCATCTTCCATTGCATCCAATAACTTTTTTATTCCAACAATCCCCAATCCGGGAATTTTAGTCAGTGCCAAAGCATTGAGTAATTTCTGTTCCGTCATTCGTTTAAATATGGAGCAAACAGTTTATCAAACAAGTCGCTTCCACTTAAACGGCCATTAACTACACAAACGGACTCTACAACAGCTTTTATTGAAACTTTATTATCAGGCAAACGAAAAATATCCTGATAGAACACATACTTGATACCCTCTTTCTTCATATAAAGCTTGGAAATAAACTCATCACCGCTTTTCAAAGGAGTTTTAAAGGCCATATTGATACGCGCCACCACAGGATCAACTCCTTGTGTATGAAGTTCTGCAAAACTCACTCCTATCGACAACAGGAATTCATGACGTGTATGTTCCAAATAATGTTGATAATTCGCATTATTGACTATTCCCTGCAGATCACATTCATAGTCGCGAACCTTCATTTTAAGTTCGTAGATATATTTATTCTCCATTATTACTTTATTGCATATCTCCATTGGCACGAATAAGCTCCAACAGCTTTTCCACAGCTTCTTCTTCCGGGATATTTTTTTCAATACATTCTTTCTTCTTATAAAGGCTCACCTTTCCCCGTCCTGCTCCCACATAACCATAGTCAGCATCCGCCATTTCACCGGGGCCATTCACTATACAGCCCATAATTCCTATCTTCAGACCTTTTAAGTGTGAAGTGGCAGCTTTAATACGGGCTATCGTTTTTTGTAAATCGAACAATGTACGTCCGCATCCCGGACAAGATATATATTCGGTCTTACTTGTACGAATGCGTCCGGCCTGCAAAATGCCAAAAGCGGTGGCATCAATTACTGCGTGAGACAAACTTCCCTGATTAAACAGGTAAATGCCATCACAGAACCCATCAAAAATCAATGCTCCCATATCCGCAGCAGACTTTATCTGCAAGTTTTCCGCTTCATCTTCCTGATAGTGCTGGAAGAAAATAACAGGAGTTTCGCAACCGGCTTCCATTAACTGATGCACCAAAGCACGGTGTTCTCCCAAACGGTTAGGATGATTACTTTGGGAAACAAGAACCACGTTCTTCACTGTCTTCAAATAGTCCGTCAATTCAGCGGAAAGCATAATGAAAGGCATAAACAGAAATTTTATTTCTGCATTGCAGGATTTCATTTCTTCCGTCTGCATGTAATTGAAAGCAGGATAAGTATTCTCTTTCCCTTCCCACTGAGTATAATCAAGGATATATGAAACACCTTCAAGCAGTTGTTCCGGCAAAGAGTTACCTGCGTAAATATAATCGGGAGTAAACTGCGGATCATATTCATTGCGACCGTCCATGCGGTCAGCCAACACTACCGGAAGATTATCGCCACCAATATTCTTAACAACATAAGTTTTTCTGCGAGATGGTGAAAGATAATTGAAGTCTTTTGCCTCCATTCCCGGAATATAGGGATGATCTGCACGTTGAACAATATAATCCACTAACTTCTTCGCTACCGGAATTTCATATTCAGGTTCTTCACTTAAAGAAACGCGAATAGTATCGCCCAACCCGTCAGAAAGCAAAGCTCCTATACCCAAAGCAGATTTAATACGGCCATCTTCTCCGTCTCCGGCTTCCGTAACCCCCAAATGTAATGGGAATGACATTCCCTCTTGTTCCATCACGGCAACCAACAGTCGAACGGTTTTAACCATTACCACAGTATTGGATGCCTTGATAGAAATAACTACATCGGTAAAGTTCTCTTCCACACAAATACGAAGAAACTCCATACATGATTCTACCATTCCTTCCGGTGTATCACCATAACGGGACATGATGCGGTCTGACAAAGAACCGTGATTCACTCCTATGCGAATAGCAGTATAATTCTCTTTGCAGATATTCAGAAAAGGAATGAAACGGGCACGAATCTTCTCTATTTCCCGGGTATATTCCTCTTCGGTATATTCCAACTTCTTAAAAGTACGTGCAGCATCCACATAATTTCCGGGATTGATACGTACTTTCTCGGCATACTGTGCAGCAACATCGGCTACTTTTGGATTAAAATGAACATCGGCAACAAGCGGAGTCATATAACTTTGCGAACGAAGACCGATATTAATATTTTTCAGATTCTCAGCTTCTTTCACACCTTGAGTAGTAAGGCGTACATATTCACCTCCTGCATCAATAATTCTTTTGGACTGTTCCACACAAGCTTCGGTGTCCTGAGTTGAGGTGTTAGTCATCGACTGAATGCGAATGGGATTATTACCTCCAAGAGGAACAGCTCCGACATTCACCTCCGATGCTTCACGACGGGAATAATTAAAGTAATCCATTTTCAATTGACAATTGACAATTGACAGTTGACAATTAACAGTTGCTTGGCATAAACCTAACTGTCAATTGTCAATTATCAACTGTCAATTAATTTGTTTTGTATTCAAACTTAATTTCTTTCAGTTCTTCATTAGCCTTTACAATTTTCTTTTTCAAGCCTTCTTTGTAACCGGCAAACTTAACTTCCAGTTCTTTATCGCCCAATGCAAGCATTTGTACGGCAAGGATAGCAGCATTCAAAGCACCATTGATGCCTACAGTTGCTACGGGAATACCCGGAGGCATCTGTACAATGGCAAGCAATGCATCCATTCCTTCCAAGGAAGATTTGATAGGCACACCGATAACCGGTAATGTAGTCGAAGCTGCAATTACTCCGGGAAGATGTGCTGCCATGCCGGCTGCTGCAATAATTACTTTAATGCCACGGGCTTTTGCATTTTTAGCAAATTCCTCCACTGCTTCCGGAGTGCGGTGAGCAGACAAAGCATTTATTTCAAAAGGTACTTGTAAATCATTGAGCAACTTAGCAGCCTTTTCCATTACCGGAAGGTCTGATGTACTACCCATGATAATACTTACAATAGGTTCCATAAATAATTAATTTGTTTATTATTGATTTATCACTGCCTTGTATGCCTCAGCATCCAGCAAGTCATTAAATTCTTCCATATTAGCCGGTTTCATTTTAATCAACCAACCTTCTCCATAAGGATCGGTATTCACCAATGCGGGATTTTCTTCCAAAGCCTCATTCTGCTCAAGCACTTCACCTGACACCGGAATAAACAAATCTGAAATGGTTTTTACTACTTCAATAGTTCCAAACACTTCATCTTTACCCACAACTTCGCCAACAGTAGGGATGTCAACAAAAACAATATCACCTAATTGTTCCTGTGCATAGTCTGTAATACCTACATAAGCAACATCACCTTCCAAGCGAATCCATTCGTGTTCACTTGTGTACTTTAAATTTTTAGGGAATTCCATGATAATTAGTTTTAAGTTTATATTGATTAAATAAATAATATTCCAAAGATAGCACAACAAAATCCTATAACAAAGCCCACAAGAACTTCGGTAAGAGTGTGTTGCCTGACTACAATTCTTGCAGTGCCCAAACAGCCTGCTATTAATATAAAGAAGCATAACCACCACACCGGATTATAATCAAACAAGGCACTGAAAGCAACCAAACCTCCAACTACCCCACCCATACCGGTCATGTGTTCGCTAATCTTCCATTTCAAATTGATAATAATGCAAACAATCATCGCTATCAATGTTGCCATAATGATGCCCGACATGTAACGGGGAATATGCAACTTATACATCATCAACAAACAAAAGATGTAGGCTACAATAGTCAAGACATAAGGAACAAAACGTTTTTCACGATGCCCTAATTCTTTCACTCCCCAGCCATTTATCTTCTGAAAAATGAAAATAGTAATCATCGGCATAAGAATGGTAAAGCAATAAACCACACCAAGCACAATAATCTTGTATTGCAAAGGCATTATTCTCAAATATGAGAACAAGAATAACACAAGAAATGCACCGAAAGGTATGATGAAAGGATTGAATACACTTGAAACAACCTTTGCTGCCAACTCTATTTTTTTATTATCCATTTTCTTATTTTCTTAATCTTGCCACCGGGATATTCAACTGTTGCCTGTACTTGGCAACCGTCCTTCTGGCAATAGGATAACCTTTTTCTTTCAATATCTCAGATAATTCATCATCGGTTAAAGGTTTATCTTTATTCTCGGAATCAATACATTCTTTCAATATCTTCTTAATCTCACGAACTGACAATTCTTCTCCACTTTCTGTTGTATATCCGTCACTAAAGAAGAACTTCAACGGATAAATCCCATAATTGGTTTGCACATATTTACTGTTGCTCACCCTCGAAATAGTTGATATATCCAATCCAGTACGTTCAGCTACATCTTTCAAAATCATTGGCCGCAACAGTGACTCATCTCCCTCAAGAAAAAAAGGACGTTGTAAATCAATGATAGCCTGCATGGTTGTCATCAATGTATGCTGGCGTTGCTTCACCGCTTCAATAAAACCTTGTGCAGCATCCACTTTTTGTTTAAGGAACATCATTGCATTTTTAGATTCTTTCGTCTGATTTGCTTTATTCTTGGTATGCTCTTCCAGCATATCCACAAATGAACGGCTCATACGGAGTTCGGGGACATTTCTGTTATTCAGATTCAGTGTAATAGTCCCGTCATCATAAGTTTCCACAATAAAATCAGGAACTATTTGCTGGAAATTACGTCCCATCGCTTCTCCCAAAGAACTTCCGGGACGAGGGTTTAATTTAGTGATTTCAGCTATCGCCTCTCTGAAGTCTTCTTCGGAAAGATTCAGCTTTTGCATAATCTTGTCCCAATGCTTACGGGTAAACTCCTCGTAACATTTATCTATAATGTCGTATTCTATTTGTTTTAAAGGTGAGTCTTCCTTTTTCCCTATCTGAATTAACAAACACTCTTTCAAATCACGTGCTCCGATTCCGGCAGGATCAAAATCCTGTATAACTTTCAATACTTCTCCCAGTTCTTCCTCATTGGTTTCAATACCGGCATAGATAGCCAATTCATCAACAATGCTGTCAAGGCTTTTGCGTAACAAGCCGTCATCATCAAGGGAGCCGATAAGATATTCCGCCAATTCATGCTGGTGCTCTGTCAGGTCACATTCGTTTAACTCATCTTTTAGCGTTTCATAAAAAGAGACCGCTTCGGAGAAAGGAATGTTCTCTGCTTGATTTTCTTTGGAACCGTTATTCTGCTGTAATTTATAATCGGGAATATCATCTTCCGTCATGTAATCCCCCAATGAAATATCCTCATTAGTATCCACAGCGTTTCCTTCTTCGTCCAAACCGTTATTATCAAAATCATTTTCATTCTCATCACGGTCAGCTCCTTCTTCCAAAGCCGGATTTTCCAACAGTTCGGCTTTCACACGATCTTCCAATTCCACAGCAGGCAATTCCAGTAGTTTTACTACCAGTATTTGCTGCGGCGAAAGAGTCTGTATCTGTTGTTGCGCCTGCGACTGTACTTGACGAGATCCCTGATTCATCTTCTACACATTAGATTTTATAATAGGTTACAAAAATAATGAATAGTTGGATATGCCGAAGTTTTATGTGATGATATTTAACAGCTCTTTTCAAATATATCACAGAAACATCAAAAGCTGACCTTCGCTCCCATAAAGTAGCTTCGTGGTAAAGACGGACCATATATATATTTTGAATCTCTTTCATATCCTTTATCAAAATCAGATTGATAGGCATTAAATAAGTTATGAACTCCAGCACTCAACTGCAATGTAACGACTTTATATAAAAAAATATCATAAGCAAATTTGATACCCATATCAAAAAACTTAGGAGTTTCTACAGCAACATCAATATTTGTACCCGAACCTTCCGAATGCTGAACTAACATATTTCCTGTATAGGTACCTGAAAAAGACATTGTCAATTTCTTTACCGGATCGAAATTGGCAGTAAAATAGCCATAAATATTCGGAGTACGAAACATCTTCTTTTCCGAAACAGCTTCCTCGCTCCACTTTTCGGACTCTTTATATTTACTTTGCTGCAATGTTGCTCCTACTTCCAACATAAACCAGGAAACCAAAGATGCTCTTCCCTCCAGATTGATGCCCATAACTCTAGCTCCCGAACCATTGTATCTCTCCAAAATAGTATTCCCTTCTCCATCGGGTAGTGGCAAATATCTTTCAGCAAAAACATTTTTCAGACCTGTATAGAAGCCTTCAATCAACAAGTTAGTAGAAATACTTCCGAAATTATGATAAAAATCGGCAGATGCACTTAAACTATTAGAACGTTCTTCTTTCAAACCATCTGCTAAACGAGTTTTCACTCGATTTCCACCAACCATTGATACATGCAAATCTTCATCATAAGTCTGGGGAGCCCGGAAACCTCCGGCATAACTTAACCGCAAACTCATATTCCGAACAGGATTAAAACGCAAATTAATCCTAGGACTAAAAATGATATGGTTAATGAAACTATGTTTATCCAAGCGACCACCTAAAAGTAAACTCCATTTATCATTTTTCCACTCATTTTGAAAATACCCACTTCCGATATTAACACTCTGGTTCAGAAAAAAATTATAACCAACAGACTTATCTTTCAGACCATCATAATTATATTCCACTCCCAACGTTAAATCTGAAGGCATAAACAGAAGCTTTTTAAAGTTATGTATAAACTGTATACCACTGACAAATGTTAAGTCATGTGTCGTACCATAGGCTTTTTCCGCCACGGCGATACTCTCTGCCGATCCGTCCCCTTTCCCGCCATAATAACTTTTACGTTGAGTATTTTGAAAAGAAGTAAATACATTAAAGCGATTTCGTAAATCAGGTGTAGCCCAATCAAAACTTAATGCCCCACCATTAATATTATGTTCCGCCTGCTCTGCAATGTTTGCCTGCGGAGGTGGAAGTTTCAATAGATTACCGCCACGTCGAAAGTCATTCATCCCATGATATTGCAAAGTTAGCTTGGAATAGAGCCCCGTTTTTAGAAATGAGCTCACTCCAAGAGTTTGTATTCTTAATTGAGGAAGCTCGGTATAACCGTCTTTATCATGATCATAACCTTCCCTGTTACGATTCTGCCCATAAATGTATAACCCGGCCTTACTGTCACCTGTCATTATAGAAGCATTGAGCATCGTAACATTATCAAATGTATTCCCACCTCCGATACTCGTAATTGAATGTCCCAGTTCACCCGAGTTCTTAACAGATTCTTTAGTTATAATATTTATTGTACCTCCTACAGCAGAAGAGCCAAACAAGGCAGAACCTCCTCCCCGTACAATCTCTACACGATCTATCATGTTGGAAGGGATCTGTTCTAGCCCGTACACTCCGTTAAGAGCAGAAAAAACAGGATGCGAATCAATTAATATTTGAGAATAATGACCATCTAATCCATTAATACGTGCTTGAGTTAGTCCGCAATTCTGGCAGCCATCCTCTACTCTGACTCCGGGTTGAAAGCTTAACCCCTGAACCAGGCAGGAGGCATGTGTAGTTTCAAACAACTTTGCGTCAAGCACATTAACCAAAGTAGGTGCAAGCTGTTTAGCAGTTTCATTCCTATTAGCAGAAATCACAACTTCATCCAAAGAAATATTATCTTCTTCCAACTCAAAATTTACTTCCAGCGTAGTTTTTTCTTTAATGGAAATATTTTTTTGAACAGGCCGATATCCAATAGATTTTGCTTCGATAACATAACTCCCCACAGGAAGATTCTCTAAAAAGTAATGCCCCGAAACATCTGTAGCCGCACCTATGGTCGTCCCTTTCACGAAGACATTTATATAAGAAAGATGCTCTTTAGTTCTTTTATCAATAACATGCCCATATACATGAGCATCAGTAGGTTTTTCCCAAACACTATCCGCCGACAAAGGCAATATAATGCACAGCGACATCAATGCCGCCACTATACAATATTTCATATTTACAAATTAAATTGTTTAAACTATTATTCAGATAATACACAAAATAGCTTAAATCACAGGAGGTGCTCTCAGATGGTGTGAATAAGAAAGTCCACAACTTATCTTATCCGAATAAATAACCGACTCACAAAAAATGAGCGTTTGCGTAAAAAAGAAATTAAAAGATGTCGCTTCTGTAAAAGGAGAAAGAAAAAACTGGCAAATAGGACAATCATCACAATCACTCTGATCATCCCTTTCATGATGAATATGATGAATCTCCGACGAACAGTTTGGTGAAGCATGATAGTGAAAAGACTTCACAACAAACAGGGGCGTAATTACCAAAAGTAATATCCATGCAATATAAAACCTGTTTTTATTCTTTCTTTTCACCATCATATTTCATCGCAAATGTATATAATAAAATATCAAACTAATGCTATCAGAATTTTATATGATGATATTTAACAATCAATACCTAAAACTACTGCCACCCAAAAATTCCCTCAACAACGAAGTCGGAGGTATTTCATTATCCCGTATCGCAACAAAGTACTTAATAAATTTAAGCAAACGATAGGCTTCCGAATATTCGGGACAGTTACGGGGAACTCCCATCAAAATAGGTTCGGCATATTGCCGCAGCACCGCAAACTCGAAAAGTAACGAAGAATTAAACATTGCATCTGCATTCTCCTGATACGGGAATATCCATTTATCTTCACCGGCACGCACACTCGGCCAGCGGGAGATTGTTTCTTGTGCTGAATAACCACGATAGTTATAATCGCGGATAATACGGCGCAACAAACGGTTATCGGTAGTTGGAATCCAGTTATGATCGTCCAACGATATGGTTGTCAATGCAGAAACATATACCTTATATTTATTTTCGGCAGGAATTTGCGGAGTCAACTCCGGATTCAATGCGTGAATACCTTCCAATATTAATATAGTATGTTCATCTATCTTCAACTTATCTCCCTTAAATTCCCGTTGTCCGGTAGTAAAATTAAAACGAGGCAATTCAACTTCCTCCCCTCTTAACAGAGCTTGCAACTGTTCATTGAAGAACTTCAAATCCAAAGCATAAAGCGATTCGTAGTCATAATCACCATTTTCATCTCTTGGCGTATCTTCCCTGTTTACAAAATAATTATCCAAGGAAATAGGATAAGGACGTAAACCATTGGTCATTAATTGTATGGAAAGACGTTTGCTGAAAGTTGTTTTCCCGGAAGATGACGGTCCCGATATTAACACCATCCTCACATTTCCCCGGTTATAAATATCATCGGCAATATAAGAAATCTTCTTCTCCTGCAATGCTTCCGAAACATTGATTATGTCCGTGGCATGTCCTTCATTACAAGCAACATTAAAGTCACCTACATTGCTCATATCCACAATATCGAGCCATCTCAGATATTCTTTGAATACATCGAGCATCTTTTCCTGCTTCACCACTTCTTCAAGAACATCCGGATTCTCCCTGCTTGGAATACGCAAGAGAACCCCGTCGTAGTATTTCACAATATCGAACTGTCTTACAAAACCAGTTCTTGGGAGCAGGCTGCCATAATAATAATCTACCGTATCACCTAAAGTATAATAATAAGTATAAAGCGAACCGGAAGTTTCGAGCAATTTCACTTTATCCATCATACCTCGTTCACTGAAAACACGCACAGCTTCGGTGGTGTGACACTCCACTCTATGAAAAGGGATATTTTCTGCCACAATCTCTTTCATGCGTGCTTTAATCTTAGTTACGTCTTCCAAAGTAACAGGTCGCCCAATACGTAAATTACAGAAATAACCTTTAGATACCGGATGTTCCAATAAGATTTTACCATCGGGAAAAATTTCTTCCACCGCTTTGCAGAGAATAAAACAAAGCGAACGAACATAAGTACGCATTCCCGAAGAATCTCTTACATCAAGGAACTCAATATCTTTGTTATTAAACACTCTGAAAGTCAGTCCTTCCACCCGGTTATTAACCTTCGCGCTTACCACTCCGTAGGGGAAATTCAGATTAAAACCATTATAAATATCCAAAAGTGAGCTTCCGATAGGGAATTCTTTAATAATATTATTATTTTTGCAACATATTTGTAACATGTGTTTCATCTTTTTAATGTTTGGGACTGATAAATATACCGGATATTGGGATAAAAGACAAAGAACAACCAAAATAAATACAGATGCAGTATTCTTTTTATGATTTTTTAAAGCTCATTGGTTCACTGGCACTCTTCCTTTATGGAATGAAGATTATGAGTGAAGGACTTCAAAAGTTCGCCGGCGACAGGCTCAGAAAGATTCTAACGGCAATGACTACCAACCGGGTTACAGGTGTACTGACCGGAGTTCTAATTACCGCTTTAATCCAATCCTCCTCAGCTACCACGGTAATGGTAGTAAGTTTCGTAAACGCAGGACTACTTACTCTTACCCAATCCATCGGAGTCATTATGGGTGCCAATATCGGAACTACGGTTACTGCATGGATTATTTCGATATTCGGATTTAAAGTAGATATTGCAGCTTTCGCATTGCCCATGCTCGCATTTGGCATACCGTTACTTTTTTCAAGCAAAAGTACGCGAAAATCCATCGGAGAATTCATTTTTGGTTTTTCATTCCTCTTCATGGGACTTTCTTTCTTACAGAAAAATGCCCCCGACTTAAGTCAAAACCCCGACATGTTGGCATTTGTGCAAAACTATACCGACATGGGATTCATTTCTATCCTACTTTTCGTTTTTATCGGCACCATCCTCACAATGATAGTACAGGCATCCGCTGCCACCATGGCAATAACCTTGATTATGTGTGCCAATGGCTGGATTAGTTTTGAATTGGGGGCCGCTCTCGTTTTAGGAGAAAATATAGGAACCACTATTACAGCCAATCTGGCGGCACTAACGGCAAATACACAAGCCCGACGAGCGGCATTGGCGCACCTTGTCTTCAATGTATTCGGTGTTATCTGGGTACTATGCTTGTTTACGCCTTTCACAAGCGCCGTTAAATGGTTTGTGCAAACCATAATGAATATTTCAGATCCTATGGTTGCCATTCCTTTCCAATTATCTGCTTTCCACACCACCTTCAATATCTGTAACGTGCTCATCATGATTTGGTTTGTGAAATTGATAGAAAAGACCGTTTGCATGATCATCCCTCAAAAAGAAGAAGAGGAAGAATACCGTTTACGTTTTATTTCGGGAGGTATGCTTTCCACAGCCGAACTTTCAATATTGCAAGCACGTAAAGAAATAAACCTGTTTGCCGAAAGAACACGCCGCATGTTCGGAATGGTAGTGGATTTACTCCGTATTACAAATGACAACGATTTCAATAAAACTTTCAGCCGGATCGAGAAATATGAGAATATTTCCGATAACATGGAAATAGAAATAGCCAACTATCTGAACATGGTTTCGGAAGGAAGGTTAAGTTCTGAAAGTAAACTGCAAATCAGAGCCATGCTCCGTGAAGTAACCGAATTGGAAAGTATCGGAGACAGTTGTTATAATCTTGCACGTACAATCAACCGCAAGAAGCAGACCAACTTAGATTTCACAGAGAAGCAGTATGAGCATATACAAATCATGTTCAAGCTTACAGATGATGCATTGAGCCAAATGATTACTGTGGTAGAAAAACAAGAACGCCACTCTATGGACGTCAACAAATCATTCAATATAGAAAATGAAATCAATAACTACCGCAACCAGTTGAAGAATCAAAATATTCTGGATGTGAACAATAAGGAATATGACTATCAAATGGGAGTTCACTACATGGATATTATAGGCGAATGCGAAAAGCTAGGCGATTATGTAGTCAATGTGGTAGAGGCAAGCAGCGACGTAAAAGAAAAGAAAGCTTAAATTTAGTGATTAGTTTTTTAGTGATTAGTGATTAGCAAAAAACTAATCACTAATCACTGAACGTTAATCATTAATCATCGATCGGTTCAAAATCTTCTTTGCCTACTCCGCAAAGAGGGCAAACCCAATCATCAGGAATATCTTCGAATGCTGTTCCCGGTTCAATACCCCCATCAGGATCACCCTTTTCCGGATCATAAATGTATTCACAAACAATGCAAATGTACTTTTTCATAATTCTTTTATATTTAGTTATCTGTAACGATTACAAATCTAAAAATATTCTTGAATACAAAGGTAAATCTATCCACCCTTTTAAAACTTTATAACAAAAAAGTGAATCATATTGTTTAACACAACTCAGGAAATATCTTTTAACAAGATAGATTTCAATTCTGCCATTCCTTCCGATGCCCCTTTTTGAATAACACGAATATCCCTGTTACTATTCACCCTAACCTCTTTAGGATCAATTAAGTAAACAGGAACACCACGAGGAACATAGTTCAATAGTCCGGCAGCAGGATATACATTCATCGAAGTCCCGATAATCACAAATATATCCGCTTTCTCCACATAGTCGATAGCAGTTTCAATTTTGGGTACAGCTTCGCCAAACCAAACGATAAACGGACGGAGCTGAGAACCGTCACCTGCCAGATCACCTATTTTCACTTCATATTCTTCCGGCTTCAACTCCTTTATATAATGAGGGTTATTCGGATCACGGCTGGAACAAACCTTTGTCAGTTCCCCATGCAAATGTATTATATGTTTGCTTCCGGCACGCTCATGCAGATTATCAATATTTTGTGTGACAACCGTCACATTAAAATCCTTTTCCAACTCAGCCAAAAGCTCATGCCCTCTGTTGGGCTTCACGTCCAACAACTGTTTACGCCTTGTGTTATAAAAATCAATCACTAATTTCGGATCACGGGCATAACCTTCAGGAGTAGCAACCTGTTCCACAGGATATTTATCCCATAAACCGCCTGCATCACGGAATGTACTTATCCCACTCTCGGCACTCATACCGGCACCCGATAACACTACTAAGTTCTTCATAATTAGCTCTCCTTCTTTAAACAACAATTACAAAAATAAGAAATTTTAAATCGGTAAAAGAAGAATCATTCAAATAAAAGACTTATTTTTGTGAGCCTTTTATAAAAGGCTGATTCATAGCCAACTTAAAGGAAGTATCAAATAACTATATATATTATATAAGAATGGACAAATTTAGTTACGCCATTGGTCTGGGAATAGGCCAGAACCTTCTGAGCATGGGCGCTCAAGCTATCAATGTAGACGACTTTGCTCAAGCAATCAAAGACGTATTGGAAAAGAATCCTACTGCAATCAGCCACGCAGAAGCTCGCGAAATAGTAAATAAATACTTTTCCGAACTTGAAACCAAGATGAATGCAGCAAACATAGAAAAAGGAAAGAAGTTCCTTGAAGACAATCAAAAGAATCCTAATGTAAAAACCTTGCCTAGCGGACTTCAATATGAAGTTCTGAAAGAAGGAAACGGCAAAAAGCCAAGTGCAACCGACAGAGTTAAATGCGACTATGAAGGAACTTTGGTTGACGGAACTTTGTTCGACAGCTCCATCAAAAGAGGCGAACCTGCAATCTTTGGTGTAAACCAAGTGATCCCGGGATGGGTTGAAGCTTTGCAGTTAATGACAGAGGGCTCTAAATGGAGACTTTACATTCCTGCCGAACTGGGCTACGGAGCACAGGGAGCCGGAGAATTGATTCCTCCTCACAGCACATTAATCTTTGATGTAGAATTAATTGAAGTATTATAATATAAAACATTTAAAAGCAGATGAAAAAAACAAGCATTTTTATGGCAGTAGCTGCTGTAGCAGTAAGCATGGCTTCTTGTACAGCTCAAGCTCCCAAAGCAAATCTTAAGAGCGATGTCGACTCTTTGTCTTACTCTATCGGTATGGCTCAAACAAACGGTTTGAAAAACTATTTAACAGGCAGACTTGATGTAGACACAGCTTACATGAACGAGTTCATCAAAGGTTTGAACGAAGGTGCCCGCGCAACCAGCAAAAAAGATATTGCTTACTTTGCAGGTATCCAGATCGGACAGCAAATCAGCAACCAAATGATGAAAGGCATCAACCGTGAATTGTTCGGAAACGACTCTACACAAACTATCAGCCTTGACAACTTCCTGGCAGGTTTCATTGCCGGAACTCTTGAAAAAGGTGGTGTGATGACAATGGAAGAAGCCGACAAGTACACTCGTACTGCAATGGAAGCCGTAAAAGCAAAAGCTCTTGAAAAAACATATGCAGCAAACAAAGAAGCCGGAGTTAAATTCCTGGAAGAAAACAAAGCAAAAGAAGGTGTAATCACTACTCCCAGCGGTCTTCAATACAAGATCATCACTAAGGGAACAGGTGCTATCCCGGCCGATTCTTCTAAAGTGAAAGTAAACTACAAAGGAACTTTGGTTGACGGAACCGAATTCGACAGCTCTTACAAACGTAACGAACCGGCTGAATTCTTTGCAAACCAAGTTATCCCCGGATGGACAGAAGCATTGACTATGATGCCTGTAGGTTCTAAATGGGAACTTTACATCCCTCAGGAACTTGCTTACGGAGCTTCAGACAGAAATCCTCAAATCAAACCGTTCTCAACTCTCGTATTTGAAGTAGAACTCCTTGATATTGTTGATCCTGCAAAGAAGAAATAATAGCATAATTATATAAACAAGAGCACGGGCTTTATTTGTCCGTGCTCTTTTTTATTCCCGTGAACAAATAAAACGAAATATTTAAGACGTTTTATCCGATTTTTCTTTCCTTTTTATAGATAAAATAAAAAATATCCCTATATTTGCTTACAAATTGACAAGATAATAATTTATAATCAATTATATCATGGAAAAGATAGATAGCCTCGACAGACAAATTCTGGAGATTATTTCGCAAAATGCACGTATTCCTTTTAAAGATGTTGCTGCAGAATGCGGTGTTTCACGCGCTGCCATCCATCAACGTGTTCAAAGACTTATCGACCTGGGCGTTATTGTCGGTTCCGGGTATCATGTAAACCCGAAAAGTTTAGGTTACAGAACATGTACATACGTAGGAATCAAGCTCGAAAAGGGTTCTATGTATAAAGACGTTGTTGCCCAATTGGAAAATATTCCGGAAATTGTAGAATGTCACTTCACAACAGGTCCTTATACTATGTTGACCAAAGTATATGCCCGTGACAATGAGCATCTGATGGAACTTCTTAATTCTAAAATGCAGGAAATTCCGGGAGTTACAGCTACCGAAACCCTTATTTCTTTAGAGCAAAGCATAAAGAAAGAAATTCCAATCTGCCAAAACAAGCAATAATATGGAGTTCCTTGACACCTATCATTTATCAGGTCTGGTTATAGGAATCTGCACTTTTCTTATCATCGGATTATTCCATCCGGTAGTAGTAAAGGCCGAATATTATTGGGGAACAAAATGCTGGTGGATATTCCTTGTTTTAGGTATCGCAGGCATAGCTGCCACCCTTTGGGTTGACAATCTGATGATCTCTTCTTTATTAGGCGTTTTCTCTTTCTCCTCTTTCTGGACCATCAAAGAAATATTCGAGCAAGAAGAACGGGTGAAAAAGGGTTGGTTTCCGAAGAATCCGAAAAGAAAATATAATTTCTGATATAAATAAAAGAGGGGCACATCTTAATAAAAACACTGAAAAAGTTCTGCTCCTCCTCTATTTCTCAATAGAACGGTATAAATCTGACAATCATAATCGGATTTATATCGTTTTTGTATTGTTAAATCCCAAGAGCCATTTGTGCCCTCTTTTTTTTGACATATCTTCTTTTGCTTCCCTTGTTCATTTTGTGTTATTCTTTGGCATTTTTGTGCCAATACATGTGATTTATATAGCCTAAATTTGCACAAAATACATTTACTGTCTCATTGGAATAGTAAATATAAAATAAACACACGCAGTAAACAACATACAAAATAACTATCAAACTATATTTATGAAACAAAATCACTTATTCAACATTGGAGCTTTGATTATAGCACTTGTGCTTTCGGGGTTTATGACGGGGTGCATGGAAAAAGATGTATATGATCCGAACTATAATAAAAATCCTCTGCCTGCCCCGGAAGAGTATTTCGACTTTGAAATGCGCAGTGATGTGAAACTTTCTGTCAACTATAACATTTCCGGTTTTACTCCTCTTATAGAAATATATGGTGAGAATCCAATGGAAATCTCAGAAGGTACTTTGGCAAAGAAAGAAGGTATAGAAGCATTGTTCAAAATCTATGCTGACAATAATGGCAAATATGAAGGAAAGATGAACATTCCGACTTCTATCGATAAAGTTTATTTATATACAGAAACATGGGGATTGCCAAGGTGTGTAGAACTGGAAGTTAAAGATAATGCAGTCAGCTTTGACATGTCAGCAAAATTAAATTCCCGACAAAAATCTGTTACTCGCGCCTCGTTGACCGGTGTACCTTACCCGGTAAACTATTCTCAAAATCTATATTCATTATCCAAATGGGAAGAAGGAGGCATTTTAAGCAATACATATTTGTCAGTGGAAAAAAATGTTGGCAGTGAAAGCGTTGTGGAATTGGCAGACCGGATGAGAAAATTCTTTGCCATAGGTGGTCAGGACAATTCACATCTACTTAGAGATCCTCAAACTATTAATATTTCGATAAAAGAGGACAACACTGCATTAGATGTTATATTTCTCAATCGAGATGCACAATTCAACAATACATTCGGATATTATTTTTATAAAACCGAAACATCCGTTGACGTGGACAAAATACGAAAGTATATTGTATTCCCTAATGTGACTTATTATGCATATGAAGGGAAATATGGTCCGGTTTTAGAGTGTGGGAGTAAAGTTCGTTTGCTATATTTTGATGAGAACGGAAACGCCTCGGAAACATTCCCGAAAGGATATACGGTAGGATGGTTTATTTATGCCGAGGGCTTTAATTCCAATTATTATGAAGACAATTTGGAAGGTTACATTAATGTATCTAAACTTCTCACTTCCAATCCAAAGTTCAATATGCCAAGCTTTGTCTCCGTAAAAGATGAAAAAAGCGGCAAGACGATTCTTGGAGCAGAAGATGGACCTAATAAAAGTTACTGCGACTTGTTGTTCTATGTGAATGCCTCTCCGGAAACATCTATTGACGATACAGGCAGACCAACTATTCCGGATGAAGGCAAAGATGATCCCGAAAAGCCGGATGAGATTGAAACAATCTCCGGAACATTGGCTTATGAAGACATTTGGCCCACCGGTGGAGATTATGATATGAATGATGTTGTGATTGAATACAGCCATGAAACATATTTCAATCAAAAGAATATGGTAACAAAAATTATCGATACTTTTAAGCCGGTACATGACGGAGCTAAATACAAAAATGCTTTTGCTTATCAAATAGATGGAGGATATATTGGTAATTTGGCAACCTTACCGGATGGAGTGATATATGAAAAAGAAACATCTTCCATTATTGTTTTCCCGAATGCAAAGGCGGTTCAAGGACAGTCATATCAGATTACAAGAGAGTTCAACGGAACTTTTACAAAAGACGAATTGTCATCTCACCCCTATAACCCATATATAATTGTAAACTATGTGGAAGGACAAACAAATAGAACAGAAGTTCATTTGCCGAAGCACAAGGCAACATCAATGGCAGACCAAGACAAAATAGGAACGGAAGACGATGCATATTACATCGATAGAGAAGGTGCTTATCCGTTCGCCATTGATATTCCAATACTAAAATTTACAATAGTGACAGAAAAATATGGCATCGACGAAGAATATCCCGAGTTTTCCAAATGGGCGAATTCTAAAGGAGCCAACTATAAGGATTGGTATATGAAATACCAGAAAGACAAGTTAACGGGAAAATAAAAACAAAAAAAATAATGTGTGAAGTTTCGGGACACGATTCTTCACACATTTTTTATAATCAAACAATACTGTTATCAGAGACCTTATATTGGTTTCCTGGATCTTTCATTTAAATTTTTCCTGACGCATATCGGCTTGGAGTGATGTTATATTCAGCCATAAAACATTTGGAAAAATAAGAGGGATTTGAATAGCCTACCATGTACATGACTTCCGATACTGTAAATCCGCCATCCGACAAAAGCATGGCAGCTTTTGTCATCCTTACCCGCCGAAGGAGACTCACCGGTGTAATACCTGTCAGTTGTTTGACTTTCCGATATAATAATTTCTTGTTCATTCCCAACAATCGGCAAAGCATGGTGACATTGAATTCCGTATTTTCCATGTGATCCTCCATAATCGACACAAGCTTATTAATCAAGGCTTGCCTCATATCCGGTTGCTTGCCCCCCATTTGTTCGGGTAATGTTATCTTTTCCAACCTTAATATACTTTCTAATGCCTTCCTGGTCTGCAACAAATGAACCAGCCGTATATTGATCTCTTCCAAGCTTATCGGAGCTTGGGAACATTCCTTATACTCCTTGTCCGATAAAGAAATCCGGATAACAATAGATTTTTCCTCTTGAATGATAGAGATATTAATTCTTTCTCCTATATCAGTTATAAATTTTATATCCCCGGTGATTTCATCCGCTATTTTGAGAAGCTCTTTCATGATTTAGCTGCCTGTGTTGGTCTACATATCCTGTTATCTTAAACCTACAAAAGAACATTCTCCCGATATTCCGATGGAGTCGTACCCGTATGTTTGCGAAAGAAACGCGTCATTGTAGAGTTTGATTGAAAATTGGTTCTTGAGACCACCTCTTTTATTTCAAGATTGGATTCTCTTAGTAAAGCCTTGATTTCAAGTATCGTATATTCTACAATCCACTCTTTTGCCGAATGTCCGGTGTTATCCGTAATCAACATTGTCAAATACTTGGGAGAGATACACATTTTCTCGGCATAAAATGCGACATCACGACTTACCGAATGATATTCTATAACCAAGCAGAAAAAATCAAAGACCAACTTTTCCTTATGCGTAAATTTTACAGATTTGACAGCTTTAGGGTTACTCTTGTAAGCTACATATATATCCCAGTAAAACACTCTCAGCAGATTCATGACCGACTCCCTTCTGAAAAAACAGCAAGGTAAGTCCACACGGAAGGTCAATAAGTGGCAAAAATGTATAAACCTTTTACACTCTTCTTCACACATTGGAGAACTATAATGTTTCCTAATATAAAAGAAATAATCAAGAGTCGGCCTATAGACACCGCTTATAGTATCCATAAATAATTTTTTAGGTACTTTGAAAAATACCATAGAAAAGTCATTACTAATCTCTGTTATGCTGGTCAACTGATAAGGGAAAAGAGTTACCAAATCATTTTTTGTGACTTTCCGTTTATTGGAGAATACATTGAAAAGAGCTGATCCTCCGGTACAAACCCCATTTATTCCCTCTTCGAGATATACAGGAGTCTCGGTAAGAGGCAGATCACTGATCTTTGTATAAATGTTGAATTCTTCCAAGTTAAACGTATCGTTCGAAAAAGGTTTGCTATCTATTATAGTCTTTGCCATTCGTACTTTAATATAATTATGCTAAATTACAAAAGAAATCTGCATTCAAATAAATAGTTCTTAAATAGCACATAAATACTGAACTTTAGTAAAAGTCGTATATGCACTGTCTACTATATATTCTCATTTTACCTTCAAATGTTCATCTAACATCCAGTTATCTGTGTATAAGTGAGTTGCAATGAACATTTAACTTTTCTAATCTCCACTTTATCTTCACTCAATATTCAGCATCACCCTATACACATTCCCTTGACTTCGATGCACTTTCTCCACTTTCATGGCTGTGAGCACACGTGAGAAAGCTTTGGCAGTGATTCCTGCCATTGCAGCGGAATTATGCTTTTTCAAACATTGAAAAATTTCGGCGGCACTTAGCAATACTCCCGCTTCTCCCTCACCCGGCACACGGAAACAGGAACGGAAAACATCCTCCTCTACCGGTGTTTTGTAGAAAGACAGGTTATGTTCCATTATTTCCTGTTCCTCCTCACTTGTAAACCAATACCGACTGCCCGACAACAATTCGGCTTTTAACTGGGCATAAAGCTGTAAGTAAGCCAACGGAGAACAATCAATCTTTTCATTCACCTCAACACAAAGGAAACGGCGGCTTCCTGTCGGATCGGTGAGCAGTTCCTTTACATTGGAAGTAGCTATGAAAGATGCCATTCTGGGCAACGATGCAAAATTCTTTTTATATGCTTTACGGATATTCAACCCCGCCATTTGCATCAGATTTTTCAATACCGCCATCTTTTTCGGCGAATACTTGTCCATTTCATCAAGGCTGATAAGACCAAATGTACTCAGTTTCTGCTCGGCAGCGGAGGAAGAACTCAAATCAAAACTATCCGTATAATGCGCCTGCAACTCTCCGGGTAAAATCAGTTTGCAGAAAGTGGATTTCTGCCTTCCCTGCCTGCGACTCACCAACACAGGAGCAACGCTGTTTCCATGCATCCCGTCCAGTTCCATCCATTGTGCGGCAAGGGCAAGCATCCAGCGGTGGAAACCTTTCGTCCACAAAGTATCGGCAGATACCCTTCTTGCCAATGCACACACACGGTCTTCCCCGTCCCATTCCGGCAAACTATCCATATAGAAACGAAACGGGTGATAGTCTGCTATGCTGTCCGAACAAAGATAGCGCGCCACATCCCTGTCCCAACAATCCATGCCTTGTTTGCGTGCACCAATGCAAAGACTGTTCAATACCCGTTGATTCACCGTGCGGAAAATAAGGTTGTTATTCCCCTTCTCACGGTATTCGGCGCATTCGGTGAGCAAATTATAGCGGAAATCATAATTATCCCGCAAAAACGCCTCTAATTGATTGATAAGGCTGTTGCCGGAATACGCTTTCTTCTCCCTGCACATTTTCCGAACCGGTTGATACATACATACTTCCCTCAACATCTGCCACACCTTACACATTAAATTCTGCAATCTTTTCATACAATTCATAATTAATATTTTCAGCGAAGATACTTTATAAGAATGCGGTTTTGCAAATATTGAAGAGTGATTTCATCAAAGAAATGAGTTGACAAAAATAACAGGGAAAACTATTGCGACAGTCGGCAATAAGTAGTACATTTGATCTGAAAAACTTATCGAATCACCCGGGTAAACCGATTGGTTCACCCGGGCGATTCAATCGGTTCACCTTGGTAAATCAATCGACTCACCTCGGTGAGTCGATAACTTTATAAGGACTAAAATAAAAGTATAAACTCATTTACGGAAAAAAAAATGGCTATTGAATACGATTTGTATACGAATCCTCCGAAAAAAGGAGAAACCCGCAAACCAAGAATGCACGCGCGCGTAGTACCTTATTACACAGTAGGAACGGATAAATTGACGGAAATAATCCACAGCAGATGCACCCTGACAAAGGGAGACATACATGCAACACTTTGTGCACTCAAAGATGTAATGATAGAATCGCTCCAAAGCGGAAACACGGTGCACATCGACGGATTGGGTTCTTTTAACTTGACGCTCAGTTGCCCACCCGTGAAATCTGCCCTGGGAGTACGTTCGGAAGTGGTGCGCTTCAAGAATGTTTCTTTCCGTCCGGAAAAGAAACTGAAAGACGAATTCAATGTATTACATCTCAAACGGGCGGAAACAAAGAAACATTCCAATAATTACAGCACCATCGAGATCGACGATATTCTCACCAAACATTTCATGGATAACAACTATGTCACCCGCAAAGAATTTCAGCAGATAGCAGGTCTCAGGAAATCAACTGCAACACGCCGACTGCATGAATTGGTGACGGCAGGCAAATTGAAGAAAGAAGGAATACACAAATTTCCGATTTACGTACCTGCAGACGGAAACTATCGGCGATGAAGATAAAATGAAGATAAAGTGGACATTAAAGTAGTTAAATGTTCACTGTATCTTTTTTATACTGAATCTCTTAAATGTTAAATGAACATTTGAAGGTAAAAACAAAACATTCGCTATTCAGGGGATAACAATCTCCTTTTCCCAAGTGATTCCGCTTATATCGGTCAACACAAGTTTATAATTCCCTTTTTCCAATGAACGCAAAGAATCATCCTTTAACGTGACCGAAGCTTTTGCTCCCAAAGGGATAACCAAGCTATGTGCTCCCGGCTTTACTTTTGCCACATACTCATTGCTGATTGCAGTCTGCGGAAGCCCCGCCAGTTGTTCGCCATTCTCATTAAAAATAATATTTCCGCTTTCATCCGTCAAAGTAACACCAATCAGGAAAGAGCCATAAACATCGGCGCCTTCCACACGATATACGCCAAAGGTCAATGCGCCGTCTTTTACTCCGGCATCCGGAATTTCAATTTTGGGTTTAACCGATTTATTGTGCAGCGGTCCCCATACTCCGTTATGAAAGTATTGGTTAGTGAAAAGAGAAAGTACAAATATTGCTACCGCTCCGATGAGGACTACTTTATTCAATGCATACTCTTTAACAGGAAGAACACCCGAAGTTAGCCAAACAAGCCACTTCCTGTTCTTTATCCATACGGATTTGTTTGTCAGCCAATAATCTATCGAATACTTTCCTCCACCAGCTAAAAGTGATGCAAATCCTCCCGACACACCGAGAATTCCTATCTGCCATTCGTCAAGACAGGTCGTTCCCAGCCAACCGGAGCCTAAAAGGATTCCTCCGGCAAGTCCCATAACTCCGAGACTCATCAGGCGAGTCATGAAACCAAACATAATAGAAAGTCCCACTACTCCCTCAATGATTGTAAAAAGGATCATCGCCCAAAACAGTAATTCGGGGTGAGTAACGAGATACTCAATTAAGGATTGTATTCCCAATGCGTTAGGCAGAAAATGATTAAACTTCTCGCCTACATATCCTGCTACATCCGGATCAAGCTTATTTTCTAAGATAATCCGTCGCCAGAAAGCAGAGAAATAAGTCCAGCCAATGATCAAACGCAATGAAAGCGTTACAAGTCCCGCCAATGAATAGGCATTTTGCATGTTAGTCCGATCTGTTTGATTTTCCATATTTGTGTTCTTTATTATTTCACTCAAAACAGTATATGGATTATAACATATACTTAAGTCAATTTGTTCATAAAAAAAAGAGGATGTCCATCACGGGACATCCTCATTTTCATATATATAACACTAGTGTATTATTCCCATGTGCCGCCTGTAGCAGTATAACTGCCACTTGTCTCAGTTACAGTGAAAGTATTACTTAAACTAACTTCACTTGTACCTGTATTAAAGTTAGCAAGAGCTGCAGCAGCTAAGTCAACTCTAATCGGCTCTGCCACATCTTTAATATAGATCTTAGTAGTTAGCGATGTTGCTACCTTAGAATCCAAACCTAACAATGGGAATGATAATTTAAATTCAGTATCATTTTCACCAAGCGATTTAGAACCTGTCATAGAATAAGTGGTACCATCACCATTAGTCGATAAGCTCTGATCCAAGAATGTTCCGGGATAATTTTGTTTACGAAGTACTCCACTCAAGTAAATCTCGCATTTGTCCACTTTATCCTTGTCAATACCATCTACCTTGAAAGTAAGAGATAGAGTACGAGTCATTGCTTTCATATCAGGAACCTGCACGGAAACTGTTGCACCTTCTGCAACATTCACTTTGCTATCTACAGTAACCATAGAGAATGCAGAAGGAGTTGGAACAACATTCCAAGTCTCTGTTCCAGTTGATAATATAATTTCTTTTTTCTCAGACTTCATTGACATAGTCCCATCATTTGCAATATCCACACCGTTATGAGTAGTAGTTGCAAACATAGAATATTCACCTGCAGGAATTCCAATAACCGAACATCCCTTTACCGGAATAGTATATGTACTGTTATATAGAACGAAACCTACATTTATGTTATCGTAATTAGAAATCTCAACGCCAGTTGAGCTTGGAAGATCCACAACAGGATCACGATCTCCCTCACATGCGCTAAAGAGGAGCAGTGCTGTCGCTACCGCAGCCATCGATATATGGATTCTATTTTTCATTGTTATCTTCATTTTATAATTTATTATTTATCCCACCAAACACGTGAAGTCATCTTATCGCCACCGTTAAGTCTCTTTACAGCTTCATTATAGTTAACTGTATTATCTTGTGATTCAGCAGTTGGATAAGTGAAGCGACGTGGAATTTCTGTTGATACACTATTTGGATAGTTCTCCGGTCTTCCTTGAGCATAAACGGATTTCAATTCAGGATAACCTGTACGACGCCAGTTAGCAAATGTTTCATACTCATCACAGAAAGTATTGATGTAATACTGCCAACCAATTTCTTTTTCCGGATTTGCATTAAATTCGTCTGCACGAGAATCCAAATATGTTTGAACAGCAACATCATTCAAGTATGTCTTATAGTCTGCAGATGCGGCAGAATAATAAGAGAACTGTTTCATGGCAGCTTTCACACCGTCCTTAAAATGTTTTTCAGCTTCTGTTTTTCCACCTGCAATAATACCGCGGGCAGCAGCGTCAGCCAATAACAATTGATTCTCTGCAAAGGTTACAAGCATTGTAGGAACATCGGGACGAGCATAAGTTTTACGGTTAGGAAGTGCATAATGACTTCTCCACAATGCATCACCGGGATAACCGTCAGCTTTCTTAATACTCCAAGCACCGTCACCTGTTTCATATCCGATAGGCATACCGATCAATTCCTTAGTATTATCACCCAAATCAAAGTCATTGCCTGCAGACCATTGAGTCTTTGGTTTTTCACATTTAGTTGCGATCATACGCAGACGAGGATCATTTGTGTTCTTCAATTCATCAATAAAATACTTACTCATGTAAAATGCCTGAGGATCAGATTCTGAAAAAATCTTTCCGTAAGGTTCTGCAGAGTCATTAGATGTCGAACCATCCGAATGCTTAAGGATAGCCTCATCATCAGCACTTGCAAACAAACCGTTGGTTACAGCTTTTTGTGCCCAAGTAGCAGCTTTGTCGGGAGCTACCTTCGTTAAACGCATAGCTACACGAAGCATCAAAGAGTTAGCAAACATTCTCCATTTATCAGCTTTACCTGCATAAATAAGGTCTGCTCCACTAATGCTATTGGTTGATGAAGGAGTTTTCAATGCTGTATTAACTTCATCGAGCTCTTTCAACAAATCGTCATAAATAGCTTCCTGAGTATCGTATTTTGGATAAAGTTCACCACCTAAAGCACCTTTACCGGCATCAAAATAAGGAACATCACCATACATATCTGTCATACGCTGAAACATGTAAGCCTTCATTACGCGGCAATACTGGATTTCATTGGTATAAGCAGGATTATCTTTCCATCTTTCCATTACTTCAATAATGTTGCGGATAGCTGCACGGCCTCCTTTATAGAAACCATCCCAATATGCTGCATTATAGTCGTTAGACCAAGTGTAGAATACTCCCTGGCTCCAGTCGGCTGAAGTAGTATGCTGCATCATGTTTGCCGCATAGATACATCCGTTACGCCATACATCCCAGTCGGAACCGCAAATCTGCGTTTGCACTTGTGTAAACATCAGCTTGTAATCCATGTTTTCAGGATTCAAGTGTTCGGGATCATTGTTAACATCCCCGAAGTCGCTACAGCTCGTGGTTAAACCCATCAAGCTGAATGCTGCAAATGTATATAAAAGTAATTTTTTCATCGTTGTAATCTTTTTAAATTAGAACTTGACGTTTAGGTTGAATCCCACACTTCTGGTTGCCGGATAACCGTTCAATTCCAGACCTTGTCCGTTAGTGTTATTGTAAGCAGATTCCGGATCAATGTTATCCGTATGCTTCAAAATAGTCCAAAGGTTACGTCCTACCAAAGAAACTGTTAAACCTTTTACCAACTTTTGTTTGCCAAGCAATGACTGCGGGAAAGTATATCCTAAAGATAATTCACGCAATTTAATGAAGCTTGCATTATAAGTAAATTCTTCAGCGATATTATTGCTTACAATACCTTGCCAATATTCCTGAGCTGTAACTGCAACTGTATTAGGAACATATCCTGTTACTTCACCGGCAGCATTCTTAACCGGCATCACACCCTTACCTACAATACTACCGTTACCGTGAGCACCGCGTCCGGTTAATGTATTCTTGTGAAGACCATTGCTGTAAAGAGTGTAGTTAGTTCCTGAGAACAATTTAGCTCCGGCTTTGAAGTCAAGCAAGAATGAAAGAGTAAAGTCTTTGTAAGTAAATTCATTACGCCATCCACCGGTTACCTTATAAACTCCTGTACCAAGATTTTCAAGTTCGTCTGAATGTTGAGCGATACCGTTTTCATAAACGATCTGACCGTCTACACGTTTGTATTTGTAACCTACCAACTCACCGTAAGGCTGACCTACGATACTTTGAACAGTTACGTTACCGCTACGTGCAGATGCACCATCGATACTTAATTTTTCAACACCTTCACCTAAATATTTTACTTCACTGTCATTGTATGCAATATTGAAAGTAGAATTCCACATGAAGTTTCTTGTTCTAACAGGAACTGCATTTACCATGAATTCAAAACCTGTATTCTTGATTTCACCTACATTCATAATAGCTGAACCAAAACCGGAAGCTCCACTGACAGTTACTTTAGCAATATCGTCTTTGGTATTCTTAATATAATATGCCATATCGAATGACAAACGGTTATCCATGAATGCCAAATTCAAACCAACTTCCCATTCTGAAATACGAACCGGTTTCAAGTTTGCATTAGGAATATTGTCATTGTTAACAGTTGCGTTAGATTGACCGTTCAACTTATAGTCATTCAACTTATAAGTCAAATAGTTCTGATAAGCCTCTGTACCGTTAGATGCAGATGCATAAGAAGCGCGAACTTTACCGAAAGTGAACCAATCCGGAGCATGGAAAGTATCAGTGAATACCCATGACAGACCTACTGAAGGATAGAAATAATGGTTACTATCCGGATTCAAAGTAGAGAACCAGTCATTACGTCCTGTCAAGTTCAAGAATACTTGATTCTTGAAACCTAAATCGGCAGTAGCATAAACTGAGTTTACCTGATATTCGGTATATTTCTTGGTAAACGGACGGTTACCTACGTTGTTTACTGAGTTAAATCCGGGAACAAGGAACGGACGAACGCCGTCAGCAATATATTGCTTAGTAATGTTACGTTGACGGTTGCCACCAAGAGTTGCACCTACGCTCCATTTACCAAATTCCTTATTAAATCCGATTAAATAATTCAAGTTCATTTCTGAGAAACTCTTTGAGTATTCTGTCATGAAACCTACAGCATCGGCAGCAGCCCCCATTGGCTGAACTTGCTTAAAATCTAAGTTATAACCATCACGAGTCACAGCACCCTGAACATATAACCAATCAAAAATGTCATATTTCAAAGTGATACCGCCAGTCAAACGATTCTTGTTAGTATCATTTGTCTTTCTGTACTGTAACCAATATGGATTATTGAAATAAACGTTAGTACCGCCAATCATTTCTTTGCCGTCTGCTGTAGTACCCCAATCGCAGTTTGGATTTTCACGTTCCATCCAGCGAATATCGAATGAATTAGCATGATAAAGCAAAGAAGCATTGGTATTACCATTACCGTCTGACAAGTTGGCACGACCTTTGAACTTCTCAAATACATAGTTGGCATTCACCATCAAATGAAGTTTTGAAGTAATATCATAAGTAGTGTTCATGTTAATACCCTGCTGGCTGATATTAGAATTAGGCAGGATACTCTTATCATACATGTTTGATATACCAAAACGATAAGTAATCTTATCCGTTGCACCGCTTACAGCCAAAGAAGTTGAATTGTTGATACCGGTACGATAGAAATTCTTCCAGTTATTAATAGGAGAATATGCATATTCATTTCCTAAGAAGTTAACTGCCTTTCCACCATCCATAATTTCACCCCAACTTGATGTTTCTGTTGCTTTTGCAGCATCTTTATCCATCGGACGTTGTCCGTTAGTTCCCTGACCGTAAACATCCTGGAAATCACGGTAATCATAGATTGTGTTGAAAGTCAAGTTGTTGTTGAACTCAACGCTGACCGGTTTACCTTTCTGGCCTGTTTTGGTAGTAATCAAGATAGCACCGTTACCACCGCGATAACCATAAAGTGCAGATGCAGCAGCACCTTTCAATACTTGAATATCTGCGATATCATCCGGGCTGATGTTTGACAAACCGTCACCCATATCCATACCACCCCAAGTTCCTGCGCTACCAAGGTTAGTATTATCAAATGGAACACCATCAATTACATAAAGCGGCTGGTTGTTTCCTGTCAAAGAAGCATTACCACGAATTACGATACGGCTACTACCACCGGCACCGGTAGCATTTCCTGATACGGAAACACCGGCAATCTTACCGGAAAGTGCATTACCTACGTTAATATCACGTGCCTGAGTGAAATCGTCACCGCCTACTGTTGTAGTAGAGTAACCGAGAGATCTCTTCTGGCGCTTGATACCCAAAGCCGTAACAACGACTTCGTCAAGAGTCTGTGTGTCTTCTTGTAAAGTGATGTTTAATGGTTTACCCGTGTATTTCACTTCCTGAGGGGTATAACCAACATAAGAAATTGAGATTGTTGCTCCGCTAGGAACATTGGAAATAATAAAATTACCGTCTAAGTCGGTAATTACACCATTCGTAGTGCCTTTTACCACTACGGAAGCTCCGATAATAGCTTCACCTGTTTTGTCTTTTACTACACCTTTACATGTACCGTCTTGCTGTGTAACACTTACGCCTGTTGTTCCATTAGCCGGAACCGCGTAAGAAACTCCTGCCGACATGGCAGACAAGAGCAACAGCATGCTTACTGATTTGAGTGGTTTAAACATAATACTGTTTGTTAGGTTAATAATATTAGCTCATTATAGGGGGCATTACAACTCTATTGCTTTTGCCCTAACTATCGCCACAAATGTATAGAATATTTCTAAATAAAAAAGAGAAAAGGAAACTAAATTTTTATTGAAGCTAAAAAAAGTTAATATCAGTTTGACAAGTTACTGTAACCATAATAGATAAAGAGTTTAGAGCATGCTTACGATTTCCCGACAAAATAGTGTTAAATCAGGTCTAATACATAGCAAAATTAAAACTTCGGAAAAGTTGTTTCAATTCCTGTTTAAGCAAATGTCAGCAAATAAGATTGCCCTATTTACATCCTTAAATTAACATTTTAGCTACAAAGTATCCGGCTTCAACAGTATTCTTTCACCGTAACTTCTCCTTGCAGAGCCATTAAAGCATTAAAAGCAAGTGCTTCCATTTCATCTTCTCCGGGATAAACCACTACCGGAGCTATGAAATTAACCCTTTCGGTAATTTGCTTTGTGATATATTCATTATAAGCAATTCCCCCGGTAAGAATAACCGCATCAATGTTTCTAATTTCGTCTACCGGAAAGACAACGGGTAAAGAAGCTATCTCCTTAGTTATATTATAAATCATGGCAGCAAGCAACAAAGCTTTATCACTGTCCGTTGCAGCATCTTTCACTAACTGTTGTACATCGGTACTGCCGGTATGTGCCATTAATCCTCCTTTACCACTTATCATTTTACAGATTTGCTCCTTAGAATACTCCCCGTCAAAGCAAAGATCTACCAATTGCATAGCAGGCAAAGTTCCTGCACGTTCAGGAGAAAAGGGACCGCTCCCATTCAACGCATTATTCACATCAATCACCCTGCCCTTATGATGAGCAGCTACCGAAATACCCCCTCCCAAATGAGCAACAATCAAATTGAGGTCTTCATAGGGCGTTCTTATACTTTTGGCATATCTGCGTGCTACCGCTTTTTGATTCAGTGCATGAAATATGGATTGTTTAGGCAATAAAGGAGAACCTGTAATCCGGGCTACATTTTGTAATTCATCAACAACAACCGGATCGGCTATGTATGCTTTGCAATTCGGAATTTCGGAAGCTATTTCATCGGCAAGCAGAGCACCGAGGTTACATGCATGTTCCATTGTGGCATGACATAAATCATGTTTCATTCGGTCATTTACTTCATAAACGCCACTTGATATAGGTTTTAAAAGCCCTCCCCGACCTATCACAGCATCAAAATCCAACGGACATTGCTCTGCTGCAAGTTGTTCCAGAATCAAAGCTTTGCGAAAAGCGTATTGGTCTATTACTTTATTATAAGGTATAAGTTCTTCTGCCTGATGACGAATGGTTTTCTGCAAAATAACATGTTCATTGTTATATACGGCAATTTTTGTCGAAGTAGAACCGGGATTGATAACTAATATCTTCATAAACGGGATTTAATTACTTGTTAAACATGCCATCGCTATACTATAATATTTGGATAAACCGGAATCGCTTCGGGAAGGAAGGACAACCGGACAAACAGGTCCTTGTAACAGTCCGGCCATTTCCGCATGGGCAAATAGGGACACTGATTTATAAAAAGCATTTCCCGATTCTATATTAGGAAATATTAAAACATCTGCCTGACCGTCGATAGGTGATACAATACCTTTAATATTACCACTTGCACGTTCACAAGATGTACATACATCCAACGGACCGTCGATAATAACATTACCAAACTCACCCGCTTCCGCCAATTCTACAATATTCACGTAATCCAATGAATGGGGAAACTTTGCACTTACCTTCTCTGTGCAATGAATTAAAGATATGCGAGGCTGTTCAATACCAAAATGGTGACAGGTATGGATAGCATACCAAATCATCTCTATTCGTTGTTGTAAGCTAGGTCGTGGAATAACAGCAGCATCCGAAAAGAACAATAATTTATTATAGGTAGGTATCTGCATCACCGCCAAATGAGTAAGAATCTTGCCTTTCGGCAGCAAACCTTTTTCTTTATCCAATATAGCATGAAGTAAATTATCGGTATTGATAATCCCTTTCATTAAAATATCCGCTCCGCCTTCGCGAACAATACGTACCGCCTCGCGAGCGGCTTCATCCGGGTTATCAATATGTATGGTAGAAACCAAATCGGGATATTGTTTTAAAGTAGGATATTTTTGCAATATAGACGAATCGCCTATCATTAGAAACTCTGCAATGCCTTCACTCAAAGCCCGGGCAATGGCATACTCCGTATTAGGATCGTTAGCACAGACTACAGCTATTCTTTTACGTTTTTTGATAGTTTTCAAGTGAGTGGTTAGCTCGTCGAAGCTTCTAATAGGTTTCATATTGTTAGATTTTTAGCAAATATCTAAAAAAGGATTGAAAATCCCATATACGAAAAGCCAAAAAATTAAAAAGCAAATAACAAATAGATACAGCTCACAAAGTTTATCCGAAGAAGTATACCCTAAGTTATTTTTTCAATGTACATTTGCAAAAATATAACAATATATGAGTGAGTTAATATTCCCGCCTTTCCTTCATGAAGGAGACACAGTAGCCATAGTCTCTCCTTCGGGCAAAGTAGACAGGTCTTTCCTGAAAGGAGCTGTTGAGCGTTTAAAAGACTGGGGATTAAAAGTGCACATGGGCAAATATGCGGATGGCAGTTCGGGAAGTTTTGCAGGTACACCCAGACAACGTTTGTCCGATCTTCAATCAGCCATGAACAATGAAAAGGTAAAGGCCATTTTATGTAGTCGGGGAGGATATGGCGCCATTCATCTGATTGATAAAATAGATTTCACAAAATTCAAGAAACATCCCAAATGGTTAATAGGATATAGTGACATCACTTTATTACATGAACTATTTCAATATAATGGCTATGTTTCTTTACATTCTCTCATGGCACGCCATTTAACGGTAGAACCTGCCGAAGATATGTGCACTCAATATTTAAAAAGCATTCTTTTTGGTACAATACCCGAATATAAATGTGATGGACACAAATTGAACCGCAAGGGGACGGCACAAGGCATTTTGCGTGGAGGAAACCTTTCCGTATTCTTTGGATTAAGGGGAACTAAATATGACTTCCCATCCGAAGGTACAATCTTATTCATTGAAGACATAGGAGAACGGCCCTATCACATTGACCGTATGATGAACAATTTGAAAATAGGAGGTGTATTAGAAAAGATTTCCGGTTTGATAGTCGGACAATTTACGGAATATGAAGAAGATCCTTTATTCGGAAAGTCCGTATATGAAATGATAGCCGATCACGTGAAAGAATATGATTATCCTGTTTGCTTTAATTTTCCCGTAGGGCATGTTTCACTAAACTACCCCATGCTTTGCGGAGCAAAAGTTGAATTAAACGTCACAAAGAAAGTTACAGAATTAAAAACATTCCTGCCTCAAGAATAGTAATTTATAAAAGATTTGTACTTTTGAGCAATGGAACAATTAGCATATAGCATATGAAAACTTATTTAATAACAATTGCTACTACTTTATTAGCTTGCTTTTGTTCATGCGGAGCAAGCGGAAACAAAACAGCAAGCAACCAAACAGATGAAAAAGTGACAGTCAAAGCTCCGGCATTCAATGCAGACAGTGCTTATCAGTATGTTCAGGCACAGGTAGATTTCGGTCCGCGCGTCCCAAATAGCAAAGAGCATGTGGCTTGTGGCGACTATCTGGCAAATAAGTTGGAACAATTCGGAGCAAAAGTATATAATCAATATGCTGATGTAAAAGCCTACGATGGTACTATTCTGAAAGCACGTAATATTATCGGAGCTTATAAGCCTGAATCTAAAAAAAGAGTTCTGCTGTTTGCTCATTGGGATACGCGTCCATGGGCCGACAACGACAAAGATTCCAAAAACCATCACACTCCTATTCTCGGAGCCAATGACGGTGCAAGCGGCGTAGGTGTATTGTTGGAAGTTGCCAGATTACTTCAGCAGCAGGAACCGACTATTGGCATAGATATTATTTTCTTTGATGCGGAGGACTATGGAACTCCACAGTTCTATAAAGGAGAGCATAACGAAGATACCTGGTGTCTGGGTTCTCAATATTGGTCAAAACATCCTCATGTAGATAATTATAACGCCCGCTTTGGCATTCTTCTCGATATGGTAGGAGGTAAACAAGCAACTTTCTTTAAGGAAGGATATTCTCAGCATTATGCCAAAGACATCGTAAAGAAAGTTTGGAAAAAAGCGAATGAAATAGGATATGGCGCTTACTTTATCAATCAAGACGGCGGAGGTGTAACCGATGACCATTTATATGTGAATGAAATCGCTAAAATTAAAAGTATAGATATTATTCCTTACGAAGAAAATAATGAGCAATCCAGCTTTGGTTCTACCTGGCATACGGTAGATGATAATATGAGTGTAATTGACAAATCGACTCTGAAAGCTGTAGGACAAACTGTATTAGAAGTAATTTATAACGAAAAATAATAAATGCAATGACTATAAACGAAGCACAAGACCAAGTTATTGAAGAATTCAGCGACTTCGATGATTGGATGGATAAATATCAATTGTTGATAGATTTAGGAAACGAGCAAGCTCCTATTGATGAAAAGTACAAGACGGAACAAAACTTAATTGAAGGCTGTCAAAGCCGGGTATGGCTTCAGGCTGATATTGCAGACGGAAAGATTATCTTTCAAGCAGAAAGCGATGCCCTCATTACGAAAGGAATTATTGCTTTGCTCATTAAAGTCTTGTCAGGACACACTCCTGACGAAATACTGAATGCAGACCTTTATTTTGTTGAAAAGATCGGATTGAAAGAACACCTTTCACCAACGAGAAGTAACGGATTGCTTTCTATGATTAAACAGATTAGAATGTATGCTTTAGCATTTAAAGCAAAAGAAGGGAAGTGATTAGCTTCCCTTTCTTTTTTTATTATTTACCAATGGAAGTAGATACCGGATTCAGGGAAATAAATGCCGGATGACTTATAGGTGATCCTGTTTCGTTTTGTAGTTATATTCTTGTCTTCTTTTTCATCATTTGATCCCGAAAAGTATTTTATTTGTTTTACTTTTGTTCCATCAATAGGCACTTCATTAAAATAAAGATTAAACTCAATAGGAGAAATATTTCCTAAAATCGGTTCTGCAAACTTCCAATAAAAATTATTTTGTTTACTTGGATAACGACAAGTAAGTTTTCCCCACACACAAGATGTTTCCGAATCTATTTCACACCAATAATCAGGATGTATTTCAGTACTTATTTTTACTCCAACCGGAAGTTTTTTATCTTCCAAAGAATAAATTATTTCAGTTACACATTCCACTTGATTATCTTTAGACTTTAACCACATTTTAAAATTCAATAAACTTAAAATCTTCTCATGATTACCTTTATTTTTTATTATTTCTTCGGTCAAAGCACTATGTGGAATTTCTTCACAAAAGAAAACCATATCATCACATGAAAGATCAGCTTCAAAAGGATCATTATCAAAAGTAAAAATAGAAACAATTGTATGAGGTAATTCTACATTATCTTTTAACTTAAAACACTTTTTATATTTTAAATCTTGCTCTATTTCTTGTTTTCCATTTTCCCCGTTACAGAATGTTACATCATACATAAAGTTTGTTCGATAAGACTTCTTTCCTATCAGTTCTTCAATAACAGATTTTACAAATTTATCAGCCAAAACATCTCCTATTAAAAGAGATAAAGAATTACGAACAGCTCCTTTAAGTCTATCTTCATTAAAAGATACCAACATGGGATCTTTCTTGTCGTACATACTTTTAATGGTTTGTTCCAATTCTTCCTTTGACTCCTTTTGAATATATTTATGAAAACCAAATTCAAGAATCACAATAGAAAGAAAGGCAGGCAATAAAGTACTAGCCAAATAATAAATATACTGATAAGCACCTTGTTCATCCAATCGTTGCCATTTAATTAACAACATGGTAATAATACAAAGTGCGGGAAATAAACACAAGCGATAAAAAAAGACAGAAGCCTTCAACCCCATAACTTTTCTACTTCTTTCTACAATGCTGTTCGTTTGTCTGTTTTCTTTCATAATAAATGAGATTGATTTAAAATTACATATTTAATAAGAAGCTAAAAATCTAATAACCGGAACTTCTTTTTATCACTTTCAAAAATATAAAGCTGATAATGCCACCATTCAAACTCGTAAGGAACAAGTCCTTCATTAGCCATTAAATAATATAGTAGCATTCTGTTTTTATAAGCTTCACGAGATATTTTATATTTTTTCAACAAAGTGATTTCATCCCCTACATGAGCTTCCTCACCAAAGAAATCAAATGGTGTTCCCATATCCAACAACTCTCCTTCACTATCTAGAATACTTAAATCGACAGCCATACCATAGTTATGAAAACCACCTTTGTGAGAAGTATCCGGATCAGCCACATAGATAGCTTGAGAAGTACCTTGAACCAATTGATACATACGCTTTTGAACACTCAGTGGACGTGCAGCATCAAATATTACCAACGAATAACCGGGATAAAGTTTCTTCAATTGTTTTTGCACGCGACCTACACAAGCAGCCAATTCTGGTTCCAAATAAGCTTTACTTAAATCACCATAGACATTCTCGCCTACAAAATTATCAGTTGATGCATATTTAAGATTTACAATGATGGTCGGATCAAAAGTATTTATATCAACAAGACCATATTTAATGAACTGATCTTCAAAAATATTGTGTTCTTCCGTAAGCATATCCTTTTTTTGCAAAGATGCATCAAAATAAAAACAAAACAAATTCTTTTTAAGGATAAATCTATATCTTTGCATCATTAAAATTCAATCTACAAAGGCTCGGGATGATAAAGCATATCCAAATAAAAGATGTGAATATCCGATACAAGGATTCGGGTGAAGGAGAATGTATCATTTTTCTGCATGGATGGGGATGTAATCTTGATATTTTTCAGAAGATACATGCTGCACTCGAAAAAGATTTTCGGGTAATTACCATTGACTTCCCGGGATTTGGAGAAAGCACACCTCCGCCTTCGGTTTGGGGAGTATATGAATATACCGACTTCTTGGAAGAATTTATCCGTGAATTACATATCGAGAACCCCACTCTTGTTGGTCACTCCTTTGGTGGACGCGTTTCTATCGTATATGCTTCCCGGAACACAAATCTGAAAAAGATAATTCTTGTGGATGCTGCCGGTATAAAGCCCAAAAGGAGCTTGAAATATTATGTGAAAGTGTATTCTTTCAAATGCATGAAGCATCTTGCCAAACTCTTCCTGAGCAAAGACAAGAGTGAAGAACTGATTAACTCGTACCGCAAAAAATCCGGCTCGGCAGACTATAATAATGCCAATGGCATAGTCCGCCAGATCTTTGTAAAGGTGGTAAATGAGGATTTAAAAGCAGAACTGCCTAAAATTAAAGTCCCTACTCTACTTTTTTGGGGTAAAGCAGATACCGCCACTCCACTCAGGGATGCCCAAATAATGAATAAACTGATACCCGATTCGGGGTTGGTAGCTTTCGATAACGTAGGCCATTACAGTTTTCTTGAACGACCATACGACTTTGAAGCTGTTATAAAAAACTTCTTAACTCACTAAATTATGCTATTACCATTAATCATTGCCATCATAACAATTATTGTTGCCGTTGCGTTTCTATTTGAAACTATCAGATATGACCTGATGATATTCCAGCAAAACTCTTACCGTAACGAACGTTATGTGCGTTGGCTCAAAAATAACATCACAACGAAAAGATACATCATTAATCTGGTTATCGTATTCTTATCGCTGATATTCATAAAATCGGTATATCTCATTCTTATACCTGCTGCCTTGGCAGTTATCGTAACCGTATTGCGTTTACAGGAAAAGTACAAACTCCCTTTGAAAGTCACTCCACGTGTCAGAAGATTGATTGCTATTAACGTGATACTTCTTTTAGTTATCATTATTCCTGCACTCTACGTTTGCAACATCCCTAGTTACTTCACCCTTTTAATGTGGCTTGGTGCACTTGAGTTTATATTTGTACTCGTTTCCAACATTCTTGCTTCACCTATTGAAAAGAGCATCAACAAAGGATATTACAACGATGCCAAACGCATATTGGAAAGTATGCCCGACCTGACTATTATCGGCATTACGGGAAGTTTTGGAAAGACAAGCACCAAACATTACCTTTACCGCATCTTATCCGAAGAATTCAATGTTTTGATGACTCCAGGCAGTTTCAATACTACTCTTGGAGTAATCCGCACAGTGCGCGAACAATTAAAACCTTACCACAATATTTTTATTGCAGAAATGGGAGCCAAGCAACTGGGTGACATCAAAGAGATTTGTGATTTAGTGAATCCCTCTATCGGTATCATCACCGCTGTGGGCGAACAACATCTGGAAACATTCAAGAACATACAGAACATTCAGAAAACAAAGTTTGAATTGGTAGATGCATTACCGGCAGACGGCTTTGCTGTACTTAACTACGATTACGAATACGTTGCCAACCGCGACAACAGTGTAAGCAAAGTACAAAACATTGCAAGTTATTCCATGAACAACGATACACCCCGCGATTACAACATCAAGGAAGTGAACTTTGCCAATGGCAAAACATTATTCACCATTGTATCAAAAGACGGTGAGGAAGAAACGATTGCAACAAATCTGGCGGGAAAATATAACCTTTCCAATTTACTTGCATGCTACATCGTAGCACGTCGGTTAGGTATGAGCAAACAGGGAATAAGAAATGCCATCGGAGATATTCTTCCCGTGGAACACCGTTTAAGCATGAAGCAAACCCGAGATGGGATAACCATTATCGACGATGCATATAACTCCAATCCGAAGGGTTCTGAAATGGCGCTCGAAGTGCTTGCACAAATCCCCGGCAACAAAAAGATTATCGTTACTCCCGGAATGATTGAACAAGGCGATAAACAATATTCCAACAATCGTCTTTTCGGCGAAAAGATTGCCAGACACAGCACCTATGCCATCATCGTAGGAGAATATAACCGCGAAGCCATTACCGAAGGAATGAAAGCCGGAGGATTTGACATGAATAACTGTTATTGTGCCAGTACACTGACCGATGCAACAGCCAAGTTGCAAGAGATAGTAAAAGCCGGTGATGTGGTGCTTTACGAGAACGATTTACCCGATTCATTCAAATAACAAAATATTAAGATACTAAAAGAGATGAAAACTAACGTAGGAGTTTTTTTTGGAGGAAGATCCGTAGAACACGAGATTTCCATTATTACATCCTTGCAGGCAATGCATGCCTTTAACAAAGACAAATATTCCATTACGCCCATATATGTAACCAAAAAAGGAAAATGGTATAGCGGCGAAGCATTAATGAATGTAGATAATTACAAAAACATGGATGCACTGCTGAAGCAATGCACAGAAGTATATATGGCTCCCGAATATGGAGATTTCAACGTTTATAAACGTGAAGTGGGCATGTTTGGCAAGAAAGTGTATAGTACACTTGACGTTGCTTTCATCGGTTTCCACGGAACAAACGGTGAAGACGGAGTATTCCAGGGGTTAATCGAAACAATCGGCATTCCTTTCACCGGATGCAACACAGTATCATCTGCCAACGGCATGGATAAAATCTATATGAAGATGATATTGAAAGATAGCGGTGTTCCTGTTATCGACTGTGTTTGGTTCACCGACATGCAATACAAGAACTCATCCGACGAGATTATCAAGAAGATTGAGGATAAGGTTCCTTACCCGATTATTGTGAAACCTGCCAACTTAGGTTCGAGTGTAGGTATCTCGAAAGCAGCCAACCGGGAAGAGTTGGTAAAAGCCATTGAACTTGCTTCCCAATTCACTTCCCGTATCATTGCCGAGAAGATGATTGTGAAAATGAAAGAGATTAACTGTTCCGTGTTGGGAGATTGTGACGACTGCCGTGCATCGGTTTGCGAAGAACCTATCAAGAGCGACGATATTCTCAGCTATAAAGATAAATATATGGGGGGAAGCAAATCATCGAAAGGCATGCAAAGCACTACACGCCGTCTGCCTGCCGATTTGCCCGATGCTACAACCAAAGAAATACAACACTGGGCCATGGAAACATTCCGCGTGCTGTCTTGCAACGGAGTGTCACGTATCGACTTCATCATAGACGAAGCGGAAAATAAGATTTATGTAAACGAAATCAATACCATACCCGGTTCTTTCTCCTTCTATTTATGGGAAGCAACAGGTGTGCCATTCGACAAGTTGAATGACACATTGATTGACCTTGCCTTGAAGCGCGACCGCAAAAACAAGATGAAAGTAAGCAGCTACGACCAAAACATCTTCAACATCCAAGGAGGATTCAAGACAGGCGGTAAGCTGGGAACTAAAAGATAACAAACAGGTGCGCACACACCTTCATCCATCTTTCATCGGCGCAAGCCATGAAAGGTGGATTTTATTTATACCTTTGGCAAACATGAACACAAAACTGCAACACATGAAAAAATTAATCCTTCTCTCAGCATTAATATGCTTGTTATCCGCTTGCTCCGACGATGAAAAAGGCTCACCAATGCCCGCTCCTATTCCTGACGGACATTATTTGGAACTTATTTCAACCATCACCCCGAATCAAGAAGAACAATACATGGGGAACATTTGTGTTACCGGAAAAAATATTGTAGTTGATTGGGGAGACGGAAGCAGGGAACTCCTCACAGGCGAAGTAGCTCCTTACTTCAACTGTGACCATAAATATAACGGCGCAGGTCCTTACAAAATAAAAGTTCAGACCGATGAACTGGAAAAACTATATATCGGTGATGCAATAGGCACACTGCCCACAAATATGAAGATAAGTTCGTGCCCCAAGCTCACCTATCTAACGTTTGGGCTACAACCCGCCAAATCACTGACTGTAACCGATTGTCCGAATCTCAAACAATTGGAAATAAGTATTTGTGAGAATCTGACCTCACTCGACATCAGTGATTGTACTGCCCTTGAAAACCTGCGTTGCGAATCCAATAAATCATTAACCGGTATTGACCTAAGCCACAACACCAAGTTGGATTACCTCACCATTACCCAAAACAAGCTTACGAACCTTGATTTAAGTCACAATCTCGCATTGGAGTTTCTGGTATGCGGATACAATGAACTGACCTCTATTGATGTAAGTAAACTAACCGCACTTACTCAGCTGGATTGTACAGCAAACAAGATTACACAACTCAACCTTGAGAACAACACCAAACTTACCTTTCTGGGATGCAGCGTCAACGAGGGTTTGACCGAGTTAGACCTCAGCCCGTGCAAAGAACTAATTTATTTACACTGCAACCTCAATAACATGGAAACGCTGGATATAAGCAATAACATTCACCTGCAAAGTATCAGATGTGAATCGAACCCGCTTAAAACTCTCAATCTAACCCGGCAGGCAGAACTGATACAATTATTCTGTCGTAAGTGTGAACTGACGGCACTTGATGTCAGCAACAAACCAAACATCAGAATGATAGACTGCCACGACAATGAAATGGAGAAAAAAGCAATTGAAGCAATCTTCGAAGCTGTGCCGGATTATATGGCTACAAGTAAAACAAGAAATGAAGTTATAGTAAAGCCAACTCCCGTTTTAGTTATTAGCGGCAATCCCGGATTTGAGAAATACAGCGTGGAAAGCTACAATAAATTCCTTGAAAAAGGCTGGAGAGTGGCAGAAACACCGGAATATAACTAATAATCTTTTTTCCCTTTCACCGCTTTCACCGGAAGCTGAAACTCTTTATTACAAGCGGTTTCCGGTGAAAGCGAACCCTTTTTTTATGCTTTCTTCCGCCTTCATTGCTTTCATTCTCCAATTTTTTCCTCTAATCATTTATTCATCATTCACTCTTGAATTTCCCCAATATTCAAGAGATATTTATCATTTTAAGCCGTCCCATTTAGCGTCCCACAATTGTGAAACGATCGTCTCATATATGTGGTACGATCGTCCCACGGTTGTGGAACGTTCGTCTCATATATGTGGGACGGCAAACATGTGCCGTTGACTGCTAAAATATATCAGGAAGTTTAGTTAATATCCAGCTATTAAAATTGAATAATATGCAGCCGCGATTACAACACGTTTGCCATAAAAGAACACATGGAAATAGGAGAAAAGAAAGTAAATCAAAAATGAAAGCGATGAATGCGGATGAAAGCAGAAAATCCCTTTCTGCTTTCATCGGAAACTGCTTGCTATAAAAGGTTTCAGCTTCCGGTGAAAGGGATGAAAGGGATTTTATGTATTCCTTGTAATAAGGAAAAGAACCTAAGCTTTTGCAGGTGCGGAAAGCATCTTTTTATACTCTGCCGGATTATTTAAGAGCTCGATAGCTTTCTTCAAGTTATCATCAAATTTTATCTGCTCTATGATACCGCCTTTCTGATAATAGTAACGTTTCACTATTTCGAGTGCAAGCAATTCTTTGATGTCTTTAGAGAAGTGGTCGAGGTCACGGTCGAGATTATGGTTGAATTTCTTCTCCAATGCTTTAAATTCTTCGGCTGCATCGTCGGCATATCCTTCAAACTCTGCAATCTCTTTGAGGCTTTTCAAAACTTTCTCACTCTGACGGTCATACTTGAAATCGGCTTTCTTCACAAACTCCTTAAACTCATTATAATCGGCATCTGTCACCGTGAATTTTTCTACAGGTGCAATAGTTGGATGCTTCAGGCAATACTGTGTTGCATAGTCGAGTATCACATTATCATTCACCAAATAGAAAAGAATATTAGGCAACGTATCTGCTTTTATAACCAAATCCGGGCCTACACCTCCTGCATCACGCACTTCACGTCCGGCAGCAGTATGGAATACCTTTGTCAAGCTGTCCGGCGTAAAGCCTAAACTACCGTCAGCACGGCGGTGACTGTAATCAATCTTTTGTATGCAGCGACCGCTTGGGATATAATATTTAGAAGTAGTCAGTTTCAGATTACCGCCATAAGGCAAGTCGCGTACTGTCTGTACCAAGCCTTTTCCATAAGTCCGTGTACCGACTATCACTGCACGGTCGAAATCCTGCAACGAGCCCGAAACAATCTCGGAAGCGGATGCCGATTCCCCGTTGACCAATACTACCAATGGTATTTCGGTATCAACCGGTTCGCGGGATGTTTTATAAACACGGTCGGCCTGCTTCATCTTTCCTTTGGTAGACACTACCTCCAATCCACGCGGAACGAAGAGGTTTACAATATCCACTGCTTCATTCAACAGTCCGCCGGGATTGCTGCGAAGGTCGAGCACCAAAGAAGTTATTCCTTTTTTCTTCAAATCAAGAAAAGCTTCTTTTACCTGACGGGCACATTTTTCAGTAAACTGATTCAAGACGATATATCCTGTGTTATTGCCCACGATTCCATAATAAGGTACGGCTTCAAGCTGAATAGAACGACGTGTTATCTTAAATTCAAGAGGTTTCTTCTCGCCGGGGCGCTCCACTTTCAATATAAAGTCCGTTCCGACTTGTCCTTTCAAAGCTTTGCTTACGTCTTCGTTCGTTTTGCCTTTCATGTCCTTGCCTTCTATTTCCAGAATAAGGTCGCCGGCTTTCAGCCCTGCTTCCTGCGCAGGCATACCCCAATAGGGTTCAACGATCGCCACATAGTCCTTATGCTTCTTTATCACTGCTCCGATGCCCCCATAAGTACCTTTCGTCATGAGTTCCAAGTCCGTCATCTTCTCCTGAGGATAATATTCGGTATAAGGATCGAGCTGTCTCAACATCGCATCTATTCCCGTACCGATCACCTTTTCCGGGTTAAGCGTATCTACATAAAACAAATCCAGCTCCCGGAAAATAGTATTGAATACATCTAAGTTCTTAGATATTTGGAAATTGCGGTTATCACCTTTAAAACTGAAAAGAGCAAACCCTATCAGGACTACTCCTGCAAGAATTGCTATCTTTTTATTAAGGAATTTCTTCATATATGATGTTTTTGATTGGAATGTAAAAGTAAAAGATTGCCTCCTTATTCGGAAAGAACAGCATCAATATTTAACTTTATTTCATCCCACTGCTTTTTTGTTAAGTTAGTTCCTACCTTTTGAATCACTTTACCCGAAAGAATGGTTCCTATCATGGCACACTTCTCAAGTGAGTAGCCACAAATCAGCCCGTAAAGAAAGCCTGCCGCAAAATAATCTCCGGCTCCGGTGGTATCGGCAACCTTCTTAACAGGAGTAGCCTCAACACAAACTTTTTCCGTACCTTTCTTTATGCAAGAACCTTTAGCACCCATCTTTACAACAGCAATGCTGCACATTTTAGAGATTTCCGTCAAAGCTTCTTCCGGTTGTTCCTTTCCTGTGAAAGCCTTTGCTTCTTCTTCATTGGCAAATACAATATCCACGTATTTATTCACCAGCATGGTGAAGAACTCCAAATCTTCTTCCACAATATTATAACTTGCCATGTCGAGGCAAATCTGCAATCCCGCATCTTTGGCAAGTTGCATGGCATGAAGAATCATATCATGATCTTGTACCAGATAGCCTTCCACATATAAATAGGCATAGCCTTTAAACATTTCCGGCGACAAGTCTTCCGCTATCAATGAAGAAGCTGCACCCAGATAAGTTCCGAAAGTGCGTTCCCCATCCGGAGAGATAAACGCAGAAGCCACTCCCGAAGGCAGATCACTTATCAGCAACTTTGCCTCAATGCCGCATTCTTCAAAATGTTTTTTAAAGAACCGTCCGTTATCATCATCTCCTGTTTTACCTATGAATCCGGCTTGTGCACCCAGATTGGCCAATGCCAAAATAGTGTTTCCGGCAGAGCCTCCGGTAGCGAGTTTGGTATTAATTGTTGCGAATTTCTTATTGATCTGTTCTAGTTTTGTCTCGTCGATGAGTTGCATGCTTCCTTTCGGCAATCCCATTTCATCAAGGGTTGAGTCGTCTTTCAAGGTTGCTAATACATCTACAAGGGCGTTGCCCAATCCTATTATTTTGTCCATTATGAAATTTTTTTTGCAAAGATATTGCATATTTCAATATTTCCTATTACTTTTGCCACGCATTTGAGAAAAAGAGATCATTCTTCCTTAGCTCAGTCGGTTAGAGCATCTGACTGTTAATCAGAGGGTCCTT